>Ga0310696_10003772_pt1 | contig 18814 bp, 22 predicted proteins | sample AusTroGonzalo_MG_4_FD_203885 | JGI IMG/M metagenome (GOLD analysis project Ga0310696, IMG submission 203885) | Bovine rumen microbial communities from tropical cattle in Woodstock, Queensland, Australia - Gonzalo_02 (v2) (version 2) | ecosystem: Host-associated > Mammals > Digestive system >...
TAGTTTGAAATAAAGCAAAAAATATGTATCTTTGTTATCAGTTTATCAAACGTAAACAATATGGAAACACTTAAAATCCAATCGGTTGAAGCCAATATACCGCAAGTTGAAGCTTTTGTTGAGGGCATTTGCACCGACCTCAACTGCTACAATTATTTTGGCACCATTTCCGTGGCTGTGCTGCAAGCCGTTGAAAATGCGATAGTTCACGGCAACAAGTGCAATCCCGAGAAATCGGTAACTATAAAATTCTCACGTGCCAAAGGCGGCGTGTCCTTCACCGTGGAAGACGAAGGCAAAGGTTTCGACTACAAAAGCTACACCGACCTTCCCACCGACACCGAACAAGGCACCGGCATCTTCCTAATGAACGTATTGTCAGATAATTGCCAATTCTCCAACAAAGGAAGATGCGTAAAGATGCTCTTCAAAATCCAGGGCATCGACACCGGCTACTCCATGGAACGTGCCAACACCCTTACCTCCTTTTTCCAAAAAGCAACAGTCAAAATTTGATAGTTTCCCATACATCTTCTGCCGCAGGCAGAAGTCATTCACGAGATTTAATAGATTTCGCGAGCTTCAGCGAGCAGGAAAAAAAAATACAAAATGCAAATTATAAAAATCTAATATTAAGCGAGCAACTTTTCCGTTGGTCGCTTTTTTTTTAAAACAAAAAACCATGAAACCGATATTAAGCACCTTGTTAAAAATTTTAGGAATAACTTTGGGTCTGGCCGTTTGCGTACTTGTCACCCTCGGAGTCAAAATTGAACCAAAAATAATTTTCCTTCTTCTCGGTTCCGGAATCGTTTGTCTGGGCATCTCACTTTTCGACGACAAAACCACATCCGACAACGACAGCACCGCAGTTTAAACCCCATCATCTGACCGAAAAAACTATTTCATGCTCACCAAAACGAGGAATAACCACCGAAAATACACAATAAAACACTAACAACCAACAAATTACAACGAAAACACGGTGTTTCCGAAAAATCTTCTAAAAATCAATTTGAAGCAAAAAACGATATGGCTATAACTTTTTCGAACAACGAAGTAAAATTTTCTTTGAAAGAAAAGACCCGTCTTAAAAAATGGATAGGCGAAGTGATAAAACGAAACAAAAAGAGGGTGGGGGAGATTGCCTATCAGTTTTGCGACGACGAATATATTTTGCAAGTCAACCGTGAGTACCTAAACCACGACACCTATACCGACATCATAACTTTCGACTATGTGGAAGGCGACCTTGTTTCCAGCGACATACTGATAAGCATAGACAGGGTAGGGGAGAACGCCAGGACTTTCGGCTGTACTTTCGAGCAGGAGTTGCACCGGGTTATCATCCACGGGGTGCTGCATCTTTTGGGCGGCAAGGACAAAACCCCCGCCGAAGCCGAGGCCATGCGAAAAAAAGAGAACGACGCACTTGCACTCTTGGAAAAGTTGAAAGTTGAAAATTGAAAAGTTCCTTGCCCTTCGGACAGAAATCTTACAAATCTTACCAAATTAAACAAATAAAGAGATGATTTGAGAGATTTGAATAAATTTGAAGGATTTCTCGCCGCAGGCGAAAAGGAATAAATGAGCGAAGCAAATATATAAAAGATTAAAAGATTTCAATCAACGAAGTTGATTAGGATAACAAAAAAGTTTAAACTTGAAATGCGCATTGATAGGAGACAACAGACTGGATGAAACAAAAAGCCCCGAAGGGGCGAAAGAATTTAGGCAGGGGCGTCAGCCCCTGTTCAAGCAGGTTATCAGTCCATATATAAAAAAATGTTTCACGTGAAACATTGTTGCTAAAATGCCGTAAATAAACAAGATAAACAACGACGAATAATAAAAACCGATGATTTTTGGCAGTTACGATATAATTGTTGTTGGCGCTGGACATGCCGGTGCTGAGGCCGCCACCGCTTCGGCCAACCTCGGCATGAACACCCTCCTCATCACCCAAAACCTCGACACCATCTGTCAGATGTCGTGCAACCCCGCCATGGGTGGCGTGGCCAAAGGTCAGATAGTGCGCGAAATCGACGCCCTCGGCGGCAACTCGGGAATTGTTACCGACAACACCATGATACAGTTCCGCATGCTCAACCTCTCCAAAGGCCCCGCCATGTGGAGCCCCCGCGCACAGTGCGACAAAATGCAGTTTTCGCTCTTCTGGCGCGGACTTCTCGAAAACACCCCCAATCTCTCTCTTTGGCAGGACGAGGTAGTGGCCGTTACCATGGACGGAAATACCGTAACAGGAGTGCGCACGAAAATGGGTTTGGAATGTCGTGCCAAAGCCGTCGTACTTACCAACGGCACTTTCCTCAACGGACGCATACATATAGGCGAGACCTCTTTCTCCGCCGGACGCATTGCCGAGCAGCCGGCAATAGGACTTTCCAACCAACTTGCCGAGATGGGTTTCGAGGTGAAGAAACTGAAAACCGGCACACCAGTGCGTGTGGACGGCAGGACAATAGATTTCTCCGTCCTCACCGAGCAGAAAGGCGATGAAAAAGTGGGTAAATTCTCGTTTTCCGACACTCCGCGACTCGCCGAGCAGAAATCATGTTTTTTGGCTTACACCAACGAGCAAACCCACGACATTTTGCGGACGGGTTTCGCCCAGTCGCCCATGTTCACTGGACGCATAAAAGGTGTGGGTCCGCGCTATTGTCCTTCTATCGAGGACAAAATCGAGCGTTTTTCCGGCAAGGACCACCATCAACTGTTTATCGAACCCGAGGGACGTTTCACCAACTCGTATTATGTCAACGGCTTTTCGTCGTCGTTGCCACTGAGCGTGCAGATAGACGCCCTGCACTCCATAAAAGGATTCGAAAATGCTCGTATTTTCAAGCCCGGCTACGCCATCGAATACGACTATTTTCCACCCACGCAGCTATCCTATACCCTTGAAACCAAGCAAGTTGAGAATCTTTATTTCGCCGGACAGATAAACGGCACCACCGGCTACGAGGAGGCCGCCTCGCAGGGACTTGTGGCCGGTATAAACGCCGCCCTCAAGCTGAAAGGCAAGCCCTCGTTTGTGATGAACCGCACGCAGTCGTATATCGGAGTGCTTATCGACGACCTCGTTACCAAAGGCGTTGACGAGCCTTACCGTATGTTCACCTCGCGTGCCGAATACCGTATTTTGTTGCGGCAGGACAATGCCGACGTGCGTCTTACGCCACTCTCGCACGATTTCGGCCTCGCTTCCGACGACCGTATGAGGCGTGTGGAGCAGAAACTGCGTTGTTCCTCGCAGATAGTGGATTGTATTTCCGAAACTTCGGTGCTGCCTTTGGAGGCAAATCCTGTCCTCGAAAGTCTCGACACCCAGCCTGTTGACCAGAAAGTACGTCTGAAAAACCTGCTTTTGCGTCCGCAGATACATATAGAGGATTTGTTGCCCGTGTCCGCAGAGCTACAGTCCTGCATCGCCGATATCCCCGAGGAGATACGCGACGAGAGTGTGGAATATTCCGAGGTGTTGATAAAATACCAGAACTATATCGACAAGGAGCAGGACGTGGCCAACAAGATTTTGAAATACGAAGACGTTCCTTTGAAGGACGATTTCGATTATTTTGCCTTGCAGTCGCTGTCGTATGAGGCGCGTGAGAAACTCACCAAGATGAAACCCCGCACCATAGGGCAGGCCTCACGTATCAGCGGCGTCTCCCCGGCCGATATTTCCGTGCTTATTATCTACCTCAGCAAAGGGGAGAAGTAGGGGAGGTTTTTTCGCAATGTTTCACGTGGAACATTAGGGTTAAATATCTTGGTATGAGATATTTGACTATTTTTGAATAATAATTTTCCAAATTTTTAGAACATGTTCTAACTATCATAGACCATGATATTTGGTTGTTGTTTTATAAAAATTTTGCTTACACAGGCTCTGTTGCCGGAATTTTTTAGTAGAAAACCATTATTTTTTCGTGTAACTACCATAGACCATGATGTTTGGGGAGTTTTTGGTCAATGGTCTTTGGTCGCAGGTCTGAGGTCGGTTTTTGGTGAAAATGTGAAGGTTTAGGGAGTGAACAGTGATTTGTGAACAGTGATAGGAGCGATGTTATTTTGTGAAAAAGTTAAGAAACTAAGAAGCTAAGAAGTGAATAATTGTACATTGTTCATTGTAAACCGCCTGAAAGGCCAAAACTTGTTAGACCGTGGCAACGCCACAGGAAAGGAAATAATCTCGATTATCGCCCTGTAAGGGCAAAATATTGATTGCGTTGTAATTAAAAAAAGGCGGATTGGAACAATCCGCCGCAGTTGAGAATTTACAAGTCCATCCATACAGAATCCCAAACATCCCATGCTCCTCTGCCATCGGGCAAAACAACGGCATCATAAGTCTTTATAAGATAACGTTTGGATTTTAGGTTTTTAATTGTCGCTTTTATATCATAGAAACAAACACACTTCTTGCGATCTTCCAGAATTCCTTTGACCCAAATTTCGAGTGTGTCGCCTGTCAAATATGGTTCAACAACAATGCTGTCCGTACAATCATTATAGAAGTTAGGCCATTCGAAAAAAACATCATTACCACGCCTCTCCAAAATAACATTTCTAAGAGTGTCTGAAGCCTTATCATTGTCGCGAGGCAAGCAACCAGAGTTGTAAAAATCTGATATTGCTAGTTGCTGTCGTACAGGTTCGTTATTCTCTACACTTGTTGTTTTTTCTTTTTTGCAAGATGAAATGGCTACAACGCCTGCCAGCATTATCACTACTGTTCCTATTAAAAAAAATCTTTTTTTCATTTTTGTCGTGTTTTTAATTATTTGTTATTCTTTATTTTGGCGTCTTTCCTTGTTGGTTTAAGTCCGAAAAAATCAATAGAAAGGACACTGCAAAGTTACATTTTATTTTTGATATTCCAAACAATTTCGAGAAACTATTTTTAGGGGGGGCAATACACTGATTTACAATATGTTATGTTTGAATTTTTTTATTGTCAGGGACATGTGAACAGTGAAAAAGAGCGATGTTATTTTGTGAAAAAGTTAAGAAACTAAGAAGCGAATGGTTGTTGAAATGTTTATTGTTTAAGTGTTTAATTGTTGACTAAAAAGTTCCCCCTTAACAAGGGGGTGAAGAAAAGTCCAGTGGACTTTTCGATAGCGAAGCGGAGAATTAATATGGGGATTCAACCCTCAACTTTACAACTCTCAACTATAAAACATATTCCGAAATCATAAATCCGAATTATCTGCGGTGGCTGAGCCTGTCGAAGCCCCGCACAACTCCTAACTCTAACCTTCCTCTCCCGCCCTGCAAGGGCAAAATCCTCTTCTTGCTTATTTATCTACACTGGAAGGATTTGCCGAATCGCATATAATATCGTTTATAGTAAGCGCCAAAACATCAAAAATTAATCTGTCATTTAGTTTTGTGATAAGTGTATGGCATGTTAAATCAGATATTTGCGTTGTATCGGCGCTATAATAATACCCTTTTGCCACACTGTTAACCGCTTCGGCAAAACTGGCCGGTTTTATCGATGTTTTGCAGGCAAGATGTGTTTTCCTGTCTATCAGATAAGAATATACCTTTCCGTAGCAGTATACATTTATTATTTTCTTGTTTAAGAGATAATTCTCTTCCACAAGAATTGAATCCGTTGTGTTTATCAAAAAAGGAAGCACCGATCGCATAGTGTTTTCCCTTGTTTGGAAAATTTCTTGTTTAAGATAGCTCTTTTCGTCGCATTGTTGCACGCCCTCACATGCAGGCGGATAAACAAACGAAGAATCGAAAGGGTGTATTTGTGCTATTATGCTGTTGGTGTTTTCTTCCCACTCCGAGAAAGCGGAATCCAAATCAAATTCCAATCCTGTATCCATTGATTTACTGTTATTTACACAAGAAGTAGCAGTACTTATCGTAATGATACAGAAGAAATAATAAATAAGCTTTTTTCGTATCATAATAATGTCGTTAAATTTTTGTCATTGGTTTGTTTTATAGAAATAACGGCGTACTGTTTTTTCTATTGTTTAGGGATTAAATTCTATTTCTAAACGATAATAAAATGCCGGAAATATGACTCCCCTGCAAATTATACCGCTATTTCCGTTAAATTCAACTATCAACTATAAATTAATTTCAACTTTCAACTCTCAACTTTCAACTAAAAAAGGGCCGCCATAATATGGCGCGCCCTATAAATTATTCCTAACTATCTTGCGGTGGCTGAGCCTGTCGAAGCCCCGCCCAATTCCGAGTTCTGACCTCCGAGTTATCTTATTATTTCTGTTCTTTCAGCAGGTCGCGGATTTCGGTGAGGAGTTTTTCTTCGGCCGAAGGTTCGGGAGCGGGAGCGGCTGCGGCTTCCTCTTCTTTCTGTTTCTTGGCCAGCGACGAGGCTTTCATCATCAGCTTGATAACAAGGAAGATACAGATTGCGATGATGAGGAAATCAACGGTGGTTTGTATGAAATTACCGTAGTTCAGTGTTACGGCTTCTTTCACCACTTCGCCGTCGGCTCCCAAAACGGGCTCACGCAGTGTGGCCGACAAGGTTGTGAAATCCACGTTGCCTATCAACGAGCCTACCAGCGGCATGATAATGTCGTTTACCAACGATGTTACGATTTTTCCGAAGGCACCGCCGATGATAACACCGACAGCCATGTCAACTACATTGCCCTTGAGGGCGAATTCCTTGAATTCTTGAACAAAACTTTTTGCGCTCATAATTTAATGTTTTAAACGGTTTATTAGAAATGTTTTTATATTAAATACTTTTTTGATGTCCAAAATATAAGCAACTACCACAAACACAAGCAGATAAATTGTGTTGTAAGCCAGTCGTGCCGTCATACCTTCGGGTTGGTAGAGCTTGCTGAGCAGGTACAGAGCCACGGCAAATGCCATATAAAACAGTATCTTGCCCACCTCGTAGGGGACTGGAGCCTTTTTCTGTCCCACAAGATAGGAGAGCACCATGCAGATGCCGTAGCCGGCAAATCCGCCCCACGCGCAGGCCATATATCCGAACTGCGGAACAAAGATGAAGTTTATCGCCAACAGCACCGCGCATCCGATGCCGGAGAAGATGGCTCCCCACAGGGTCTGGTCGGTAAGTTTGTACCAGAACGAAAGGTTGAAATACACGCCCATAAACACCTCCGCCATCATCACTATCGGTATCACTTTCAGTCCTTCCCAGTAGCTCGGGCTGATGAAATGTTTGAAAATATCCATGTACATCATCACTGCCATAAAGGCCATCATCGTCACTATCACGAACAGTTTCATCACCAGGGCCTGTGTCTCTTTGCTTTTCTTGTCTCTGTCGTTGCCGAAAACGAAAGGCTCGTAGGCATAGCGGAAAGCCTGTGTTATTAGGGCCATTATCATGGCTATCTTTACGCAGGCGCCGTAGATGCCGAGCTGCACTTCGCCTTCGGTGCCGGGCACAATAAAGCGGTAGCAGATTTTGTCGGCCACTTGGTTGAGGATTCCCGCAAGACTCAGCAGCAGCAGCGGCCACGTGTATTTCAGCATCTTTTTCAAAAGGCTTGTGTCCAGGCCGTTGCGCAGATGCCGCAGTTCGGGAATGAAACCGAAGGTAACTATCGAGGTGCATATAAGGTTCACCACAAAGATATAACCTACCTGATAATCAGGATTGTACCATCCCATCAGCGAGGGGTATTGCTGGTATATGTTGGGTGCCACAAGGAAAATGAACAGGTTCATGCCGATGTTCAATCCGATAAACAGTAGTTTGAGCGCCGCGAATTTTATCGGACGGTTTTCGTACCTGAGTCTCGAGAACAGTATCGCCTGAAATGCGTCGAGGGCAACGATTATTGCCATTATTTCGACGTATTCGGGATGGTCTTGATACCCGAGGGCATTGTTTATCGGGCCGAGGAAAATGGTTACCATCAGCACAAAGAACAATGCCACGCTGCCCACGGTTATCAGCGATGTGGAGAGGGTTTTGTCGGGATCGGAGTTTTCTTTGTTCGAGAAACGGAAAAAGGTTGTCTCCATGCCGAAAGTGAGCAGGGCGAGCAGCAGTCCGGTGTAGGCGTATAGGTTGGTAACAATGCCGTAACCACCGCTCTCGGCGGCAATTTTGTAGGTGTACAGCGGCACCAGCAGGTAGTTCAAAAAACGACCTATTATGCTGCTTAAACCGTATATTGCGGTGTCGCTGAGGAGCTTTTTCAGTGGGTTTTTTGCCATTGTGCTTTAAATCAATTGTTTATAGTTTTTCTTCAAAACTGTTCACTTTGCAAAAATAGTGTATTTATATATTGTTTTTTGGTTCAAAGCCACGCTTTTCTTAACAGATTAATGTTCAATTTTGTGAGACAAAGGTAGTTGTGGCAGGTCGAAACACTCTGAGTGTCAGAATGTTTTCTCTTCCACCCCGCATATATTGGTAAATGGGCAGAATTTGCATTTCTTTTTGTTTTGCTCGAAGGGGATGTCTTTGTTGAAAATAGTTGATAACAAGTCTTTTACGTATTTTTCGAATAGTTCGAAGTGTTTTGCCGAGAACGATGTGTCGAGAGTGTTTTTGTCGTACTGTATTTTTGCGGGAAGGAAAAACGTGCCGAAGTTCTGCAACGGATAAATCCCGGCTTCCATTCTCGCGGGCTTGTGCTCGCGCCAGTACAGCCAAGCGTAGTACATCACCTGAAACCATTTGTCGCTGATTTTCTCGCCCACGTAAGTCATTTCCTTTATGTCGAAATTTTTTGCATCGACTTTCAATTCTGCATTATCGACTTTTCCCGATTTGTAGTCGCCTATCCGCACCACGCCTTCCACAGTGTCTATGCGGTCGGCCACACCGTGAGGCATTATTTCGCGCGATTTATAGTCCTTGCTTTCAAACACTTTCGAGATTTCGCCTATTTTCATTTTGGCTTTCTGCTCGTCCTCTACACACTCCAACGTGCTTTTGCGTTTTTTCAGTTCTTCTTTTTGTAGTTTGATAAAGTTAGTTACTTGAGTTTTAGCTATTTCCATTAGGAAAAAGTTTTCGCCGGAGCGTTTTCGGCTGTTGAACACGTTTTCTTCGAAAACGGCATCTATCATCGACTCAATATCTTTGTTATCAGGCAGTTCGGCGGGATTTATCTCTTTCCCCACAAACGGTTTGAATATGTTTTCGAGGGTGCCGTGTATCAGCGTGCCGTGTTCGGAAACGTCGATGTCTTCTTCCAGCTCGTCGGAAGGCTTAATTCCCAGAATGTTGTTGAAATAATACCGCAGACCGCATTTTCGCAGGTTGTTCAATGCCGATGGCGAAAGGCCGTGTCCTTCCTTGGCTTTCTGGAAAATCAGTTCCATCACGGCATCGTTTTTCTCTTTGAACATTGTATCTATCTTGGAAACAGACGATTGTGTGGTGCAGAGCGTTATTTCGTCGAGTTTTATGTTGGGGTATTTGGGCAGCAGTTCTTTTCTTATCTGTGTAAGGAAACGGCTTGCCTCGCCCTTGCCTTTTCCACTGCCTTCGGTTTCGGTGGAGTAAAGGAAATGGACTTTCCCGGCCCTTTGCAACATGCGGTAGAAGTTGTAAGCCTCGGCGGCATCGCGTTCGTTGTAGGTGAACATACCGAAGGCTTTGCGTAAACTATATGGAATCAGCGAGTTGTGGGTGTTGCCCTTGGGAATTACGCCTTCGTTGCACGATATTACTATAAGGTTACCGAAATCGATGTTTTTGGTCTCCTGCAATCCCATAATTTGCAGACCTTCAACGGGTTCGCCCTTGAACGACAGCCGCATGCACATTGCAATTCTGTCGTAGATGCGTCGCAGCACGCCGATATTGTCCGCAAAACGGTAAATCTCCTGTAGTTCGCCAAAATGGTCGAAAATTTCGTAGGATGCCGCCAACGAAATCTGCTCGCGAGTGTCGTCGCAAGTGGGGTAGATACTCATTGCCAGCGTTTTATACTTGTCTATCAACTCCGCCGAAGGCATGTCCTCTTTGTCGAACAAAAATGCCAAACCGTTTTTCTTTATCTCTTTTACCTTTTCAATCAGGTCGTTGCCGGAGATAAAGTATATTTTCTCTTTGGTGAATTGTTTTGTCAAACGACTTTCCAAGTCGCTGATACCAAGATATTTCTCTATCAAATGATGCGACAGGAAACGTATTACGGTCTTAACGTTGTACCCACGTTTTTCGTGACTTTCGTACATCTCCAGCATTTTGTGCAGCAAGTCGTGCGTAAGTGATTGGGTATAAGGAAATCCCATCGTTATGTTCACTTTGTCCACGCATTCCGGCAGGGCGTTGAGTGTGGGCACAAGCAGGGTTTCGTCGCAAAGCACAATGGCGGTGTCCTCGAAGGGATTGGTATCTTTATATCTTTTGGTATTACCTATTATTTTGATGATGTTTCCGACATATTCGCTTTGCAGTATTTTTTCCGGACAGCTCACAAATGTGTATTCCCGATTTCCTGTCCCAAAATGCTCTTCGAAACGCTTTTCTTTGTCGCCGAAATTATCGATGTTCCTGCGTAGCATCATTCCGGCCTCGTTGTCGGGGTCGTTGCAGAAGTAGGCGTCGCCGTCGCTGATAAACTCCGCTTTTCCGCTCCTTATCAGGTTCTTTATTATACGTCCTTCGCTTTGCGAAATTTCGCAGAAACCTACAAACATTATCTTCTCCCACTGCATTGTCTTAGCGTAGGTATCGATGTTTTCCGCCACATTTCGGTAAATCATGGCGCTGTATGCCTTGTTTGCCTCCGTAAGTGTATCGTGCAGTTGTGAATAGTAGTCGTACAGCGATTTGAAAAAGCTGAGGTATTTCAGTTGGAATTCCGACTTCACTTCGGGCCTCGACACATCCCAGTGCTCCAGCTCTTTTTCTTCGAACAGGTTGGTAAACAGCTGTTTGGGATTCACTAAATGTAGGTCCACGTCCGAAAAGTCCTTCAGCAGCATGTCGGCAAAGGGAATAAACTCCTCGAACGACTGGTATTTGTCGTTGTGATTTTTTTCGCTTATTTTTTTGTGGATGCGGAACAGCTCGAAAAGCAGGAACTCGTTTTTCACTATTTTCATGCCGCTCGTCATCTCCACAAAGTCGTCCATACCGATTATTTGCGGCAGGAAGATGGTTTTCTCGCTTTTTTTCAAGTATTTACGTAAAAACACACCCGCCCTGCGGTTTGGGAACACTATTATGCTTTTATCCGACTGATAACAAGGGTCTTGCAGTATTTTTTCGGCTATTTCCTCGACAAAATATTTCATCTCTGTGTTAGATTTTACTATTTAATGAATTTTTCGGCCATTTTCAGAGTCTCGGGCTTTCCCACGTCGAGCCAGTCCTCGGCCAAGTGTCTGAAAGCAAGTATTTTGTGGTTTTGTGCTATTTTCAGGTATTCGGGTATGATAGGGTAGGGGGCGGCTTCGGGCAACATCTCGAACAACTCCGGATTTACAATATGTATTCCGCTAAAAGCCATGGAATCAAAAGTTTGCGAAGGTTCTCCGCTCCAAATGGTTTCGTTGTTCGTGGTGTTCTGCCATCCAATCAACTGTCCATCTCTGCCGAATAGTAACTGACGTGCGGTGTCGCGTTTGCTCACCAAAAGCGTGGCTAATGCCTTCGTTCCAAGATGTTTACGGTAAATTTCGCCAAGGTCGAGTGTGGAGAGTATGTCCACGTTGTGGATAAGTAACGGTTCTTTGCCCGAAAACAGCGGCGCGGCTTTTTTCAAGGCTCCTCCGGTGTCCATAAGCTGCTCCCGCTCGTCGGAAAACAGTATCTCGGCATCGAATTTCCGCGACCTCACAAAATCTATTATCATGTCGGGAAAGTGGTGTACGTTTATCACTATCCTGTTGAAACCAAAGCCGATAAGTCGTCTTATGTTGTATTCCAGAAGTGTGATGCCGTTCACTTCCACCAGAGCCTTCGGCCGCTCGTTGGTGAGCGGTCGCAGACGTGTGCCGAGTCCTGCGGCGAGAATCATTGCTTCCATATCGTTATTCGTTTATAAAATTCACAAAAAAACACGAGGCCAGCGCCGCCGTCTCGGTGCGTAACCTGCTTGTTCCAAGAGTTATAGCCTTGTATCCAGCCGCAAAAGCCTCCTCAATTTCGGTTTTCGAGAAATCCCCTTCGGGACCTATAAGGATGGTGGTGGGCATCTGTGCCTGGCATACATCCTTCAGCGGGTTGCGCTCGTCGCCCTCGCAATGGGCTATGAACTTTTGTCCGGCAGTGTTTAGTTTCAGGAAGTCGGAGAGCTTGGTTGGCTCGTTGATAATTGGTTTGTAGGCTTTTAGCGACTGTTTCATGGCCGACACCGCTATTTTCTCCAGTCGTTCGGTTTTTATAAAATTGCGTTCGGAGTGCTGGCAAATTATCGGCGTAAGCTCGTCGATGCCGACTTCCACGGCCTTTTCGAGAAACCACTCCATCCGCGCGGTGTTTTTGGTGGGGGCCACGGCCACGTGCATGCGGTAGTTGCGTTTTTGGTATTCGTGCTGCCGCTCCTCTATGCGTACAAGACAGGCCTTGCTGTAGGCGTTTACGATGGAGGCACGGCACATCTGTCCGCAGCCGTCGGTGAGGTGTATTTCCTCTCCGGCAGCCAGACGCAACACTCGGGTGCAGTGCACCGACTCCTCTTTTGGCAGTTCCACCAAATCGCTGTCCAAATTGTCGATATAAAAAAGATGCATCTTCGAAAAATGTTTTTTTCTTTGTGCAAAGTTACGTTTCTTTTGTCAAAAAACGATGAAAATTCGATAATTTTTTTTGTTATACCCCTTGTTAGTAAAAATTTTCGCCCTAAGGACGGCAAAATTCCGCTCGGTTATTGTTTTAAAAATCAATTAGATATAAAACATAGACAAAAAAATATTCCAAAAAATGGCATTAATTGCCGAAAAAACATTATATTTGCGTTTCTAAACGAAACTGATAAAACATAGTATAAATTTTTAAATTAAGTTATTATGACAGCATTATTGGTATTATTGGCCGAAGGAATTGCCCAAATGGGAGCAGCTCTCGGAGCAGGATTTGCAACAATCGGTGCCGGTCTCGGTATCGGAAACATCGGTAAAAGCGCAATGGAAGCCATTGCCCGCCAGCCCGAAGCAACAGGTGATATCCGTTCCAACATGATTATCGCCGCCGCTCTTGTAGAAGGTGTTGCCTTCTTCGCCATCGTGGTTTGCTTGCTGCTCGTTATCGGCTAATAGCAACGCGAAAAATTATTTTCAGGGATTGCCACGATTGGTGTCAGTCCCTGAAAATTCTGTAAAACAAAGAGTTATAAAAAGTATTACTTTTAAAAAGATATATTCGAAATGAACATTCCATTACTTTCAAGTTCGCTGATTACTCCGGGACTGGGCACAATAGTTTGGATGACGATAACTTTCGCCATACTTGTGCTGATATTGGCCAAATTCGGATGGCCGGTTATCCTTAAATCGCTGAAAGACCGCGAAGTGGCCATCAACGACGCCCTCACCGCCGCCGACAAGGCCCGCGAGGAGATGAAACACCTGCAGGCTCACAACGAAGAACTGCTTATCGAAGCCAAACACGAACGCGACGAAATGCTGCGCAACGCCCGTTTGACCAGCGAGCAGATTATCGAAGACGCCCGCACCAAAGCAACAGCCGAAGCCGACCGTATTGTGGAGGCCGCACGCGAAAACATCAACTACGAAAAACTGCAGGCCATCCACGACCTGAAAAACCAGATTGCAACTCTCTCCATCGAAATGGCAGAAAAAATACTGAAACAAGAGCTGGAGAGCAAAGAAAAAGCCAACGACTTTATCAAACGCGAGCTGGAAAACGTTCACCTGAACTAAGAAATACAATTCAATGCCAAAGATAGGAAACCCTTGCGGATTCCTATCTTTGTTGTATAAAGTAAGATTTAATAATTAAAAACAAAGCCTTATGAAAAAGCAATTACTGAAAGCTTCAAATGCTATTTTCGCCTCAATTCTGGCATTGTTCGGAGTTAGTAGCTGCGAAGATGGGGTAGAAGCGTTGTACGGGGTGGAAACTAGCGAATTTGAAATTGTGGGGACTATAACAAATGAAGAATCGGCTCCCATAAAAGACATTCAGGTTGTCCGTCACCCAGGATTCGACACCGCATATACTGATGCAAATGGCAATTTCCGTATTGTAAACGAAGGTTTTCTTGGAGGAACCGTTTTTCTACATATCGACGACGTAGATGGCGATGCCAACGGCAGTTATCAAAGTGATACAGCTCAAGTTGTATTGACAAGAAACGCAAACGGTTTATTGGGTGCAACCATAAACAAAACTTTGAAAGAAAAAACCGAATAACCAAAGCCTTATGAAAAAACAATTACTGAAAACCACAAATGCCATTTTCGCCTCAATTCTGGCATTGTTCGGAGTGTCGAGCTGCGAACAAGGAGATCTTTACGGTCCACCATATGCTGATTCTGGTTTATATGGTTGTCCTCAATCGGAATACATCGAGGTAACTGGTACAGTAACAAATGAAGCCGAACAACCCATCGAAAATATCCAAGTGGTGTCGCAATGGGAAAATGGATATATTGAAGACACAACTTATACCGACCAAAACGGCAATTTTGAATTGCGTAGGGACGGTCTTTATCCAAACAGAGATATTAAACTGTATTTCAACGATATAGATAGTGCCGCCAACGGCAGTTACCAAAACGACAGCTCCGATGTGCATATTACCTACTCCGATGGTGATGGCAATTGGAATGTCGGTGTCGGCCGTGGCTCTGTAACAAAGACTTTGAAAGAAAAAACCGAATAATCAAAAGCATAATGAAAAAACAATTACTGAAAACCACAAACGCCATTTTCGCCTCAATTCTGGCATTGTTCGGAGTGTCGAGCTGCAATGATGACGTGTGTTTGTATGGAGTGCCTTACGAAGAATATGGCTGTCCGTATTCGGAATATATTGAGGTAACGGGTAAAGTACAAAACGAATCCGAACAACCTATCGAAAATATTCAAGTGGTGTCGTCTGGAGATACCGTCTACACCGATGCCAACGGCAATTTCGAAATGCGTAAAAGCGATACTTACCCAAGAGATAACATAAGGCTGTATTTCAAAGATATAGACGGTGCCACCAACGGCAGCTACCAAAACGACAGCGCCGATGTGCATATCACCTACTCCGAAGGCGATGGCAATTGGAATGTGGGAGTGGGCCGCGGCTCAGTTACAAAGACTTTGAGAGAAAAAGATGAGTAATTAAAAGCATTATGAAAGAAAAGATAATCTTACTAATTATATTATTTCTACATTTCTCCATAGTTATGTCGCAAAACAACAATTTTTGTTTTGTTTATAACACGAATGAAACGATTCCAGTTTATAATTCTTATAACGATTCTGTTACTTCTTATTTTTTGTATAAGGACACATTAAAAGAAAACTATTATTCACTTCAAATAGAGGAAAATAATAACAATAGGTTTTTGGTGAATATTTTTGAAAATAACACCCTTATTCATAAGGGATGGATAGAAAAAAAGTATTGTTATGTTTGGTGCTGGTTGATGTCCACACAAAGCATATACTTGTTTAATGAAGCCGATACAGGAAGTTCTCATATTGAATTATCCGAGAATGAACTGATTCAACACCGGGATGGCATTATAGCAAATATATTGGATTATGACAAGGGGTCGTTTTGGGTAAAACTTTTATTGAAAACAAAAACTGCCACACACATAGGTTGGACTTTGAATTATTGTGGGTCAATATATGGTTCATGTGAAGGCGAACGTGCAACCACTCCCTCTCATGTTTATGGTTTTGAAAAATGACATATCGACATGCAAATATGTCGATTCTGTTTATAGAACGCACCTCTGCAAAACCAAACAAAGCGTAAATGCGACTAGGAAAACAATAATAGAGAAGAATAGTTACATACAATAAATCTCATTAATATGAAAAAAATATTTCGTAATAATATATTGACATGGCGTAACTCTATTTTGACGGTGTTGCTTGCGGCACTTGGCGTTGCAGGCTGCGAAAAGCCGGAAGACGAAGAAAAGAAACCCCAGACAATTTTTGCCATGTATGGTGTTGAGTATGCGAGCTATAAAAAGGTTTGTGATGAGAAAAACGAAAATTTAGACAATACTTCTGCCAAAATTACGTTACCTATACAAAATGTTGCCACAAGCGACAAAACAAACACAGAGAAATGAAAAAACGTATTCTGATATTATCAAACGTGGCTCTGGCCGGAATGCTAACCATTATGGGCTGTAGCAAGAAAGTTATTTCCGACCCCATAGAGCAGCCCGAGGAGCCGCAGAAGGTGGAACCCGACGAACCTCTTCCCTTGCTGTACGGCCCGCCTCCTGTACGCTACGACGACCCCCAGCCCGCCGACAGCACTAAAACAAAACGCGAGCCCAGAATGCGTCCGATAGAACCGGAGATTAAACCGCTCTACGGCGTTCCTCCCGCCAAGTTTGAGGTTATCGAAGAAAAGAAATAATTTTTTCCGATGAAACTGAAACAGCGTATCATCCTCGAAACAGTACGCCGGATGCACCACAACAACAAGCAGCTGCATCCCCTGCGCCAGCTTTTCTGGGAATCGACACTGCGGTGCAACCTGCGCTGCAAGCACTGTGGCAGCGACTGCAAAAACGAGGAGCTCACCCCCGACATGCCGTTGCAGGATTTCCTTAATGTCCTCGACAGTCTGCCCCCCGAAGTGGACCACCACAAGATGCTTATCATAGTATCCGGCGGCGAGCCTCTTATGCGCGAAGACCTTGAGCAGTGCGGACGCGAGTTTTACAAACGCGAGTTCCCGTGGGGTATGGTGAGCAACGGCCTGGCACTTACTCAGGAACGTTTCAGCCGTTTGCTGAAAGTCGGACTGCGTTCGATATCAATAAGTTTGGACGGTTTCGAAACGGCTCACAACTGGATGCGCGGACACGACAACAGTTTCGCCCGTGCCAGCGAGGCCATACGCATGATTGCCAATACTCCCAACATAAAATGGGACATCATTACCTGCGTAAACCAGAAAAATATCGACACCCTCGAGGAGTTCAAGGAATACATCATCTCGCTTGGCGTCAAGGATTGGCGTTTGTTTACCATCACACCTATGGGCAGGGCCAAGGAAGTGCCCGAGCTGCAGGTGTCCAACGCCCAGTTCCGTCAGCTTATGGAGTTTATAAAACGCACCCGCGAGGAAGGCCGCATACATGCCTCCTACGGCTGCGAGGGCTTTCTGGGCGATTACGAGGGCCAGGTGCGCGACCATATCTACCAATGCCATGCTGGCGTAACGGTGGCATCGGTGCTGATAGACGGCAGCATTTCGGCATGCACAAGCATTCGCGGAAAATACTATCAGGGCAACATTTACAAGGATAATTTCTGGGATGTGTGGGAAAACCGATTCCAGAGCTACCGCGACCGCAGCTGGATGAAAAAGGACCAGTGCGCCGACTGTAAGATGTTCCGCTACTGCGAAGGCAACGGCATGCACCTCCGCGACGAGGACGGCAACCTTCTGGTGTGCCACTTGAAAAGGATAGAGGAGAGTTAGGAAACTCGGAATGTGTTGCATTTTTTTTTGCCAAAAACGACATCCAAAAACTAATAAATCTTATTCGAAATTCCTGAAAAAAATATGTTTTTCAGTCTCTGACGATTTTCTACTTTGTTAATAATAAATTGTAAATCAGCGAAATACCCCCCCCTATAAATAATTGCCATTTTTTTTGGAAATATAAAAAAAATACTATAACTTTGCAAAAGTCATTTAAAAGTTTCAACAAAAAAAAAGCAATATGAAAAATAAAGAATTAAACAAAGCGGCAAATTGTTTCGGTAACGGTTTGAAATCTTGTGTAAAACATTTGGCTTCAGGCATATCATTGGCCGTGGTTCTGTTCTATACGGCAGGTGCATACGCTCAAACAGAAAGCAAGCCTTTGCCTTTTGCTATAGGCGTGGATGCCGGTATGGGGTTGTTTGGTTTTCCTGGTGTGGATGGAGGTATAAATAGTTATTACACCACAGACATATTATTATCCGGCTACTATGATTTACATCCAAATTGGTCGCTGACACTCGGTTTGGGATACCAGTATCAATTTGCTAATGGAGAGAGTTATGATGATGTCAACTTGTCCGAACCGAAATCGTATTTTGTTGACAGACATTATTTCCGCACCCAATTCGGGGCCGAATTTCACAAAAAATGGTTCTATGTAAAGGCCGGATTATTCTTTGAACGCGGCACGGAGCCGTGGGTTGCCGCTAACACTTACGAATTATTCCTTTTCGGCGGTTTTGCCCAGCCCGGAGTGAGAATCAGCCTTACTGACAAAAGCAGTCTGCGCTTTGGCTTGCAAATGAATTACGGTAAGAATTTCGTTCAACAGAGTTGGTCAGGACCAGGTTGGAGAAAAGAAGACTTGGGGTCAACCAAAGCACATCACAGAATGGTGTACAACATGATTTGCGTGGGTTACGAATATCATTTCTGATTATTTACCACCACAAATCTTCTAATTTCATTGCCACGGCATTGTAGTGGCCATTGTCGGAAATGGACAGTTCGGCGATGTCGTCGTAAAAGATGTCGTTTGAAAGGTTTTTCACCAGTTCGATTTTAATAATATCTGTAAAACAGGTTTTTACTCGAATACGACAATTATTGCAGTACCAGTTTGCTGTGTCGTGGTCGGAGTTGTTGGCGATAGCCCACAGCAAATCCATATTGTCGATTGTAATAGGAGGTGT
>Ga0310696_10003774_pt1 | contig 18797 bp, 15 predicted proteins | sample AusTroGonzalo_MG_4_FD_203885 | JGI IMG/M metagenome (GOLD analysis project Ga0310696, IMG submission 203885) | Bovine rumen microbial communities from tropical cattle in Woodstock, Queensland, Australia - Gonzalo_02 (v2) (version 2) | ecosystem: Host-associated > Mammals > Digestive system >...
GCGGCAACACACCAGTTCCGGGACTTTACTACCTGCGACTGCTGAAGGAATACAGCAAGCAATATGCCACCAACTACTCGTTCGTGGCAGACGAGTGGGCAAAGACGGGCGATGGAGGTCGAGTAGCTCAGAGTAATATCTCTGTGAATAAGGCTGCTAATTCCATCACCGTGAAAGCTTCAGGCAACAACAACGTATGTCTGAGTTTCGGTACCGAGAAGTACACCATCAACACCAATGATAAGTACTTCATGATTCGTGCATCGAACGTAAGCACAACAGACGGATCAGCTTACCTATGGTGGTTCAACGGCACCAATCACGGTTCGAGCGTGAAACCCACAAAGGTACAGACGCTCACTGGAGGTGACGTGATGCTATACTGGGACATCACATCGAGCGGCCTCGACGACAAATGTCAGGGTCAGTCGTATACATTCAGTCAAGGCAACACCATCTTCGGACTGACATCGACGACGGGCACATCGGTCATCAAATACATCGGATTCAATTCGGCTATGTCAATGCCTACCAACATCCGCGAACTGTCGATGAACCCTTTTGAGAAAAGTGGGGTGTACAGCCTCAACGGCTACCACCTCACAAGTACCCAGAAAGGAATCAATATTGTAAATGGAGAAAAAATATTAGTAAAATAAAAGACCCACCCCCTTACCCCTCCCTCTATGGAGGGGAGTAGTTACAATAAATAGTCAAATAGTAAATAGAACAATAAATATCAATAGTAAATGGTAAATGATTAAATAGTAAATAAGATTATGGAAATTACATCACAGAATTTTAACGAAGTAATTGCTCAAGACAAGCCTGTAGTGCTGGACTTCTGGGCAACATGGTGTGGACCTTGCAAAAAGATTGCTCCACTGATTGAAGAACTTGCTGCCGAATATGAAGGCCGTGCCATCATCGGCAAAGTAAACGTTGAAGACGAGGACGAACTGGCATCACAATTCGGTATCCGCAACATTCCTACCGTTCTGTTCATCAAGAACGGAACTGTGGTTGACAAACAAGTAGGTGCTTGTCCTAAGAGCGAACTCGAAAACAAACTGACAGGAATATTATAATAAGAAGTTAAAGAAGTTAGTAGAGAAGTTAGCGCTACGCTCGAAGTTACCGCTTGAGTTACACTCTTCGCTCCGACGATAGACTGCTAATGTTTACATCCTAAGTAATGTCGAACGCAGTGATAACTTCGAGGCCAACGGCCGATAACTCCGATTACTTCGAGCAAAGCGATAACTACTAAAAACAATTATTATGGCTACTATTGACGACGAACTGATGAAAGCAGCTGAGGAAGATGCACAGGAAGTGGCATACATCCTCAACGAACTACCTCAGGACTTAAAAGAAAAGTTTACTGAGGACGATATCTATTATCTCATCGACCTGATGCTCGAATACTTCTCAGAAGCAGAAGCCGATGCAGAAGGGTATGTGGATATTGATGTAGACGAAGTGGCAAAGCATCTCGTTGAACAGGCAAAGAAAGACAAAGTGGGTGATTTCAAGGCAGAAGATGTCTTCTTTGTTGTTCAAGCAGAATTAGATTATAACGAAACGCTTGAATAATTTAGAAGTTAAATAGGGAGTTAAAATGGAAGTTAAATAGGGAGTTAAGCACATCGTGCAGGACAAAAGACTGCTGAAGATAACACCCAATGGTAATGTCCATGAGCGAAAGCTCATTAACTTCCACGAGCAAAGCGAGTTAACTTCCTTTTATAACTTCGAGCGAAGCGATAACTCCTAATAATAAGAAGAATATGGATCCTAATTATTTTGCCAGCGGCACAGGTATTTCTGCGAATGCACTCTACTGGATTCTTTTCCTCGGCATTGCATTAGTCAGTTGGCTGGTACAATGGAACCTGAAGAATAAATTCAAGAAGTATTCACGCATCCGATCGTTCAAAGGTCTGACAGGCCGAGAAACTGCTGAGATGATGTTGCAGGACTTCGGAATCACCGATGTGACCGTGCAGAGTGTGGCAGGTCAGTTGACCGACCACTACAACCCTATTAATAAAACGCTGAACCTTAGCGAGGGAGTGTATGAGAGCAATAGTGTGATGGCTGCTGCTGTAGCAGCACATGAATGTGGACACGCAGTCCAACATGCGATGGCTTACGGACCACTTACTTTGCGTTCTAAGTTAGTTCCTGTAGTTACTTTTGCATCTGGTTGGATGAGTTGGCTGCTGCTGGGTGGAATGTTACTCCTCAGTTACACCGGCAGTCCATACGTGTTGGCTATCGGTGTAGCACTGTATGCCCTCACCACCATTTTCTCACTGGTTACTCTGCCTGTGGAATTGGATGCAAGCCGCAGGGCAGTGAAGTGGTTAGACTCACGAGGTCTGACCGATACAGAGACACACAACAATGCAGTGAGTGCCCTCCGTGCTGCTGCTTACACTTATGTGGTAGCTGCATTGAGTTCGCTTGCTACCTTATTCTATTATATATTGTTGTTGCTTAACCGCAGATAGCACTATGCCACAAGGACAGTTCACGATACAAGAGCAAGTAGAGAGGCAGTTGCAAAAACTGACTCCCCAACAATTGTTGACTGCACGCTTGGTCGAACTGTCTGTTGTAGAATTAGAAGACAGAGTAAAGACAGAGGGCTACGACAATGTAGCACTTGAGGAGGGACATGACGGGGAAGACGACAGAAATGATGATGTTGATGTTGCCAATGAAGATATTCAACAGAATGATCGGGAGGACGGCCAAGATGACTACGCTTACAGCGAAGACGATATTCCCGTCTACACCCCATCTACAGGCCGCAATTACGAAGAGACAATGCCGATAGGCGATACCAAGTCGTTTATCGAAGACCTGAAGCGCCAAATCTATGACTTCAACATCACCCCGAAACAACAGGAACTGATTGAGTACCTGATTGGTACTTTGGATGATCGTGGCTTCATCGACCGTCCTTTGGCCAGCATTGCTGATGACCTGCTCTTCCACTTCAATATCGATGCCGATCTGGCAGAGGTTGAAGAAGCAATGAAGATCTTGCAACAGTTTGAACCTGCTGGCATTGGTGCACGAAATCTTCAGGAGTGCCTGATCATTCAACTGGATCGTAAACTGGAAAACTGTTCCGATGAGGTTCGCAAAGCACGATTGCTTTTAGAACGTGACATTATCCAAAACCACTTCGACGTGTTACAACACCAACACATCGAACAACTCGTTAAACTCACACAAGCATCACCCGAACAAGTCGCAAAGGCGATTGAAGGTATCAGAAAGCTGAATCCTCGTCCAGGATTGGCCCTCAGTGAATCTGCTGACGAACGTGCACAAACCATCGAACCCGATTTCATCATTGAGACAACTCCAGATGGATTAATCAGTGTGGAACTCAACAATGGAGAAGTACCGGAACTGAGGGTATCACGTAGCTATGAGCATCAACTCCAACAATACCAGAAGCATGCCGACAAGATGACGCGTGCCCAACAGGATGCCTTCGAATACACACGTAAAAAGGTAGAAGGGGCCAAGTTGTTTATCGAAGCCATCAAACAACGTCAGCATACACTGTATAGTACGATGAAAGCGATTGTGAAACTCCAAAAGGACTTTATTCTGACACAAGACGAATCACTTTTGCGTCCTATGCGACTGGTAGATGTAGCAGAGTTGACAGGTCAGGACATCTCTACTGTTTCACGCGTCAGAAAAGGAAAGTATGCCCTGATTGACGGACAACTATACGCACTTGATTTCTTCTTTCTACGTACACGCACCAATGCAGATGGTGAAACATTGGAACACAAGATAATCAAAGAGCGCATCCGAGAAATCATTGATCAGGAAGACAAATCAAAACCCATTCCCGACCAGAAGATTGTGGAGTTGCTCCTCGCAGAGAACCATAATATCAGTCGAAGAACGGTTGCGAAATACAGAAGTGAAATGGGAATCCTGTCCACTTCGGAAAGGAGGAGAGTATGAATCATAAGTTCTTAATGACAGCCGCTAAAATCTATTCGGCAGTATTCTCACCCTTCTATGCTCCCTTCTGGGCTTTCATGTGGCTGTTCATCTTCAGTTACCTCCGAATGTGGCCACTCGGCTATAAGATATTCGTCATCAGCATTGTCGTACTATTCACCATCATCATTCCTCGCGTCACCATCGACCTGTTTCGTCGTGTTAACAAATGGACACATTGGCAGCTCAGCCATCGTAAACACCGTCACATGCCGTATTTCATCACCATCGCAAGCTATGTAGCCTGTTTGGTGTTGTTCATGCAACTCAATACTGCCCTATTTATGCGGGGCATGATATTGGCTACGTTGGTGACCAGCCTCATCTGTGCAATCGTCAATATATGGTGGAAAGTAAGTACCCACATGGCAGGTATGGGAGGACTGTTCGGAACGGTTATCGCTTTCAGCTACCTGTTCTACTTCAATCCACTTGTCCCCATGTGCTGTATGCTCATGCTGGCAGGACTGATGGGTTCCAGTCGTATGCTGTTACGCCAGCACTCACTCTCACAGGTCATCATCGGCTTCCTCATAGGAGCTATTGTCACAATGGTGTTTATTTTATATGCATGGCTTTGAAATAATTCATAATGCATAATTCATAATTCATAATAACTAATGGATAATAACGCTTTGGTATCAATCATCATGGGCAGTCAGTCCGACATGCCAGTCATGGAGAAAGCAACAGCTTATCTCGAAGAGCACAACATCCCGTTCGAAGTCAATGTGATGTCTGCACACCGCAATCCTGAAGGAGTTGCAGAGTTTGCAAAAACAGCAAAAGAACGTGGGGTAAAAGTCATCATCGCAGGCGCAGGAATGGCAGCAGCACTCCCTGGAGTTATTGCTGCATATACCACCCTTCCAGTCATCGGAGTTCCTATCAAATCAGGAGCACTTCAAGGCATTGATGCTTTGTTGGCCATCGTGCAAATGCCTCCTGGCGTACCTGTAGCCACAATGGCCATTGACGGGGCAAAGAATGCAGCAGTGTTCGCACAAAAAATCCTACAGCTATGCGAAGAAAAACAGTAGAAGTACAAGTAGGCAATCTACCGATGGGTGGTGACAACCCTGTTCGTGTGCAATCGATGACAACCGTCTCTACGATGGACACTGAAGGGTGTATTGCTCAAATCAAGCGTATCGTAGATGCTGGGGGTGAGTATGTTCGTCTGACCACTCAGGGTGTTCGTGAGGCAGAAAACCTAAAGAATATCAAGGAAGGACTACGACGCGATGGATACGATGTGCCCATCATTGCCGATGTACACTTCAACGCTAATGTGGCTGATGTAGCTGCATTGTATGCCGATAAAGTGCGCATTAATCCAGGCAACTATGTCGACCCTGCTCGTAAGTTCAAGCATCTCGACTACACAGACGAGGAATATGCCGATGAAATCAAGAAGATTGAAGAACGGTTTGTTCCTTTCCTCAATATCTGTAAAGAACACCACACAGCTATCCGTATTGGAGTGAATCATGGTTCGCTCTCCGATCGTATCATGAGCCGCTATGGCGATACCCCGGAAGGAATGGTAGAAAGTTGTATGGAGTTTCTACGGATTTGCGTCAAGGAGAATTTCCTGAATGTTGTCATCTCCATCAAAGCCAGCAACACTGAAATCATGGTGCGGACGGTTCGACTGTTAGTAGCCACAATGGACAAAGAAGATATGCACTTCCCTATTCATTTGGGTGTTACAGAAGCTGGAGAAGGTGAAGATGGACGTCTGAAGAGCGCGGTAGGCATCGGTGCTTTGCTCATTGATGGTATTGGTGACACCATACGTGTCAGCCTCAGCGAAGCACCAGAGAAAGAGATTCCTGTTGCATACGGTATCCTGCAGGCCGCCCGAGTGCGTATTACCAAGACAGAATATATCAGTTGTCCGGGGTGTGGGCGTACCTTATATAATCTGGAAGAGACCATCGCTCGTATCAAAGCAGCCACCAGCCATCTCAACGGACTGAAGATTGCCATCATGGGGTGCATCGTCAATGGTCCGGGCGAAATGGCAGATGCCGACTATGGATATGTGGGTGCAGCACGAGGAAAAGTCAGTCTGTATAAACAGAAACAATGTATTGAGATGAACATCCCTGAGGAAGAAGCCGTCGATCGACTGTTGCAATTTATTGAGGAAGACCAAAAGAAAGTGAAAAGTGAAAAATGAAAAATGAAAAGTGAAAAATGCGATTAAGTGAGTGCAGCCTTCGACGCGAGCTCAGGCCGAACGTAGCCAAGCTCGCTTGAACTATGCCGAGCGGAAGCATTTTGCACGAAGTGAAAAGTGAAAAATAAATATTGAACAATATGAAACAAATCATACACCTACCAATTCGGCTGATCCTCGCTGTCAGTTTCTCGCTTTTAGGCGTAATGAATGCGTCAGCCATTGATATCAACATTCATAGGGAGCCGCTCACGATTACTGCACCGACATTAGAGCCGAAAATCGACTTTGCGATGTTGAATCGAAATATCTATGCGCAAAATGACAGCAAGTCTCTGACCGACTTTGACCAGCTCATTAGGACTACTGATTACACATATTCGTCCGACATCCTGGCGCATAGCCTGTCAACCGATGGGAAGTACAAACTTACATGGATGCGTACCAATCCCGACGTGAAGCCCTATAAGTTTATGGACGACCTCACCTTCGCCGGCATACCAGTATTCGTAGCTGGTATCATTGCCAAGGGTGAAAAGAAGTCGTTCCGTCAGAACACTAAGGACAACAAGCACACTTTGCTTACCGACTTCAAGACTGGCATTGACGACTACACCCAGTTCTTCGGTCCCGTTACGACAACAGGTTTGAAACTTGCTGGAGTTGAAGGTCGTAGCGACTGGGGGCGATACTTAGCTTCTACAGCGATGTCGTATGCTTTTATGGCAGGCTTTGTCAATAGCATCAAGTACACCGCGAAGGAAATGCGTCCCGATGGATCAACCCGCAATTCATGGCCATCCGGTCACACTGCTACTGCCTTTGTCGGTGCAACCATCCTCCATAAGGAATATGGTTTGACTCGCTCCCCATGGTTCTCTGTTGCTGGCTATGGAGTCGCTACCGCTACGGGTGTGATGCGCGTACTGAACAACCGCCACTGGGTCAGCGATGTTCTCTCAGGAGCAGGTATCGGTATCATGTCGGGTGAGTTAGCCTATGCTTTCAGCGACCTCATTTTCAAACATCGTGGTCTCCTGCGGGGTGATATCAGTAGCAATAAGAGCATCATTGACCACCCCTCGTTCTTCTCTATATCGATGGGTATCGGCTTCGGCTCGAAGAAGTTGGATTTCGATATGCAGAATCTTGATTTGGATTTCGACGGCTACGAAGATGGCGACAAAAACCTGAACCTTCGATTCGGTGCCTCTACCGCTGTAGGAGCCGAGGGAGCCTACTTCTTTAATAAATATATAGGTGTGGGCGGTCGTCTGCGTGTCAACAGTTCGCCAATCAAGGGTTGGGACGGCATTGAAAACTATGCTTGGATTGACCTTATCGAAAGCCTTTATGGCAACGATTACCAAGCAGATGCCAACTTCCAGAAATTTATTGATGGCGATGCCAATAGTCAGGCACTCATCACCGATGCCAGCTTCACGATCAAGAGTGACCACCTGACAGAATTTGCTGCCGACCTCGGTGTTTACTTCAACCTGCCACTCTCTAAACGTTTCGCCATCGGTTCGAAACTACTTGTAGGACGCAGCATCATGCAGGAGGTCGACCTCAATGCTACTGTCACTGGTGGTAAGCGTTTACTCGACTTAGGAGATTTCATTGAAGGGACCGACGACGATAAAGTATTCCTCAAGGCAAAACCTACACCGGGCACCTACACCTCCGAATGGGATTACTTCACCCTTGGTGGCAACAACACCATGAAGTTCGGTACCGGTATCTCGCTCACCTATGCTTACAAGGAGAACTATGCCTGGCGTCTGTTCCTCGACTACGACTACACGCGCAAGACCTATACGATGACCTACAATCCCGCTATGTTTGCCTTCGATGCCATCAGTCTTGGCTTGGGCGATGAGTCAGCTTCCTTCAGTGAGTTACTCGAAGGCGAAGACCTAAGCGACCTTATCGAACGGCAAAGCATCAAGAAGAACCGCCACACCTTCATCCTCGGCGGCTCCTTCACCATCTCATTCTAAAACAAAGATGCCCTGATACAAAGTCGGGGCATCTTACGTTATGAAAAACTGTTTTCAGCGAAAACACAGGTTTGCAGTTTGCAACTTTTAATGTCTTTTTACTTACATTTTGAATACAAATTGGGCTTTTTTGTCGTGTTAAAAGGGCAAAAAAGCAATTTTGTTAAGTATTTTTTATGTTTTTTTAAAAATAATTCATACCTTTGCGCCCCAAAGGCGCATTGCAGAACTTGCTAAAGCGCATCGCACTATTAAATATAAAAATAAATAAGGTGTAGAAGAATGAAATATGCGATTAAGTCGAACATAATGCCAAGCTTGCTTGAACATTATTGAGGCGTAGCATTTTGCGTGAAACGAAATATGCGATTAAGTGAGAGCAATCAAGCTTGCTTAAATTGCCGAGCAATAGCATTTTGCGTGAAACGAATTTTTTTAACAAATAAACAAAATAGTATTAACCCAAAACAAAAAAAGAATGAGTAAAAGATTATGGATCTTCCTTACTTGTCTGTTTGTTTCAGCAAGTATGGCTTTCGCCCAGAGAACCGTGTCAGGTGTTGTTACCGACATAGGCACGGGCGAACCTCTGGTAGGAGTTCACGTTTTAGTGAACGGTCAGGCTCTTGGTATTACTGATATCAATGGTAAGTTTACAATTACTGCGCCATCAGATGCCAAGACAGTAGAATTCACTTACATGGGCTATGAGGATGCAATGAGTCCAGTGCGTGACGTTGTCCGCGTTGGTATGGCTCCTGCTGCTCGTAGTCTCGATGAAGTTATCGTTGTAGCTTATGGTACCCAGCGTCGTGAGGCCAAGACCGGTTCTATCGTTACGGTCAGTGGTGACGAGATTGCTGATATTCCTGCTCTCTCCGTCGATAAGATGTTGGCAGGAAAGATGGCTGGTGTGATGATTACTCAGAATACAGGTCAGCCAGGTTCTAATTCAAGCATCCGTATCCGTGGTACCAGTTCAATCAATGCAGGTAACAATCCTTTGTATGTAATCGATGGTCTGCCTGTGTCTACTGGCGATGACTCTTATTTAGGTAATGAAGGTACAGGTAACCCATTGACTACCTTGAACCCAAATGATATTGAGAGTATCACAGTATTGAAGGATGCTGCTGCTGCTTCTGTATATGGTTCTCGTGCTGCTAATGGTGTCATCCTGATTACTACTAAGAGTGGTCGCGAGGGAAAGAACCAGTTCACTGCTCGTGCTCGTTTTGGCCTCTCTTACTTGGCTAATGACAACAATTTCAAAGTGATGAACGGCCAACAGTTGTTGGAATACCAGCGTCAGGCCGTAATCAATGCCGGTAAGAACCCAGATGATCCTACAGCAGGTGCAGACTACTATCGTCCATACGAATTGTTAACCCGTCCACAGACGAACTGGATGGACCATTTCACTCGTACAGGTAAGATGCAGGAATATGAAGTTACGATGTCAGGCGGAACTTCAAAGACTAAGTATTACAACTCTGTTGCTTTCAACAAGACTGAAGGTATTTACTATGGTTTTGATTTCAAGCGTTTGGTAGCTCGTGTAAATGTTGATCACGAAATCAATGATCACTTGAAGACAGGTGTACGTGTTAGTGGTGGTTATCGTGACAGTAAGGACGTTCCTACTCAGAGCTTATATTATACAAACCCAGCATGGGCAGGTCTGACTATCCTTCCATGGTCAAAGGCATACAATGAAGATGGTTCACACTATGTTGCTATCGCTGAGAACTCTAACCAGAACCCAAGAGCAACAGCTATCTATGATGACCAGTGGGATCAGAAATATGATATCAAGGGTAATTTCTATTTGGAATATAGTCCCATTAAGCAGTTGACGCTCAAGACTACCAACGGTATAGATCTTACTTTTGGTGAAAGCCGTCGTTATTGGTCATCGGAGGCACACAACAATTCAACAGGTTATCCTCGCCTCCAGCAAGGTGAGACAACATATCGTACGTTGACAACTTCGAACACGGCGACTTATCAGGATACTTTTGCTGACAAACATTCTGTACGTCTGTTGGCAGGTCAGGAAGCAACCGCTTACTATTATATTGACAATTATCAGAGAATTGGTAACATCAATCCAGATATCCCTTATCTGACTTCTGGTAACTTTGATGCTGACGATTGGTTTGGTGCAGACTATGGCCGTTCAAAGGAAACTCTGATGTCTTGGTTTGGTATTCTCGACTACAACTACGATTCACGTTACTATTTGCAGACCAGTATCCGTCGAGATGGTAGTTCACTGTTTGGTGCAAACAATCGCTGGGGTACTTTCTGGTCATTAGGTCTCTCCTGGAATGCTCATAACGAGCAGTTTATGAAGGACATTGATTGGTTGAATGTATTGAAACTGCGTGCCAGCTACGGTGTGAACGGTAATAATAACATTACTGTTTATCAGGCATACGGTACATATACAACAACAATCTATAATGGTCTGACAGGTATGCGTCCTTCAACTCCTGCCAATGATGATCTTTCATGGGAGAAGAACAAGTCATGGAACATCGGTATTGACTTCCGCTTCTTGAAGCGCTTCTCTGGTAGTATTGATGTTTACAGCCGTAAGACAACCGACATGTTGCTCGAAAAGGCTCAATCATCAACTTCCGGCTTCAATTCTGCTCTTACCAATGTTGGTTCTATGCGCAACACAGGTATTGAGTTCCAGTTCGATGCTCAGATTATCAATACCAAGAACTGGAAATGGGACGTTGGATTTAACATTGCCCACAACAAGTCAAAGATTCTTGAACTTGCTGGTGATGACATGATGGGAACAGGTGCTGTTCGATACATTGTTGGTGAAAAGCTCTTAACCTATTATCTGAAAGACTATTATGGTGTAAATCCTGTTAATGGTGAAGCTTTGTGGCGCACAGAAGACGGTTCTTTGTCAAACGACAATAGCAAGGCTCGTTACGTAAAGTGCGGCAGCCCAGAACCAACATTTATTGGAGGTCTCAACACTACTTTGAGCTGGAAGAACCTGTCACTGAGTATCGTTGGTGAATTCAAAGGCGGTAACAAAGTATATATTGTTAACGAACATGCTTATTTGATTGGCGATGGTTCAGAAATGAGTATGAACCAGGATGTAACCGCTTTGAACTATTGGAAGAAGCCAGGCGACACAGGTGTGAATCCAAAGCCTATTGCTAATAATCCTTCGAACTCAAGTGGTTCAAGTACTCGTTATTTGGAGAATGGTGACTATTTCCGTATCAAGGATGTTACATTAGCATATCAGTTGCCACGCCCAATTATCAATAAGGTTGGTCTTACTGCTGCAAAAGTTTACATTAGCGGTCAGAATGTTTACACCTTCCACAATGTTAACTTCTGGGATCCAGAACGTGGTGTCAATGGTATGGGAGCAGGAATCTATCCAGTTTCTAAGACTTGGGCACTGGGTGTAGAAGTAGCATTCTAAGAGTTTATTAAATGATGACAAAACAAAAAATGACAAGCAATATGAAGAAATTATTAATGGGAATAGCGCTTCTCTCGGTTGTCGGCTCCTTCACGTCATGCAAGGATTTTCTTGATGAAGGGCCTGAGTTGAAGCAGAGTAATGAACTCACCCTTTCAAAATATGCGGGTTTGGACAAATCTGGTTCTGCTCTTTATACCATGTTCCAAAGCTGCAATTGGTATGGTGCTCAGTTCATCCTTCAGTCAGAATTGCGTGGTGGTAATGCCAAGAATCCATTGTCTTTAGCAGGTTCTGGTCGTTATCGTCAGGATGCCCAGTGGAATTATACAGAGAATAGCACTTCTTCTGTATGGGCATACGCTTATTATACAATTTCATGGGCTAACAATATTATCAACAACTTGGATGGCAAGGAAACAAGCGAAGTCTCAACTCAAGACATAAACAACCTGAAAGCAGAGGCTCTGTTTATACGTGCTCTTTGCCATTTCGACTTGGTAATCACTTACGCACAGCCTTATATACCAGACTCAACGAGTTTAGGCGTGCCTGTTGTATTGGTAACAGAGAACGGTCACCCCGCTCGTAATACAGTTGCAGAGGTGTACAGACAAGTTGTCAAGGACTTGACAGAGGCAGAAGGCCTGATTTCAGACAACTTCACTCGTTCAGGCATTAGCGACCCAGCTGCAATGGTATCAAAGTCAGCTATTCAGGCATTGCTTTCTCGTGTTTACCTCTATATGGGTGAATGGCAGAAGTGTGCAGACTTTGCTACTAAAGTTATCAATAGTGGCAAGTATAAGTTGCTGGATCCTGCAGATTATCTTGCAATGTGGTCTGCAGCAGTAACACCAGCTAAGGGCGAAGTTATTTTCGAGATGTTTGGCTCAAACAAGAACGAGTATTGGGATGAATCTGGTTGGACCCATTTACCCTACTTGACAGGTATCGGAAATGAAGGCTCACAGGACATCTGCGCTACTCAGGACTTAGTTGATCTTTATACAGATGCAACAGACTGCCGTCTGCAGTTCTTCTTCAAGAACGAGAACGATAATATGATTAACAAGTATTATGGTAAGGAAGGTGGTGTTCCCCGTCAGGTGAATGTTCCTATCCTGCGTCTGGCAGAAATGTACTTGAACCGTGCAGAAGCTATCGCTAATGGTGCTTCAATCAGTGGTGCAACAGCATTAGGCGATTTGAAGGCTATTGCAGATAAGCGTGGTGCTACAGTTGATATGCCATTCGATATCTTCAAAGAGCGTCGTAAGGAGTTGATGTTCGAGGGACACATTGTTTACGACTATGCTCGTTGCAACAAGGATCTTGTTCGTACAGATTTCGACGGAAGCATCAACAAAGACATTAATTTCCCTGACTATAAATGGGCAATGCCTATTCCAAAGCGTGAGTTAGATGCCAATCCAAACATGGTTCAGAACCCTGGTTTCTAAAATTATAAATCTTAAAAAGGAAAAATAAGTTATGAAGCTATATAAATTAATCACATTCGGGTTAGCTTTGTCCGCCATGGTTTTGTCCTCATGCCGTGATAATGACTATCCTACATTTGACGATGCCGATGCTTTCGTAGCCATGCAAAGTGCTACCTATGTTGTCGGTGAGACGGGTGATAGCATTGCAATCCCTGTCATGCTTACATCTTTGTCTGGTCTTCAGAAGACTGTGGAGTTCACACTCACTCCAGACTCTGTTGCTGGAGCAGTAGAAGGTACTCATTATACCTTGGTGAATGAGTCAAAGTCATTGACTTTCACAAAGGATCAGCCAACTCAGTATATCAAATTTAAGATTATCGATAACAACACTTATGATGGCAACGTTAAGTTCACTGTTTCGTTGGCTAAGACAGAAGGTCTGAATCTTGGTGCAAACAGTAACTGTGTTGTTACGATTCGTGACGATGAGCATCCTTTGGCTGCATTCTTAGGAACCTATAGCGCATCTGCCGACTCTTACTTTGCAAGCCGCGGTCACTTTGACTGGGAGATTACCATCTCAACAGATGAAAGTGATGACAATAAGGTTTGGATTGCTAACATTGATCCTTACTTTGGCAAGTATGGTTATGTTGCTCCTAATTATAACTTCTTCTATGGCTTTGCTAATGAAGAGAAGACTGAGATTCACATCCCTGTTGGTCAGGAATTGGGTTATGATGCAACAACCTTGGAAGGCTTCCCATTGGGAGTAGCATTGGACGATGCAGATAGCTCACTTGAAAGTGGCGAATACATTACCCTCAGCCTCTTGGATGGTGGCAAACAGCTGAAGTTCGAGAACGCCTTCGGTATATATGATGACGGATGGTGGAACCTAATCGATGTAGGTCTCGTAATTAACAAGAAATAATATCATTAACAAGAAATAATAATAGTACATACAATTATGAAGCGATTATTATATTTTATAATAACGGCAGCCGTTGCACTGACAGGCTGTACGACATGGGACGATCCTGTTACGGAGAACTATGGCGCAGGGCCTTCAATTGAGGTCAGCGTGGCAGCTGCAGCTCCAACAGACTCTGCATTTGTAATTTCCATCGTTCCTGGAGAAGGTACGACCTACTATGCTTACGTACTGGATGCCAACGATGAAGCAGAGGAATTAAATGCAACTACTTTGTTGAAAGGCGGATATAGTAATAGTGTAGTATTAAATACTGCAAAAAATCCAACTCTGACTGTTCCTGTAAACGGAATGGCTCCTAACACAACTTATCAAGTGTATGCTGTTGCAAGCAATGACAAAGGTATTGTTGGTAAGGTTGCTGTTGCAAGCATCAAGACCACTGATTCTGGTAAGCCAACTTACGTAGCTTCTGCAGCAGCTGACAATGCAGCAACAGTTGCATTCAATCAGGCTATTGCACGTGGAGCAGGTAAGGTTTCAGGCGTTTACTACAAAGAGTTCGACTGGGACAATCCTGTAGCTCTTACAGAAGATGACATTAATGTTGATATTAGCGGAAAGAATGCAGTCTTCACCACTCCTAATGTACCAGCAGGTGCATACGTGCTGATTTCATGGGAAGAAGGTGCTTTCGTTGACGCAGTTGGGAACAAGTGTGCAGCATTCGCCAGCACCTATAACGAAGCTACCGATAAGTTCACTGGTGTGGCTATGCATATCAATAATGTCAACTGGGCAATTACAGATGCATACGTATCACCAGCAGCTGGTGCTTCTATTGGAGATTGGAATGCTTTCACTGGTACTATCACAATGCCATTTGACATTTTCACAATCGGAGAAGCTGTTAAGACAGGTGACTTGGCTGTAACTTATACCAACAGTAATCGCACTGCTACTTACAAATTAAGTGCAGACCAATGGAAGGCATCTAAGAATGCTATTTCATTCGTGCTTCCTGTTGAGCCAACAGTTGGAGATGTTATTTCTGTTGCAGTAAAAGAAGGTGTCCTTTATGATGTTTACGGAAACGAAAATGATGCATATTCTTCTGAAAAAGTTGTTTGGAAGTATGCTGGCTTCATTCCAACCAAAGACATGGTACTTGGTACATTCAACTATATCATAACTGCTGGTGAAGATCAGTATGATCTTGGAACATTCACCGTTGAGGAATACACTGGTGAAGATGCAGAAGATGGAGATGTTTTGATCAAGGATCTCTATATCGAAGGTTCTGAGATTTATGGTTCCTATGATCTCGATGCATGTAAGTTCTATATCTATCGTTATCAGCCACTGGGTATTTTGAATGATCCAGATGAAGGTGATTACGGTGTGCTGACTTACAGCAAGAGCGGTGCAAGTGTAAGTCCATTTGACATCAACCCTGATGGAACACTGACATCAACAGACTTCTTGTTGGCAGGTGCTTCTCCTGACTACACTGAACTGTGGTGGTATGAGGTACCATCATCATCTGTGACTACATTCGTTAAGGCAACAGGTGGTGATACGGCTCCAAAGAGAGCGCCAAAAGCTAAGAAAAACAAGATTGCAAATAAGAATTTCAAACTCTTTACAAAGTAAAATTCTTTAATTCCAGATCCTCTTTTTCCTCAGATTCCTTTAAAGGAATGATGGGGAGAAAGAGGATTGTTTGTCTAAAAACATAAGATAGATATATTAGTAGTGATGATAAAAAAGATTGTTTTATTTTTAGCCTTGACTATAACCTTGACTATAGGTGCAGAAGCTAAGGGGGTGACCTCTCAGACTGCTGCTGCTATGGCAAAACAATTAATTGCAGAGCGCGTCGACAATTTTGCCGCCAAAGTGCAGAGCGTGACACCAATGAATTATAAGGGCAAGACAACCTATTATGTGGTTCAGTTTGCTCCCGAGGGTTGGGCGCTTATCAGTGCAGACGACACCTCAACTCCTCTGCTGGGCTATAACACCATTGGTAAGTTCCAGATTGAGGACATGCCTGTAAACCTACAGGCCCAGATGGATATTTACTGTGAACAGATTATCGACAATGCTAAAAAGTATAGCGTTCAACATGCTGACTGGAAATCAGAAAGTGCTCGTGCACATCGTGCTCCTAAAAGAGCCACAAAAATAGCACCGCTGATTCAAGTGAAATGGAATCAGACAGGTAGCTTTAAGAAATACTGTCCTAAGACATCTAATGGTCAAGCTATCGTTGGTTGTGTAGCCGTTGGTATGGCTCAGGCAATGAGTGTAGCTCAATGGCCACCACGTCCAAATGGCGATTATGGCTATGATCATGATGAGTTTGGCTGGATTCATATAAATTACGATGAAGAGCCTGCCTACAACTGGGCAGACATTCTAAGTGGAGCAAATTCCTATGATGGTGCCGCTCGTCTGTTGTGGCACTGCGGTGTTGCTGTGAGAATGGATTATGGCTACAACGGTTCTGGCACTCAGACCTCATACATCCCTTCCGCTTTAAAGAAATATTTCAGTTACCCAAATTCTGTCGCATATTATTCCCGTGACAAATTCTCTAATGAAGATTGGCATGAGTTAATCTTGAATGAGATTCAAAACGGACGTGCAGTGGCTTATAGTGGTCACGATCCAAAGAAGGGATACGGACACTGCTTCAATCTTGATGGTTACGATGGACAGTGGTTTAATGTAAACTGGGGATGGGGTGGAACTAATAACGGTTATTTCTCACTCGATGGTTTGCACGATGCAACAATGGATATGGACTACACCAGCGGACAGGGAGTAGTAATTGGCATTCGCCCACCATCAGAACATCCAAGCAATATCATCCTTTCAAATACAAGTGTATCTCTCGATGCACCTATTGGTACGATTGTTGCAACAATTATCGTAGAAAGTGAAGCGACGGATCCTACTTATACATTTACCATCCGTGGTGAATATAGTCCACGTACGCATAAATATAGAACAGCTCCATTCAAGATTGAAGATGGCATGCTAATAACTACAGAGGTAATGGATCCAGAGGCAGGTGACCGTACCATAGAAATAACAGCCAAAAACAACGAGAATGGTTATGAGATAACCCGTTCGTTTACGATTAAAGTGGGAGCATCAAGTGGTGTCAACAATATCTTATCCGACTGTAAAAAAGTTGAATACTATACGATTGACGGAGTGCGATTGCAATCTCTACACAAAGGGGTAAACATTGTACGCCAAACAAATAGTGATGGTACAACACAAATCAAAAAAGTTATTATTAAATAAAAGATGAATATGAAAAATGCGATTAAGAGAGTGCAGCCTTCGACGCGAGCTCAGGCCGAACGTAGTCAAGCTCGCTTGAACTATGCCGAATGTAGCATTTTGCACGAATTGAAAAGGATTCTTCTATTTCTGTTAGTGTTTGGCACTACAATGGCGTTAAGTGCCCAAAGATATCAAAAATATAAGCCAAATACCAAATGGCCATATATCTATGAGAATTTCACTGATGGAACAATCTATTTTGATAGTAACCAAAAGACAAAAGCCCAATTAAATATTCATTTATGGGGCAATAAGTTGCACTATATTTCTTCCGCCCAGAAAATATTGGAAGCCGAAACTAGTGGTATTATCCGAGTAGAAATAGGCGGGGATGCCTATATTTACAACGATCAGCAGTTGGTGAAAATATTGGCTGCGGAACAGAACAATCTTGTTGTCGAAGTAACAAAGGCTGACTTTGATGCACTCTTTTCCGGAACAGGAGCATACGGCTCAAGCTTAAACTCATCTGCTTCGCGTGATCTCTCGTCGCTTGATTTAGGAGGCTTGGATGCTCCAGAATTGGGACGGTTGTTACAAGAACGTGAGGACGGGCGTTCAATCTCATTGAAACAGCAGTATTATTTCATTATCAACAATCAACAAATAGAGGCAAATAACAAGGAAGTGGAAAAACTGCTGAAAGATGAGGATAAGGATGCTTGGAAAACTTTTGTTAAGCAGAGCAAGATAAAGTGGAAAAGTATTGATTCTTTGAAAGAAGTACTTCAGTTTATTTGCCAACATTTGTAACTTACTTGTCATATTACTTCACCTTTGCTTTGGCTTTCGTCCAATTGCTTTGGACGACTAGTCCAAAGGGTCTGTACGACCCGTCCAAAAGGCTTGGACAACTCGTACAAAGGATGTGTATGCTCGTTGAACAAAAATATTTGCAATAGTTTGTAGTTTTCTCGCGAAGATTGCGTCATATAGTTGCATAGTTTTAAAACGTTACATAAAAGATGAAAAGAATCATGATGTCGTTAGCATTGGCAATAGCCATGCTGACAGGTGCAAAAGCACAGCAATTGCAAATACCCGATCTGCCGCTCGACCCTGCAGTGAAGATGGGTAAATTGGATAATGGGTTGACTTATTACATTCGCCATAATGAATGGCCTGAACAACGTGCCAACTTCTACATTGCCCAGAAGGTGGGTTCGATGCAGGAGGAGGACGACCAACGTGGTTTGGCTCACTTCCTGGAGCACATGTGTTTCAATGGTACCACACACTTCCCAGGTAATGCCCTGAAGACTTATTTGGAGACCATTGGTGTGAAGTTTGGTGAGAACCTGAATGCTTACACAAGCTTCGATGAGACAGTCTATAACATTGATAATGTGCCTGTCATCTC
>Ga0310696_10003775_pt1 | contig 18796 bp, 15 predicted proteins | sample AusTroGonzalo_MG_4_FD_203885 | JGI IMG/M metagenome (GOLD analysis project Ga0310696, IMG submission 203885) | Bovine rumen microbial communities from tropical cattle in Woodstock, Queensland, Australia - Gonzalo_02 (v2) (version 2) | ecosystem: Host-associated > Mammals > Digestive system >...
CGCTGAAACGCATCGTGTTCGACTTGCTGGACGCTGAACGCCAGCTGGACGTAACGTTGACTGACCACTACTCCATACAGCCATCGACGTCGATCTGTGGACTCTTCATCTGTCATCCTGACGCCCGCTATTTCCCTGTAGGGCGTATCGACGAGGACCAGTTGGCCGACTACTGCCGGCGCCGCGGCATCAGTGTGGCAGAGGGCGAACAGCTGCTCTCAAAGTACATTGCAAAGCAATCATCGAAATAACGACATAACGAAATATCAACAAAGAAAATGAAAGTTATCGACATTCTGAACAGCTCACAACATCCGTTTGCCAGTTTCGAGCTGGTACCACCCCTGAAGGGCAGCGACGTCACCCGACTTTACGACAGCATCGACCCGCTGATGGAGTTTGAGCCACCGTTTATCAACGTCACCTGCCATCGCGACGAGGTAGAATATGTGCCCAACAGCGACGGCACATACACGAAGATGACATTGGCCAAGCGACCCGGTACGGTAGCCATCGTAGCAGCCATCATGCGCCGCTATCCGCAGATGGAAATCGTGCCGCACGTCATCTGTGGAGGAGCCTCGCGCAGCAAGGTTGAAAGTGAACTGCTCGATCTGCACTTCCTGGGCATTCAGAATGTGGTAGCACTGCGTGGTGACGCTATCCCCGGACAGCGCTTCTTCATTCCCGAACCTGACGGATTCAGCCACAGCTCTGAACTGGTGGGAATGATTCATAAGCTGAACCAGGGACAATACCTGGATCCCACGGTGAAGAATGGTCTTTCGACGAATTTTTGCGTGGGTGTGGCAGCCTATCCCGAGAAGCACTACGAAGCCGCCAACCTAGCCACTGACATCCAGCACCTGAAGGAAAAGGTTGAAGCCGGTGCCGACTACATCGTCACCCAGATGTTCTTTGATAACAACCAATATTATAGCTTTGTCGACAAAGTGCGCCAGGCAGGTATAACCGTACCCGTCATTCCCGGCCTGAAGCCCATCTCCAGCCAGCGACAAATCGACCTGCTGCCCCGTTCGTTCCATATCGACATCCCACAGGCACTGGTCAGCGAGCTGAGCAAAACAAAGAACCCACTCGATGCCTATCAGGTGGGCATAGAGTGGGCTATAGAGCAAAGCCGCGATTTGCTGGCTAACGGTGCGCCTGCCATCCATTACTATACGATGGCTAAGACGGACAACGTACGCCAAATCGTGAAGGCGGTATTCTAACCAAACTTAATCGTTCCCTGTATGGGGTTCTCCTGCTGTGGAGCTTCCTCCTTCTGAGGGGGCTCTTCACCACTGGCCTGCGAATAGATGCTATCCAGGATTTCGCGGGTACGCTTATACGTCGGCGTCTGCTCGACAGCAGAGATGACATCATCGTTGTCGAGGTCCTCAGGACGGAACAGGTAGATGTGCGGACGGCGCTTGTAGCGCTTGCTCTGTCCGTCGCCACCATAGTAGCGGTTTCGACGATCCTGACGCTGGGCCTCCTTCTCCTGCTCGGCAGCAATACGGGTGGCCTCCTCCTGGGTGTTACGATGCTGGCGATGGCTTGACATACCGTCAACGCGATCGATGCCGAAACCAGTTGCCAGAATGGTGACCTTGACCTTCTTACCCAGTTCAGGATCGGTGGCCAGTCCCCACTTGATTTCAAAGTCGTTACCAAACTTACCCATGAAGTCGTTCACGTCGTTCATCTCTTCCATCATCAGCGAACCCGTGCCATCCTTGTTACCGGCAAACGAAATGCTGAGCAGGATCTTCTTGGAGTTGAAGACATCGTTCTCGTTAAGCAACGGAGAATTCAGCGCGTCGTCGATGGCTTTCTTGACACGGCCTTCACCCTCACCAAAACCGGTAGACATGATAGCCACGCCACCATCCTTCAGCACGGTCTTCACATCGTTGAAGTCGAGGTTGATGAGTCCGTGGACGGTAATAATCTCGGCAATGGACTTCGCAGCCACGCTGAGCGTGTCGTCAGCCTTGCCGAAGGCATCAAGCACAGTCAACTCGGGATAAATCTCACGCAGACGCTCGTTGTTAATCACCAACAGGGCATCGACATGCTTCGACATCTCCTCGACACCATCCAGGGCCTGATCAATCTTACGGTCGCCCTCGAAACGGAAAGGAATGGTGACGATACCCACCGTCAGAATACCCATTTCCTTCGAGACACGAGCAATGACAGGAGCTGCACCAGTACCTGTACCACCACCCATACCAGCAGTGATGAAGGCCATACGCGTGCCGTCGCTGAGCACATTCTTGATATCTTCCAGGCTCTCCTCGGCAGCAGCACGGGCCTTTTCTGGGCGGTTGCCTGCACCAAGGCCCTCCTTACCCAACTGCAAGTGAACAGGAACTGGTGAGTCATTGAGAGCCTGATTATCAGTGTTGCAGAGTACGAAGGTGACATCGTGGATACCTTCGCGATACATGTGATTGACGGCATTACCGCCACCACCACCAACACCAATCACCTTGATGATGCTATTCTCTTTCTCCGGCTCGCCAAAATCGAGCAATACATTGTTATCTGCCATAATACTTCTTTTCTTCGTTTCTTCCTTTACTCATCTTCTTCTTTGACAATCTCGTTAGCAAATCCCTTCAACCAACGACCAATCTTGTTCAGAGTACTGTTCTCCTTACGGATACGCTCCTGCTCGCGGGCTTCCTCCTCGGCTTTCTCGCGAGCTATACGATCTTCTTCTTCCTTCTTCTGACGGGCTTCTTCCTCGGCACGACGAATCTCGTCAGCCGTACGAACCACACCGGCTGGAGTCTCTGATGCCTGACGGGCACGGCGCTGTTCCAGCGTCTCAGGGGTGATGGGAGACCGCTGAGTGGCAAAGAGATCATTGCTATAGTCCAATTCGCTGCCGGCACAATTGATATCGCCCTTGGCCAACAGGCCCAGCACCGTATTCATCATACCATCGTGGGCATTGATGTCGGCAATGGTCGAGGTGATGGTCTGGGTGACAAACTTGGCAATACGGATCTTGTCAATATGCGTGTAGTTCTGGAAGGCTTTCTCGATGTCCTTGAGATTAGCACCACCACCCGTGAGGATTACACCTCCGAGGAGCTTGTCGCAGTATTCTTCGGGAATCTGACACCAGACATTGGCAATAATCTCCTCCAGACGGCCCTCGACAATCTCAATGAACTTACGTACCTCGACCTGACGATCCTGGTCAATGGAATATTTCATGTTGTTGTCGATGTCGTTGTTGTCCGTAAAGGCTGAAGCATATTTCAGCTTCATCTTCTCGGCATCGCTTTCCTCCATCTGCAGCGAGGCAATATCCTTGGTAATATTGTTGGCACCCAGAGGAATGACAGCCAGATGGCGCAGCACATTCTTGGAATAGACACTGACTGTCGTGGTGTCGGCTCCGAGGTCTACCAAGGCACAGCCAGAACGACGCTCAGCCTCGGTGAGCACACTGTCGGCCAAGGCCAATGGAGCAAGGTACATCTCTGCCACATTGATCTCAGCAGTCTCGAAACACTTGTTCAGGTTCTTGTAGAATGCCTTGCGCTGCAAGATATTCAGGAAGTTTCCCTCGATGCGCGAACACTGTATACCAACGGGATCGAGCTGAAATTGTGAGTCCACCTTGTATTCCTGCACAGCAGCATCGAGAATCTCCTGATCGGGATATTTCATGTTACGATTAGAATCCATCAGTTCAATCACCATGTCCTGTGTGACCTGTGTTCCTGCAGGAAGGTCCTTGGAAATCAGATTGCGAATAGAGCGGATAGACTGTCCGCCAACACCGACATACACCTGTGTGATACCCGTCTTGAGCTGTTTCTCAAGACGGCTGATGATGTTGGTCAGGCACTGGGCAGTCTTGTCAATGTTGTAAACCACACCTTTGCGGATGCATGAAGAGGAATCTTCCTTGACACAGGCCAAAACCTGAATGCTGCCGTCAAGATTCTTCTTTCCCGCAATACCGGTCATCTTTGATGAACCCAGTTCAATAGCTACAATAAATTCCTTTGGCATCTCTCTTTATATTTGATTTATTTTCTTGTTTTTCTTACAGATAATCTGGTTGTCGAACTCCAGACTAATATAGGAATACTTGTTCCAGCCCGCCTTGGAGAGTCCGTATTTGTAGAACTTCTCCAAACGGTTCAGTTTCTTGTCAATATTGGTTGGCTGTCCGAGAAAGACAATATGGTCGCCGACACGGGGTATCAGTTCCATAGAACCATCGACCAGCACATTGAGCTGTTCCGTCTCAGCACGCCACATCTTATTCTGAATCAGGAAATTACCCACACGAGGTAACACACTCTTGGCATACTTGCGCGTCACATGCCCCGTCACCACGACCAAATCACTGACATGCTGCGTATTGGGCATGATATTACCATGGGTGTCGACATAATAATCATCTCCATTATCTGCCTTGACACGGACCACGGGCAGGCGCTGCGACAAGGTGATAATCACACGGCCCATCTGGGTCTTATAGCACTGGGCACTCTCCACGAGTGGATTCTGCGTCAGGTTCTCCTCTATCTTACGAGCTGACACCTGACTCATCGGATCGCCCAAGGGATAGAGATGGGCATGCTGGAGCTGAGATTTAATCTCGTCAGGATTCAGGAATCCCTTCACCTCACCTTCCTTCACGTCTATCTTTACTTCAGAGCACACATTGGAGAGTTCGTCAGGACGGTTGAAAGCCGTGATGGCGAAGACAAGATAGACGGCCAGGGCGATATCTATCAAGATGATGAATGATTTCTTCCAAGTGATGCTCATGTCGCGTGGGTTATTTCTTACTGTTCAATATTCTGGTTATCTCGGGCACCATATTGTCGAGATCACCTGCTCCCAGCACAATCAGCACGTCAAAGTCGCGAGACTTGACAAACGACAAGACATCGTCCTTACGGATGATTTGCTTCTCGATGCCTGAACGCAGGTTGTCGTAGATGAGCTGTGAGGTGACACCCTCGATGGGGAGTTCACGGGCAGGATAGATCTCCGTCAGGATGACCTCGTCAAGCAGGCTCAATGCATCAGCGAAGTCCTTATAGAAATCGCGGGTACGGGTATAGAGATGGGGTTGGAAGATTGCCGTTATCTTCCGGTCTTGATAGAGTTCACGGATGCTACGTGCACTCTGATAGATCTCCTTAGGATGATGGGCATAGTCCGAAAGGAACACATGGCGGTCGTTCTTAATCTTGAAATCGAAACGACGATCCACACCACCATAGGTCTTCATGCCGATGCGTAGTTCTTCTGGCGTACAACCTGCCAACTGAGCCATTGCCATCGCTGCCACACCATTCTCGATATTGATAGGAACTGGCTGGCCCAACTGAACATTCTTGACGTTCTCGATGGGAGAGACAAAGTCAAAGGATATTTCACCATTGGCTATACGGATATTCTCAGCATGGAAATCACCCTCATTCAGCGCATAGTCATAACGATGCACACCATCAGGCAGATGTTCCTGCATCTCCAGACCACGATGGATAATCAGAGCACCTCGCGGCTGAATCAGTTCCGTATAGTGACGGAAACTTTCCAGATAGGCCTCCTTAGTACCATAGATATCCAAATGATCGGGGTCTGTCGACGTAATGACGGTCATGTAGGGTGACAGCCAGTGGAACGAACGGTCGAACTCATCGGCCTCGATGACAACATAGTCGGAGTCGGAGAGGATGTAATTGGTGCCATAGTTTTTCGAGATACCTCCGAGGAATGCGTTACAATCCAAATGGCTTTGATGCATGATATGGGCACACATGGTCGACGTAGTCGTCTTGCCGTGGGTTCCTGCTACACAAAGGCCCTTGTGCTGACGAGTCAGCGTACCCAACACCTGAGCACGCTTCTGTATCTCAAAACCGTTTTCACGGAAATATTTCATTTCCTGATGGTCGGCAGGGATGGCTGGTGTATAGACCACCAGACACGAATCAGCCCTGCGACAGGCATGGGGAATTTCATCGACATTCTCTTCATAATGGATAAGGGCTCCTTCTTTTTCCAACTGGCGGGTCAGCGTGCTCGGTGTCTTGTCATAGCCTCCTACGACCACTCCACGATGAATGAAGTAGCGTACGAGGGCACTCATGCCGATGCCGCCGGCCCCTACGAAATATACTGACTTGATATCTTTTAATTCCATAATCTTTACTTAACTTTTTCCATTGGCCAGGGTTACCACCTCCTTGGCAATAATCTCTGCTGAAGCAGGCAGGGCCATCTTCAAAATGTGTTCACTGAGATCCTTTAACTTGGCATCATCCTTGACGGTATCAATGGCCAACGGAATCAGCAGAGCAGGAGCCTCCACATCCTTCACGTGAAGGGCTGCATTCTTGTTCACCAAAGCCAAAGCATTCTTGGTCTGGTGGTCTTCCGCTACATTCGGCGAAGGCACCAGAATGACGGGTTTGCCTAACAAACAAAACTCGCTGATAGAACCTGCACCGGCGCGACTGACAACAAGATCGGCAGCCTTATAGGCAGCACCCATATCGCTGATAAAATCAGTAACAACCAGGTTGTCTGCTTTCGGCTCCTTAGCCAATTGCTCGGTAATCTGATCATAATAGTACTTACCGGTCTGCCAAATGAACTGTACACCGCTCTGACGAATGGCATTCAGATGCTTCAAGACACTCTCGTTGACGGTACGGGCCCCCAGACTGCCTCCCACGATAAGGATGGTCTTCTTCGTGGCATCCAAACCGAAGGAACGGAGAGCCTCGGCCTTCGTCTGAGTAGTCTCCAGCAATTGCTGACGGACAGGATTACCTGTCAGCAGAATCTTTTCTGCCGGGAAGAAACGTTCCATACCCTCATAGGCCACACAAATCTTAGCGGCTTTCTTGGCCAATAGCTTGTTGGTGACTCCTGCATAGGAGTTCTGCTCTTGAATGAGACAAGGGATACCCATCGCCGCCGCTTTATTCAACGTAGGACCACTGGCATAGCCTCCCACACCCACAGCAACCTGCGGACGGAAGTCCTTGATGATTTTCTTTGCCATACGCTGGCTCTTCCAAATCTTATAGAGCACTTTGAAGTTTTTCAACAGGTTCTTGCGGTCGAAACCCTGAATAGGCAGACCTTTGATTTCGTAACCTGCTGCTGGCACACGCTGCATCTCCATGCGTCCCAGAGCTCCTACAAACAGTATCTTGGCATCAGGGTGCATGGCCTTGATGGCATTGGCAATTGACACGGCAGGGAAGATGTGTCCACCCGTACCGCCACCACTGATTATCACTCTTAATTCGTCATTCATAAGCGTTGTATCTATAATACTGTGCAAAAGTACAAATTTTCCGTTAAATCATGCAATCTTTGCCTCTTTTTCTTTCGCTTTCTTCATTTTTGCTGATCTGCTGACACTCAAAATGGCTCCGATATAGGCACAATTGATGATTGTCGACGTACCTCCCTTGGAGATCAGCGGTAGTGGCTGTCCTGTAACAGGTGCCAATCCGACTGCCACCATCATGTTGAAAGTGGCCTGGATGACCAGCAGCAATCCGAGACCCATGGCCAGGAAAGCAGGGAAATTGTTCTCACAACGACTGGCAATACGGGCACAGCGATAGAGCAGGACGATGTAGAGGAACATCACAGCAAAAGCACCCGCAATACCCAGCTCTTCGATAACGATAGCATAGATGAAGTCCGAGAAGGCCTGCGACAGGAAATCACGCTCTGTGCTTTGACCAGGGCCTTTACCAATGATACCACTCGACACAATAGCAATATTGGCATGGGCCACCTGGGCATCCTTGTCGAGGTCATACTCCTGAGGCGTTGGCTTAGGCTTGCCAAACTTCATGATTCGACTCTTCCACGTGTCGGCACGATGGAACATCTTTTCCACGAAATTCTTCTTTGGTTTGGGTTGGTCAAGTTGTTCTGTCTTGGTCAGCTGCTTCTCTTCATCACTGATATCGTGACCCACCAACATCACCATCGACAAAGCTACGACGGCTAACACGACAATGATTGCTGCCAACTTCGCTAGCTGTCGTATAGGAACCAGTCCAATGAACATCATCAGGAATACCACGGCAAAGAGCATGGCGGCTGTAGAGAGGTTCTCAAGTCCTATCAACAAACAAGCGGGCAACAATATCCAGAGAATCCATTTGAAAGCATTCTTGTCGGCACCATTCTCGCGTTGCATGGCAGCAAGAATCTGTGCTACTGCCAACACAATGGTTCCCTTGGCAATCTCCGATGGCTGAAAGGTGAAGCCAAACAGATTAATCCATCGGCCGGCGTCACCGACCTTTGTGCCTGCCAGCAATACCCATAACAGCGTCACCACAGAGATCAATATCAAGAAGGGAGTCATCAGTTTGAAATACCGACAGGGGATGTTTAACGTGATAATGGCCACCACCACACCAGCCAAAATGGTAAAGGCGTGATAAGCGATAGGTCCCACATAGTTCTGACTCTTATAGGTCAGTCCGCTGGAAGCAGAGAACACTTCTACGATACTGATCATGCAGAGGAAGAAGAACACCATCCAGATGACCTTGTCGCCCTTGAAGATATTGCCTATTTTTTTGTTCATCATCGTTCTTATTTAGGTTATCCTAGGATTTCCTAGGTTCTCCTAGAGATTCCTAGCCAGTTCCTTAAATTGTTCACCACGGTCTTCCATGTTCTTGAACAGGTCGAACGAGGCACAACAGGGTGACAACAGCACCGTCATGCCAGGCTCAGCCATATCATAGCAGGCCTCGATGCACTCCTTCATAGAATGTGTATCGCGAACGGGAATGCCTAACGAATCGAAATTGTCATGCAACTTTTGGTTGTCAGCTCCAAGATAAACCAGTCCGGCACACTTTTCCTTGACCAACGGAATAATAGGACCATAGTCGTTGCCCTTGTCCTTGCCGCCGATAATCAGAATAGTCTTGGTCTTCATCGACTCCAAAGCATACCAGCAGGCATCCACATTCGTAGCCTTTGAATCGTTGATATACTGTACGCCACGTACCATACACACCTTCTCCAAACGATGTTCCACACCCGGGAAATCGCTGAGTGACTTGCGAATCACCTCTTTCTTGATACCGGCAACATCGGAAGCGATACCGGCAGCCAGAGAGTTGTAAATGTTATGCTTTCCCGTCAGACTAAGGGCCTCCTGTTCCATATTGAAGGGCTCCGGCTGTTCAATCTTGTACTGGCCTTCTTCAATATAACCGATACTGCCCTTTTCTTTCAGTTCTGAGAAAGGATACTGAATGGCCTTGATATCGTATTTCTCCAGTTCCTTCTTGATAATCGGGTCGTCGTTCCAATAGATGAAGGCATCCTGAGGAGTCTGGTTCTGGATAATACGCATCTTGGCATCCACATAGTTCTGCATCTTGAAATCGTAGCGGTCCAGATGGTCGGGAGTGATGTTCAGCAGAATGGCCACATTGGCACGGAAATCATACATATTGTCCAATTGGAAAGAGGACAGTTCAATAATATAGTATTCATGCGGATCCTCGGCAACCTGCAAGGCCAGGGAGTTTCCGATATTGCCGGCCAGACCGGCATCATAACCTGCCTCCTTGAAGATATGGTAGATGAGACTGGTCGTCGTGGTCTTTCCATTCGAACCGGTAATACAAATCATCTTCGACCGGGTGTAGCGCCCGGCAAACTCAATCTCGCTGATGATATGAATACCCTTCTCCTTGATCTTGACAATCATCGGAGCAGTGTCAGGAATGCCGGGACTCTTGATGACCTCATCGGCATCCAGAATCTTTTCTTCCGTATGATGACCTTCCTCCCAACTGATCTGGTGGTCATCCATCAGCTTCTTATACTTGTCGTTAATCTTCGACATGTCACTGACAAACACGTCGAAGCCTTGCTTCTTAGCCAGAACGGCAGCACCTGCTCCGCTCTCACCGGCTCCTAATATCGCTATCTTACTCATTACTCTCTAATCTCTAAACTATCTAATCTTCAACGTGATAATTGTTAATGCGGCTAATATGATGGAGATAATCCAAAAACGAATGGTAATCTTCGACTCGTGGAACGGCCGATGGGGCCAATTCTTGATAATATAGGTACTAGTGGGGTCGAGTTGTGAGTCGAGCTTACGGAAGGTATCGTGGATAGGGGTCGCACGGAACACACGTACTCGCTTACCCTTACGTTTCTGAATCTTGAACCACTGCGTTTGGATAATCACACTCAGGCTTTCTACAAAGAAGATGCCACAAAGGATGATGAGCATCAGTTCCTTGTGGACGATGATGGCACAGACACCAATAATACCACCGATGGTCAGCGATCCGGTGTCGCCCATGAAAATCTGAGCTGGGAAGGCATTATACCAAAGGAAACCAATCATCGCCCCGATAAATGCCGAGAGGAATATCACCAACTCCTGGGAACCAGGGATATACATGATATCAAAGTAGGCTGCATAGACAATATGCGACGAGATATAGCACAATATTAACAACGCGATACCTATAATCGCTGAGTTTCCCGCACACATGCCATCCATGCCGTCGTTCAGATTGGCACCATTCGACAAGGCTGTGACCACAAAAATGGTCATCAGAACGAATAGCACCCATCCGGCAGCGACTTTATACTCACCCAGAAAGGCCATGATGCTAGAGTAGTTCAGTGTATGGTTCTTGATGAAAGGTATCGTGGTCTTTAACGACTTGACAGCTTCCGTCTTATGCTTTACCACGATCTCCTTATTCTGCTGGGGTTCCGACACGTTTTCACGGACAACCACATCTGGACTGAGCCAAAGCGTCAGGCCGACGATAAATCCGATGGACACCTGACCGATAATCTTATAGATTCCTTTCAGGCCGTCCTTATTCTTTCGGAAAATCTTGATATAGTCATCCATAAAACCAAGGAAGCCAAGCCAGACCGTTGTACCGATCATCAACAGGAGATAGGTGTTTCGCATACGTCCTAACAACAATACAGGAACCAAAATACTGACAATAATAATGATACCACCCATGGTGGGAACACCTTTCTTTTCCACACCAAAGGGGTCAATACTCGGATCGCGCGCTGTCTCGGAAATGTTGCGACGCTTCATCCATCTAATAAAGTATTCACCAAACCATGCCGAGATAATCAGCGACAGAATCAGTGCCAACAACGAACGGAACGAGATGTACGACCAGAGGTGTGCACCAGGAATGTTGTATTGTTCTAAGAATCTAAAGATGTAGTATAGCATTGTTTCTCTTTTTTCGTTATTACAATATGACGATATTTCGAAAGATTATGACTGAAAAATCTCACGCACAATCTCACGGTCATCGAAATGGTGTTTCACACCTTTGATTTCCTGATAGTCCTCATGGCCCTTACCGGCAATGAGAATGACGTCACCCTTCTGGGCCATCATACAAGCCGTACGGATGGCCTCCTTACGGTCTACGATACTTACCACCTTCTTCATTTGCTGGGGAGTGAGTCCTGCCAACATGTCGTTGATGATATCCTGGGGTTCCTCGAAACGGGGATTGTCGGAAGTGATAATGACGCGGTCACTCTGCTTGACGGCCTCCTGAGCCATCAGCGGACGCTTACCCTTATCACGATTGCCACCAGCGCCACAGACCGTGATAATCTGTCCGCCTTTGCCGTCTTGTACCTCGTGAATGGCATTGAGCACATTCTCCAAGGCATCGGGAGTATGCGCATAGTCTACAATAGCGGTCACACCCTCCTGGGAGCGGATGGGTTCCAGTCGACCTGCCACACTCTTCAACGTACTGAGCACCAACAGGATGTCCTCGGGCTTCTTACCCAGCATCACAGCGGCACCATATACTGCAAGAAGGTTGGACACATTGAACTTACCGATAAACTGCACGCCGACCTCACGACCGTCAATCTCCAGATACATGCCTTCAAAATGACACTCAATGATACGGGCACGGAAATCGGCCATCGTCCGCGTGCTGTAGGTCTTCACCTGGGCCTTGCAGTTCTGAACCATCACACTGCCATTCTTGTCGTCGGCATTTGTAATGGCAAAGGTATCCTTCGACAGTTCATCGAAGAAAGCTTTCTTGGCATCACGGTAGTTCTCAAAGGTCTTGTGGTAGTCCAAATGGTCACGTGTCAGATTGGTAAACAATCCACCGGCAAACACCAGTCCTCCGATACGCTTTTGGGCGATGGCATGACTGGAGCACTCCATAAAGGCATATTCACAACCGGCTTCCACCATTCGGGCTAACAGTTTGTTGAGTTCAATGGGGTCTGGTGTTGTATGGTCAGCAGGAATGGCCTCATCCTCAATATAGTTACAGACTGTAGAGAGCAGGCCGCATTTGTGTCCGAACTTACGAAACATATTATATAATAAGGTGGCAATGGTGGTCTTGCCGTTAGTTCCTGTTACACCGACCAGTTTCAGATGGCGCGAAGGTTCACCATAGAACACGGTAACGACAGGCCCCACGGCAGCCTCCGTGGACACTACCTGCACATAGGTGACACCCGGCTGCTGCTCCTCAGGCAGGTTTTCACACAACACGGCAACAGCACCCAACTCCAAAGCTTTGGGAATAAAGCGGTGGCCGTCGGTCTGCGTTCCCTTGATAGCTACGAAAAGATGATTCTTCTCTATTTTGCGGGAGTCAATGTTCACCCCCGTGATGTCTACTTCCTGATTGCCGATAATGGCCTGAGGAGTGACATACTTCAATAGTTCTATCAGCTTCATATATACCTTATTTAATTAATTCATCACCAACACGCACTCACTACCCTTGACAACAGCCTTGCCGGCAGGATAGCTCTGCGACTTCACTTTGCCTCGACCGTGCACCTTGACCTTTAAGCCTCTGCTCTCCAACAAATAGACAGCATCTCTGGCTCCCATACCTGTCACGTCGGGAGTGACATTCTCACCATATACCTTGGCTGGCTGTTTCACGCGATTATTAACGCCTAACTCACCCAGTATGTAATTGGCCGATGTGGCATCGCCATTCTTCACGTCAGGAATCACGACAGAATGTTCGTCATGGGCATCGTCCACACTCATCTTCAGATGACGGGCCATCACACCCTCAGCAATATGGTGGAACACCACGCCACTCATGCCACCACCCGAAGCGGGCAGACCAGACTTCTTGATACACACAATACAGGTGTAGCGGGGATTGTCGGCAGGGAAATAGCCGGCAAAAGAGAGCCAGTATTGTACCACACCACTCTTGTAACCGGACTTACCCTGTGACACCTGGGCGGTACCTGTCTTACCGGCAACCTTGAACAGCGGCGAACCGGCCTTACGACCCAAACCCTGACTCACCACATGCTCCAGAATGGTCTGCAGCGTCTTGAGGGCCTCGGGACGGGCGATACGTTCCTTGATGACCTGAGGTTCAAATTCCTTGACAGTAACACCATTTTTCACTATCTTCTTGACAAAACGCGGACGCATCATCTTACCATTGTTGGCAATGGCATTATAGAAGGTTACCGTATTGATAGGAGCAATCTGCGTCTCATAACCTATCGACATCCAAGGCAATGTGGTGGCATACCAGTTGTCATCGTAGCGTCCGTTTTTCTTACGTTTTGGCATACGGATAAGGGGAGGACGATAACCTGGGAGGATTTTTTGTAACTGCAGGTCTTCGCCAATACCTACCCTGTAGAGCCCCTTCACATAACGCTCTGCCTCGTTATGATAGAACTTGTCAATGACATGACTGACACCGATATTCGAACTGACCTCCAGCGACTTGGCCACATTGATGTCTCCATAGCCACCACGACGCCAGTTGTGGTCTTTCATCTCACGACCATACATCGGCATAACGCCACCGCCTGTATGGATGATATAGCTGGTATCTTGGGGATTCTTGCCCAACACACCATCATCGAGGGCCACCAGAATTGAAGCGGTCTTAAACACCGAACCAGGCTCACAACGATAGCTGATAGCGGAGTTGACGGCTTCTATATATTGGTCATTCTCCGTACGCATCATATTGACAATAGCCTTGATATCGCCAGTTTCCACTTCCATCAGGATGGCTACACCCATCTCACCATGGACCTCAGGTCTTCTCAGCATATCGAGCAAAGAGCGCTCTGCCAAATCCTGCATATTGACATCGATGGTTGTCACAATATCGCAACCGTCAACAGGCAGAGTCACAGGGATGTTCATGTATTTGTTCAACACCTTTCGGCGACCGGTAATACCGGGAATACCACGAAGGACGGAGTCGTTGGAGAGCTCCAAACCATAGTAGGCTGAGTCTTTGGCACCATACAAGCCACCGATGGTACGTAACGCCAGTGAACCGAACGGACGACGGCGCGAATTATAGGTCTCATAGGTAAATCCGCTCTTGTAACGGGGCATATTCAAGAAGGGCAACTCACTGACTTCCACAAAGGTATTGTAGTCAATGCGGCGGGGCCAGATATTCCACCAGCGCGAACCCTTGCTGCCGTCTTTATTGATCTTGTGACGGCCTTCTTCCAAATCGTGCTTAAATTCGGCTGCACTCTTCTTGGGGAAAATTCTGTTCAATCCTTCACACAGCGAATCGACCTTGTCCAACCACAGCGAGTCGTCTTTCGCAAAAGCAGCTGCCTGGAAGTCAATGAAAATCTTGTATTCTGGAATAGAGGTCGCCATCAGCTGTCCGTCACAGCTAAGGATATTACCGCGATTGGGCTTCACACTGACACTGTCACGCTTCAAACGGTCAGCAACCTCCGTCCAATACTGCTTTTTGGCAGTCATGATATAGAAGGCCTTGCCAATAACAGCAACTCCGATGATTGTCAGTAGCACTGCAATCATCATATAGCGAGGCATCACCTTATCATTGTTAAAACTACTCATCTCTCATTAAGAAAAATGTAATCATATCTCTCATTTCTCACTTCTCATCTCTCATTTCATTCAGGGACTTGAATGATGTAGGGCGGCTGATCGGCCTGATGCAACAGCGAGTCCTGATTTTGTTTCAAAATATCCAGCACATGGCTTTCACGACATTTCTCCGTCAACGTACTCGACGAAGAGAGGGCCTTGTACTTGGCACCTGTCAGCGTATTCTCCAGCTTGTCAATGGCAATCATATCCTGCTGGCACTGATAACGGAAGGCAACATAGACAATAGAGAACACGACGATGAGCACAAACAGCCATATCTGCGAACGAACCACCTCTGTTGTCAGTAGGTCACCACCCAATATGGTACGCAGGTTCAGCTGACCAGAGGGTTTCGGGTCTTCCTCGACTGCCGAATCCTTGATCAACTGGATCGTCTCTTTGAGCGAAGTCTCTTCTTGCTTCTGCTCTTCTATGATCTCGTCTTCTTCTATCATATTATATTTTTTCTGCTATTCTCAATTTCGCGCTACGACTGCGTGGGTTGCGTTGCTGCTCTTCGTCTGTGGGCACCGTGACCTTGTTCACTAACCGGTAGGGCGACGAAATACGTCCGAAGAAATCCTGCTCCATCTTTCCCTCTGCATTGCCGGCTTTCATCACATTCTTGACGATACGGTCTTCCAACGAGTGATAGGTGATGATGCTCAACCGACCTCCCTCACGGAGTAGGGCCGTAGCTCCTTTCAACATATCTCGCAGGGCATCCATCTCGTGGTTTACCTCTATACGCAAAGCCTGATACAACCGGGCCATGTCTTTTTTCTCTCGCTCCGAACGCATCAGGGCTTCTGTCGCCTCCGCTAACTGACCCGTTGTCAAAATATTCTGCTGACGACGATAGTCACTGATGGCTTTGGCAATGCGGCGGGCATTCTTCAATTCTCCGTAGAGATAGAACACATCGGCCAACTGTTCTTCACTATAGTTGTTAAGGACATCTGCCGCCGTCTGCCCGGCGCGTTTATTCATTCTCATATCCAGCGGGGCATCAAAACGGAAAGAGAAACCACGCGTCTCGTCATCGAAATGGTGACTCGACACACCCAGATCTCCCAAAAGACCGTCAATCTGTTCCACACCATAATAGCGCATCCACTGGCTGATATACCTAAAGTTGCTGCGAACGAAGGTAAATCTATCATCATCGACGATATTTTTCTCGGCATCGGCATCCTGGTCAAAACTGTAGAGATGGCCTTTTTTACCCAATCTCGACAGGATTTCCTTCGAATGACCACCTCCGCCAAAAGTTACATCCACATAAATGCCGTCGGGCTGGATATCCAGCCCGTCGACGCTCTCTTGCAAGAGAACAGGAACGTGGTATGTTTCAGCGGTCGTTATCATTCTTCGTCGTTATTGGAAAGTTCATTCCTGCTCAACCATCATGAGCTGTTCGAGGGCGTTGCCAAAGTCTTCCGGCTTCATCTGCTGTTCCTCGACCTTACGGCTACTCCAGATCTCTATCGTATCGTCCATGCCGACAAACTTGACATCCTGATCGATTTCCGCCATACGTAAATAGCGCTTGGGAATCAGAAAACGTCCGTTACCATCAAGCGTCACCAGTTCTACTTCCGACACAAACTGACGGAATACCTGCTGCTCCTGACGGTTCCATCGGTTAAGACGGGCCCTCAGCATATCCATCTGCTCATTCCACACGCTCTCAGGATATAGCACCAGACAAGACTGGAAAACGTCCTTGCGCAACACAAGGCGCTCCTCACCACCTGCCTGCAAAACCTTGCGGAAGGTGGCGGGAAGGAAAGCACGTCCCTTCATGTCCAATTTGGCCTCTATGTTACCTAAAAATCGCATGTGTACCTCTTATATTTAATGAGTTTGGGTGCAAAGGTAATTAATTTCCCCCACAATCCCCCACTTTTCTCCACTTTTTTTAGTGAATTTTTTATAAAAAGTCACTTTCTTGCACATTTTTCTCAAAAAGTGCAATCATTTCTAAATAAAAAGCATTATCTTTGCATCGTTTTAGGGACAATAATAGAGAAATGGCAGAGATTACCGCAAAGACCATTGACATCGACCAGATACTTAAGAACAAGATGGGCTCCAAGGCTAAATGGGTTCCCGGTCCACTTGTTTCATGGCTCAAGCGAATCGCACACCAAGATCAGGTGAACGCTTTTTTGTGGGAGTCACGCGACAAGGTCGGCACTCCTTGGCTGGAAGCTTGCGTAGAGTATCTGCAGATGACCCTCCAAGTGGAGGGTATGGAGAATCTGCCCCCTAAAGACGACGGCCGTTTATATACCATTGTATCCAACCACCCCTTGGGAGGTGCTGACGGAGTAGCTTTAGGAGCCATCATCGGTCGCCATTTCGATTCACGGTTCCGGTATCTGGTCAACGACCTACTGATGTATTTGCCCGGATTGGCTCCGCTTTGCATTCCCATCAACAAGACGGGGCATCAAAGCCGCAATTTCCCTGCTATGGTCAAGGCGGGATTCGAAAGCGACAACCATATGCTGATGTTCCCAGCGGGCATCTGTTCACGACGCCGTAACAAGGTCATTAAAGACATTCCTTGGTCAAAGACATTTATTTCTAAGAGTGTGGAGTACCAACGCGACGTGGTACCCATCCACTTCAGTGGCAACAACTCAAAATTCTTCTATCGCCTGGCCAATTTCTCCGACCGCTTCCTGCCCTTCAACCTGGCGATGTTGTTCCTCGTTGACGAAATGTACAAGAACGTAGGAAAGACCTTTCAGGTTACCATCGGCAAACCCATTCCCTGGCAGACCTTCGACAAGAGCAAGACCCCGTTGGAATGGGCCCAATACGTGCAAGATATTGTTTATTCCCTGTAATCACTCTCTAAACTATAATCTCTAAATTCTAAACATTCAATGGAACAACCTATCATCGCCCCCATCAGCAAGGAAGTCCTCAAGAGTGAGTTGACACCCGACAAACAGTTACGATTGACGAACAAGAGTAACAACGAAATCTACATCATTACAGTGCATAACGCACCCAACGTGATGCAAGAAATTGGTCGTCTACGCGAAATCGTCTTCCGCGAAGCCGGTGGAGGTACGGGTAAGGAGGTGGATATCGATGAGTTCGATATCTGCGAGAACTGTTACAAGCAGCTCATCGTATGGAATCCGGAAGAGGAAGAGATTATAGGAGGCTATCGCTATCTCTTGGGATCTGACTGGGAATACGACGACCAAGGACAGCCCATCTTGGCAACGAGTCACATGTTCCATTTCTCTGAGAAATTCCTAAAAGACTATGCTCCTTGGACGGTAGAGCTGGGACGTTCGTTCGTCTCACTCCCCTACCAGTCGTCCAGAATGGGTGCCAAGAGTCTGTTTGCCCTTGATAACCTTTGGGACGGACTGGGGGCACTTACTGTCATCCGCCCATCCGTGAAATACTACTTTGGCAAGATGACCATGTATCCCTCTTACATCCGCAAAGGCCGCGACATGATTCTCTTCTTCCTCAAGAAGTATTTCGACGACAAGGAACGACTCATTATCCCGATGAAACCGCTGGAATTGGAAACGGATCCTGCCGAATTAGAGGCGCTCTTCAGAGGCACGTCTTTCAAGGAAGACTATATGATCTTGAACCGCGAGATTCGAAAGTTGGGCTATAACATCCCACCACTAGTCAATGCCTACATGGGACTCTCGCCTACGATGAAACTCTTCGGTACAGCCATTAACTATGGTTTTGGCGATGTGGAAGAGACGGGTATCCTGATTGCTATCGACGAGATTTTCGAGAGCAAGCGCAAGCGTCATATCGACTCGTTCATTCAAGAGC
>Ga0310696_10003776_pt1 | contig 18794 bp, 12 predicted proteins | sample AusTroGonzalo_MG_4_FD_203885 | JGI IMG/M metagenome (GOLD analysis project Ga0310696, IMG submission 203885) | Bovine rumen microbial communities from tropical cattle in Woodstock, Queensland, Australia - Gonzalo_02 (v2) (version 2) | ecosystem: Host-associated > Mammals > Digestive system >...
ACGGCAGACGGCAAAAAGTTTTTGAAAAAATTCGAGGAATAAGGCAGCTGGTACTTGCAGAATACGGCTTGCACTAACTTTGCGACGGAAAAAGTAAGTGGTCACTTCGCCCGGAAAAGTCATAAATGAGGAAGTCGGAATAAGAATGTTTTCGTTAAGCCAAATAACCAAAGTCAAACTCGTTTGTGCTTTGGCATGGCGAGAAAACTTCGCCAAAGGCAACAATTCAGTGACAGGAACGAAAAGGAGGATGCAAGGCAGTCCAACGCTCCATGAAGTACGTCATGGCCATCGGACGTAGAAGGACATAGCGAGGTACAGCGTACATTCCGCTATCAGTAGGAAGTATGGGAAACTAAGAATGCCCATCGACGAGTACAGGATGCAATGCAGTGGATGGGCTACAACCGAAGAATGGGAAAAGAGAACAGGAATGTTCGGCTAAGACTGTCTGCGAGACAGCAGAGTGAGACTACTTTTAAGAAAAGGGAAAGAGGAAAAGAAAGGTAGATGATAGGCGTTCAGATAGTGTGCGGTTATCGTAGAGATAGTACCGCGATATTGGAACAGGTTTGAAGCAAAGGGAGTAAAAACTGAGCCCAATGTGCGTAAAAGAACAAAAAAAGTTGTTTTATGTACATCATGGTCGTCAGAATTACCATTTTTGGCGCCTTTAGATTGCGTTTTGCGAGAAATTTAGGCAAAAAGTGTGAATAAATGAAAGAATCTTGAAGCTTTTTGCAGTTGTTTGACTTTTTTTCATTAAATTTGCCGCGTGTTTGCTGATGGGTGAATTGTATCCGGACGCTTCACAATGGCAGTTGTCTGCGTATTCTTTACCCAAAGGTTTGCGTAGCATTGCTGAAAGAACTATAGTATTAACCTGAAGGCACAAGAGCAAATATGGATGTTCCACTTGCGCTCAACTACATAATAATCCGTCTCGGATTAATAGGACACAGAAAGTCCACTTCGTTCTGCCAAAAGCGGAGCGAATGTGGACTTTCTGCATTAATTGTGTCCTTCAACGGGTTACTTTGGCCTGATGGCTTGCATAAACCAGAAAAAAAACTTCGTATATAATGAGATCGACATTGCGTATAATACTATTCATATTGTTTTTCTTAGTATTCATGTGCAGAGTTTATGCAGATGAGTATTATCCACGTCACTATATTGTTCTTGTAGACCAAACTAAAGATTTGCAAGTTGATGATAAATCAACTTTTGAAAAGGTGTACTCATATATTAAAGCAAATTTATTGGGGATTGGCGATAGTTCTTTTGTGTTTAACAAAATGACAGATGAAATATCCCTTTATACTTTTGCGCTACCTGGCGCATATGTTCATGATTATTATTACGGAGGAAGTTTTATTGGCTCGTATGGAAATATACATAGTAAAGCCATTAATGGGCAGTCATCTGCCGCTTATGAATTATTTGTCAACAAATTGATTCAGAATAATAGCGAATATAGCACCGCACGAAAGAAAGGGCAATCATTGGAAAGCTATCTAGAATCCAATCTATACCCTTTGTTTGTTGGAAAAAGTAAACATTATTCTGAGATTGAGAATTTGGAATTCCCAACAGCCGTCACTTTTTCAAAATATGTTTATCCCGTCATTTTGGAAAGGGAACACTTCAATTTTAGTATTCCAGCTTCAGAGTATATAATTATTATTGCTAGTAATTTTCAGAGTGGTTTAGATGATATTGGTACAAGCCAGGATAGAAACACACTAATTGAAATGTTAGCAGAGAAAACGTCAACATCAAAACCAAACCTTAAATATTTTGAGGAAAGGTTCGAACTGTTATCAGAACCTTTTTATCAAATACCTCTTTTCAGGAAAGAATTTTCAAGTTCAATACCAAATAAGAATGCGCGTCCCACTGCATTAGGCTACAAATTAGGTCTGCAATCGTTACAAGGTGTATCTACTTATATTACTTCAAATATAGATATTCGACAAACAAGTTTTGAGTCTTCCGACTATCAAATTGGAGAAATAAGTGTAGCTTTCAATCACGATGACAATTTGCAGATAGATAGTGTAAAATTAAAAGTATTCGAAGGTAATTCACAAGAAGAACTCTATAGTTGTAATATTATAGAAGGTTTGTTGAGTAATGGTGATTTTAGAAGAAATACGGATACTCGATCATACGATTTTGGTGAAAGGAAAATCGATTTAGAAAACCTCAAATCAGGAGAAACTTTACAGTTTAAATATATATTCTATGCTACAGTTAAAAATAGTTCCCAATCTATAATGCCTATGGTATTTGTAGCAGATAGGAATGTAGTGCTTTCCGAAGATGTTTTTTATCCAGAATTCACTTTTTTTGAGAAAATGGCATTAATAATTGTTCTAATTGCATTCTTAGTATTGGTCATCTTAGCATGGATGGCCTACAATAAACGCGGAAAATTGGCGTTACGTGGAGTACACGTCAAGATTTGGCATGTTTCAAACTCTAGATTTATGGAGTTAAAGGACTACCATGTTGTAGATCGAGACTGCTGGTATATGAGAAGAGGTGAAAAACAACGCCTTATTAACATTACTGGTGCTGTTGACATTCAAAGAATGGCTTTTGCTCGTCCTTACCAGCTAAAAGTAGAATACAGAATAGATGATGTGGATAATAATGAAGATTTTAGTTTTAGACCAGATGGAAGAGAAAACAATGGAGAGTTTAAAAGCAAGTCGAAGTGGTACGAAGTGCCTCTGAATTCCGACGGAACTTTTGAAATTAATGCCCTGGCATATCAAGTTGACGGAAAGGCTCCTGATTTAGAAAGCAGGAATAACATTCTTGATATGATGGTAACAGTGAAGGCTTATCTTTATAAAGGAGATAATATTATTGTATTAAAAGAAGATTCAAAGTATTATCATTTTATCGTTCGACCTGAAATAACGAATGCTGCATTATGGATGGCATTTGATCCAGGTACAAGTGGAGCATGCGTTGCATATGGAATTGGTGGTAACCCTACAGATAAGACAAACATAAAAATTGCATATAATACAGAAATAGATTCGGAAGGCAAAGAAACTCAGGTATCCATTTTCCCTTCAAAAATAAAGATTCATGATAAATCCTCCATTATCAAAAATAAGGGGAGTGTTGATATCTCTGAGCTAATAGAATCCCCAAAATATGATGCTGAGGGAGATTTCTATTTTGGAAATCTAGCGAGTGTTCATGAAGGTCGCAATAGTTTCCAAAGCATAAAAAAATTATTGGGTTACAACGATATGCATATATTATTAGATGAGCAACGACAAGAAATATGCAAATTGCCCGGAAGAGATTTAGCACTTCTTCTTGTAAAAGGACTTTGTAATCATTTTGAACAATATATCCGAAATAATCCCGAAGTTTCTGATAAGGACAGGGAACTATTTATTCAAAACAACATTTTTGCTCCATCAAGGGCTATTGTTGCAATTCCTAATAATTATACAATAGTTAAAGCCCAAGATATGGTTGATAGCATCAAGCGAACTGGGCTATTTAAGGAAGTGCACTATCTCTATGAAGCGGAGGGCGTAATGATGTGTTATTTGCGTAACAAATGGGACGATATAACAAATAACCCAAGATTGTATGAAGAACAGGGAAAATTCTTCGTTGTTTTCGACATGGGTGGTGCAACAATTAACACCACGGCATTTTCGATGAATGTCATAACTGCCCAAAATAAAGATAGCAAATATATAAGAGAAATCGAAATATCTACCAATGCAAGAGTTGGTTTTAATGTTGGTGGTGATGACATTGATTATTCGTGGATACGTATCTTATACCAAATACCTGCAGTAGAGAAATATTTGAAAGATAATAAGATTAACCCTGATGATCATATAAAGCAACATAGAACGGGCATACTTAAATATGTTCAAAAATTGAAATTAGACTGGATAGAAAGATTGTCTCAGTCAGGAGAATTAGAAAACGAAGACCTTGATCGTTTGTGGATGGATATTTCATCAGACAACGGACTGCCAGAACTTGGCATAAAATTGACTCCTCAGATAGATTCTGAATCCGCAGAGTATCTTCGTAAAGAGTGGAATTCTCGTTCTGTTATGTCAAAATATGTTTTTACAGCAGTGGAGAATGCAATAACTGAATTGTTATCAACGGTACAGGCACAAAACATTGAGATTATTTTTAGCGGTAGAACTTCTCTTTATCCTGGAATAAGACAAACTGTAATTAGTACAATAAAGAATAAGTTAAATATTTCATGCTCAATCTGGGATGGTTTTGAGAAATCAAATACGGGAAAAAGTATTGACGAAGTGGTAAAAACAGCAGTTGCTACAGGGGCTTGTTGGTATGCTATGTTCAGTAATTTTATAAAATTGAAGCATAATATTGTAACATCAACTTTTGGATATGTTGACTTGAAAAATGGTAAAAGCACTTTTATTCCATTAATTAGGAGAGGGGAAAAATTGGATGAACTTGGCAAGCTAACAAGCGATCCTGATTATACTGTTTATACTCCCAATTTGCCGAATGTTAGAATCCTTCAGATGCTTACATCTAAGCATGAAGAAGTTATGGACGGGCTTAGAAGTCCTAACAAACGAGACAACGATAGAGTTAAGCATCTCGTCAATCAACTAGTTGATCTTACTACCGATGATATTGATGGAGAATTAAAGGGTGTGGTTATTAGTGTTGATGATAAAAATAATTTTAGCTATCAAGTTAATATAGCAGGCGGAAAGCCATTAACAGGAAGTGGTACAGTTAATGACGCAGATATTAAAACAGAAAACAGTGATGCGTATGCATTCTCAGCAATGCCATGTTTTGAAGACGAAACAAACGACAGTTATACTTTGTTAGCTTCAGAAGATTCAATTGCTGATGATACTCATAGAACAATTGAAACTGATATACATAAATTCAGTAATAAGAATTCAAAAGGAAAGAAACATTTTTAGAATAAGAGAATGAAAAAAATAATTATATCTATATTATTAAGTAGTTTTATTGGTTTGGCTTTTTCGCAAAACCACAAAGTCTTGGACTTGTCAAAAGGTGGAGTACGTATTGCAGATATTGTTGTTGAAAAGATTAAGGCCAATCAATTCGTTGTCATCTGTGACTCGTCTTTATCAATAAGTCAGGTGATTCTTAATGCAGGGCAAAGTGACACGATGAAAGTAAAAGATACTTTAGTTCCGGAAGTCCTGTATAAAGAAAAGACAACGAACTACACTAATTTGCAGTTAGGCAATGATAAAAAAGATACATTACAATTATTTGTCTTTGAAAATAGCCATAATTACCAAATTGAACACAACAATAAAACATGGAATATTATTGTAAGAAAAAGGAAAAGTTTGCAAACAGATATCTTTTTGAAAGACGCAAATCTTCATATTGGAGATAGTTGTTTTGTCATACTTGACACGATTCGGATTACTTTAATTGACTCTTTAACTCTATCCAAATGGGATCGACAACTATCACTTTGTAAAAATGGAGTACAATTGAAAGATTCGTTGTGTATTACAGTTGATGATTCTTGTTGTTATTATTATAGAACCAATCTTTCGAACGATTCTATAATAAATACAAGTGACACCTTATCAATAAAACTACCTAACAATCGTTCCTGTGTAATCGTCTTTGAAAAAAATGATGATCCTCCATATAACTATTGGTGGTTACTATTGTTACTTCTTATAACACCCGCTTTCTACGTATATAGAAAGCGTGAGATTTTAGTTGCTTGGCTAAAGAAAAATAAGGATTCTAATCAAAATGTTAACAATGTTTTTTCGGATGTAACTGATAGCAATGCGTCTAAAGTCGTTAAAAGACAAGAATGTTTGCGCCAGCTGAATAAACTTCTTGATGAACTGCTTAAGATTCTTCCTCAGAAAATTAACGGTTTTGAGAAGAAGAAATTGTTTGTTCAAAAAGACAATATAGATTGTATTTTAGGTGATTTGACTATTATTGAGGCGACAAATAAGCAATCTCTTTTAAATAAATGCGATGAAATACGTCAATTTGTAAAAGAAAGTCAAACGATACTGGTAGAGAATCTCTCTCCTGAACAAGCCCTTGTATCTGTTGATTCCAAGACTTCTGAAGAGAATGATTTACCGAATGCAAAATCCGAGCCTGATTGGTTTGTAGGTATTCTTTATACAATTGAATCTTTAAAATTTGAAAGTGAAGAATCAAGAGAAGAAGGGTTAACCCACTCAACTGTTGAACGCATTAAAGCGGATATTTTGTCACTTGGTGAGAGAATTCAAGAAGAATTGAGAATTACTAAAGAGAAAGAAAATGAAGAAGTTTCCCGTTCATGGCAAATTCGATATGACAGCCTAGCAGAGAGCTATAATGAACTGAAAGCGTCATATAATAGTGATGTAATGACTGCGGCTACTGAGGCGAGAAGTAAAGCTGAAGAATCGTTGAATGAGGCCATGAATGAGTTAAAAAAGAGAGCTAGCGATGCAGAAGAAAAGGCACAGAAGGTTGAAGACTCAAAAAAGAATGCTATTGCGGAAGCTGTTCAAAAAGAGAAGGATTCTGTGGCTGAAGTAATTGAAATACTGAAAAGAGAAAGGCAAACAGCAATTGATAAGGCTGAAGCCGTGGAAGAGTCTAAGAAAGCCGCAATAGCTGCCGCTATAAAAAAAGAGCAGGAATCTCATGAGAAAGAGGTCCAAAAGTTAAAGGAAAACAAACAAAAAGCCGAAGAACGTGCTCAATTAGCGGAACAATCTAAAAAGAAGGCGATTGATGATGCCGTTCAGAGGGAAAAGGACTCTCGCATGAAAGAAGAAAAGAAACTAAGAGAGTGTAAAGAAAAGGCAGAGTCAGAATTGGCCCGTACAACTCGTTCTTTGGAAGCAACTCTAAAAGAATTGAAAGATACTAAAACAGACAGAGATAATAGAATTACTAAGATTCTGCAATTGGAAAAATCGCAAGAGCAATTTACTCGCTCTCTTTCCAGTGTTCCATTTGCAGAAATATATAGTAAACAGATTCATGAACTACTAAAACTTGGTAGTCAAATACAAACAGCCGCTTATTCTATATTAGACAGTAATGTAGAAGATCCATATTTTATCATGAAAGCAATTTCAAAATTTGGGAAAATGATAGATAGTATAGACATGGAAACCTTCTTAACAGATATCAACATGGTTTCAAAAGCAAAGTTTGTATTAAAAGATTCGTCTTTGGCTACATTTAAAGAAGACAACAAAGATATAGATAGCATAGTAAGAAGCTATTTCTTTAATCAATATTTAGAGAAGTATATAAATGCAATAATGGTGTTGAACGAATCTATGTCTGGCTTAAAATTGTTGTTACCAGAAGTTCAATCTAAAGTTACAACATTTGATAAGTACAGAGATGAATTATTATTATTAGCTAAAAAGCTTAAAGTTTCTATCTTGTATGTAAAGGTTGGTGACATGGCGGGCGAAAATATTGATCTTAAAGCAAAAACAGTTGATGTAGAAATTGGCAAACCTGGACAAATATTAGAAATTGAAAACTGTATAGTATACCTAATGGATAATCGCAAACCACAAACGAAAATTAAAGTAACAATAAAAAAATAATTATCATGGACAAAAAAAAGATTTTCGGCATTCCTCTATTAATTGGAGTAGTTGCCATCATTGTTTTGTTGGCTATTGATTCTGACCCTAAAGCGGGCAATAAATTCGAAGCCAAAGTTCTAGCTCCCGAAGCCATAAAGGCAGACAGTCTGAAGGCTGTAAAGTTGTATGTGGATTTTTCTGGGAGTATGAAGGGATACATTGATTTTGCAGGTGTGGAGAGTGGAAAAAATACTCTTATTAGTACCGTGTCTTCAATGCTAGATAACATAGAAAGTTCTTATGGCGTAGTGTCAGAGTCAAAATGTGGTGATAAAACTTATACAAAAGATCAATTACGTTTAGCAATGCAAAATAAGAGCATCTTTAATGCTAAAACCACATCAGTACAAGACATGATACATATTGCAAGAAGTTATGCGAATAAGAATTCATTGTCTATCGTGGTTTCTGATATGGTTATGTCATGGGGACTGAATAAGATTAAAGAGAGTAAAGACACGCTTTATAATCTTACACAGATTGATGGTCTTGGTGCTGCGATACATAGCGAAATGATGGCTGTAAAAAATGCCGGTTTAGATGTTATGTTGATTCAGTATTATAGTGATTTCAATGGACGTTACTATTATAATTTTACAGAGAATTTAAAATCCCCAGATTTGTACAAAAACAAAAAAATGGAAAAACGACCATACTATATATTGATGATTGGGGACGAAAAACAATTAAAAGAATTAGTTTTAAATAATTGTGTAAAAGAATTTGAAAATATTTATACATCTTTTAATGTTGAAGAATGTTCAAAGATAGTTAAATACGATATTGAGGCTAAAGATGGAGATAAATCTGCTAAATTGTGGACGATTGGAAATTCAAATTCTCCAGATGAAATAGGTGCTATTTGGACAACAGATAATTTGGAATCTTCAACATCCACATTCACTTTTCTTTGTAGTGAACTCAATATTCCCAATTATTGCTATACGGCAAATAAAATGCTTTATACAGAGTCAACCCCTGATGTCATAAATAAATCTGTAGTTAATTATCCTGATTTTAACATGGATATAACTTTAAAGCCCTTTAATGAATTACCAGATAATCAGGAAATAGAAGTACGTGTTATTTGTCCCAATAGTTGGGCGAAAGATGCTTCTACTTTAGATGACATTAAAGAAAAAGACATGAGTGGGAAAACATGGGGGTTAGAGAAAATTATCGAGAAGATTGATAATGCCTATTACCCTAAAGGACGGAATAATAATCAAGTTGTTGGAGTTTTTAGATTTAGAATTCAAAAATAATATTTTACTAATATGTTGTTATTAAATTCGTTTTCACTTTCTTTTGGAAAGAAATTGTCAGAAGTGACTTACTATTTTGTAAAGTTAAAGGGTGATGACAATATTTTGTGGTTTGGAAATATGCAAGGCCATGGTAAAGAATATTGTTTCTATTTCATGCTTCTTTTATCTATAGTCTTTGCATTAGTATTTTACTTTGGTATAGCCAGTAATGTTCAAAATGCAACTAAACAAAATTATAGAGGTATATATTTTATGGGCTATATAACATTAGTAGTTTTAAGTTGTATTGGAATTGCTGCTTTTGTGACGCCTTCTGCTGTAATGAGTATGCCAATGCTTGAAATATGCCTTTGGGACATTCTTTGGTATAGCATTGTGTTTGAGGTAACATCTCTCTTGTTCAAAGATTTGTCTAATGCACAAGGTCTTCATTTATTAAATTGTTGGAAATAAATAACAAAGAATATGAGAAATTTATATGTAATCGCTATCGGTGGTAGCGGAGAACGGATTTTAAAGTCGTTTGTTATGTTAATGGCTGCAGGTGTACCTGTTGAAGCCGAACACATCCACCCAATTATTATTGATAATGATGAGAACTCTCACGCACTTACCCAGTGCAAGGATCTTATTCGCTATTATCGTTCAGACCCATCTAACAACAATAACGATGAAAGAGGTTTAACTGGTGCTCATTACCTTTATACTTTGGTGTCGCAAGATTCGGCAGACTGGGGAAGTTTCTTTAATGCCAATATAGAAGAACCCATTGTGTTGAATCGTGCTGGTAGCGATATTGGTAATTTGGCTAATGTTATAGGTAGTGTTGACGATGAAACGAATCCTCACTACAAGAAGGTAAAAGAAGAGTTAGATTTGCTCTTTACACAGAACGATTTAGACATGCCATTAAATGTTGGTTTTGTTGGGAATCCAAATATTGGTAGCATTGTGTTAAATAGTCTCTCACTACAAGAAGATGAGTTTACACAAATTAAAGACAATATTGCAAGTAACGATGGTGTAATTGTTTTAGGAAGTCTCTTCGGTGGTACTGGAGCAGCCGGAATTCCTCTTGTTGTTAATACATTCCATTCTATAGCTCAGGCAAGCCGACCTATGATTGGTACTATTGCAATGTTGCCGTATTTTAAACTTCAAGGGGATGACAAAGCCAACATTATTGATATATCAAGGTGGGATGTTAATTCTGACTCTTTTGAAACAAAAACCCGTGCGGCTTTAATGTATTACGATCAATACATGAAAGATCAAGTTAATTTTCAGTACTATGTTGGTGATGGTGATGCAAAAGATGTATTTGACCACAATGTGGGTGGAGACAGCCAAAATAATCGCACACATTTAGTGGAATTACTTGCAGCAATGTCTATAGTAGATTTCAGTAAACAGAGCAGTCATGGCAATGTTACTTATAAAATACCCATTTGGGGAATTAATCAGAGTAGTAGTGCTTCTTCTACAAACATTTCTGGTGGAACAAATTCCGAAATAAAAACTGCTATCGTGAAATTTCAATTGATGAAAATCTTGTTCCAAAATAAGAATTTCTTAAAATGGGCTATAGAGAATCATCAAAATTATGTTGATGAATTAGGAATAGATGACACAATTGTACAGTCTGTAGCCACACCTATCCCACCAGGACAGAACGATAGTGCATATCCTCATGCTTGGGGGCTTAACAAATTGATTCAGGAATGGGAAACTTGGTTTGATGAACTTGGTTCTGAAAAAGCCAAGCGTCCATTTATGCTATACAAATCCATAAAAGATGCAACTGATTCTAATATTGCAGAATTGTTCTATTCAAATGAGCCCTCTGGTAAAGGCATAGCTAAAGTTACGAAGAAGACTGTTGGAGTTTGGCCATTCCAGCATGAAGAAGAAGTTACTAATCAGGCAAATGTAAGTGCTGCCCTAAAAAAGGCATATCAAAATCGTTATCCAAAAGGGAAAACAGGTATAGGTTCAGAAGAAAAATTAGGAGTATTATTGAAGATTATTTCTGATGCTCTTGATGATGTGTTAAAGAATAGTTGTATTAAAATGTAAATTAAATTAAAATGGAAAAATATAAATTTGGAATAAAGGCAGAAGTTGTTCCTGCACAAACGTCCACTGATTTTGAGGTTTCAAATGTGAATCCTTACTCATCTGCATATTTTGATGACCCCAAACATATGTCAGTATGCAAAGATGTCGGCCGAATAACATCGATTCCATCTCCATACGCGCGTATGCATATCACAGATCTTGCTTTTAAGGAGGCGAATTGTGGTAAAACAACGATGAATGATGGAAAACGGCAAAGAAGAGCTCTGTCGGCAGATTATAATAAGGCAATGTCTCATTGCTTAGATGTATTTGAGCTACTTTTCAATGCTGATAAAATTAATTTACAAGAAAAGGACATTACATTACATAAATTAGATTTAATCAGCACACATAGTGTCGATCCGGAAATCCTGTCTTTATTTCATGATGAAAATGAAGAACCTACAAGGTTGAAGTGCTATATAGAAACTCTTGACCTCTTTAGAGATGAATATGTTAACACACTTAGAAGCGTTGCACAAGAAAAGGGTGTAAGAAATTATACTTTTGATTTCACTTCTCTATATTTATTAAAACATAAAGGAAAAACTTTTGCCTCGACTTCTCCTTTTACAGGTTTTTATGCAAAAGCAGATTGTGATCTGTCTGATTTGGCTCTTGAAGTGGATAAAAAGACTCATCACAAACTTTTTACGAACAAACCAGAAGATTGGACAGGTTTGGAAACACGTTCAAAGGAATTTAAGGATTTTATGTTCCTTTTGTTACGCGATACAGGGCTACAATATATCTTCGCAAGTTTATATGATGCCGTGAAGTTAAGTATTAACGATCATATTAATGATCTTAAACAAGTTTATATAACAGATGAAAAATATAGTAAATTCAATATTAATAGAACCCCTCTCCAACAAGTTGCTGATAAGAACTTGTATATTCGTCCAGATGGGTTAGATTGTTCCTACATTAAGTATCTGCTCTATTTAGAAGAACCTGTTGATTTAACCATTTCTGAAGAGGATTATAAAAAACTTCCAATTGAACATAGAAGATTCCCTTCTGATTCAAAAGACAATTGTCCATGGATTGGTGTTAACGATATTTTAAGCGATGGATTATTTATTTTGACTTATGATGTTAATGAACATTACTTAACTTTGCCATATAAAGATTTAACAGATGGAAATCAAGACAAGAATAGATGCTTAATTCCGATTAAGGAACTTGCATTGAATTATTTCAAACTGGAAGATCTTGTAGAAAGGATAGCCATTGTTAAGTCACAAAATGGAAGGTACTCAGTATCATTAAAAATGCCTTTACAAGGTGGGGGGGAGACAATTTTACGGAGAGAGTATTATGCTGGTGCAGAATATTCCTTCCCTAATGGTGTTGTAGTCGAAGGAGAACAAATGCGACCATTTGCATTTGGAATTTACCCATTTATTAAAGCACAGAATGCTGATAATATATATAAGATTCTGTTTTACAATAGTTTTGAATCGGAGTATCGCTTGAAATTCTATAAAACAGATGACCAAGGACAGGTAGTAAGTATTTTGCCGACAGAGCATGAGAGTAACAAGACCAATGATATAGCAAACGAGGAAATGCCAGTTAATTGTGAATATCATCAGGTATCTGTTGCCGATGGCATAGCTTATGCACAAGTCGTTCTGAAACTTCTCTCAGGTAATGAGGTCGGCTCCTTCATAGTCCCACGTCTTAAAACGCCTAAAGTTATTCCTGGACGAGTCAATGTGGCTATTGACCTTGGTACATCTAACACCTATATGGCATATGAATATGTTGCACCAGGAGTTCAGTCTCAAATTCAGTCGATAAATACCCATCATGTTGGTATTAACATACCAGCTTGGAACGAGTTGACATTTATGAACAAGCGCTGTTCCGAGCAAGAGGATGCACATGCACCTGAGCAGAACAGAGAGGATTTGTATCTCAGAGTGTCTGATTACGATGCTGTTCCTTCTGACGAGTGGCTAACAACGCAACTAAATGAGTTCATTCCTTCCAGAATTGACAATAATGGATATCAGTTCCCTATTCCAACAGTCATTAATTTCCTACGTCAGAATTGTACAAGAGCAGCTGTACTTAACAATGCACACCTTAATCCGCTAATCAATACTGCAATACCATTTGCCTATTATGAGAGAGGTATCAGAAAAGGAGCACAACCTTATTATTATGACCGCATAAGCGACGGAAGTGCATTTAAGTGGTTCTGCGAAAGAAATCAGCAAGGTAATGTTCAATTGAAGGAAGGTGGTTTCTATAGAGAGTGTTTCAAGGCATTCGTCAACGAGTTGCTTTTCATAGTTAGAAGCCATCTACTCAGTTGTGGATATAATCTCAGCGAATGTTCCTTGATTTGGTCCTATCCACTTTCGTTCGACGATTTCTTGGTTGGCGAGTATAAACAAATTTGGGGAGAAGCTTATAAACAATTCATCTACGATTGTGGTGGTGCTGACCCATATCAGGAAGACCAAGATTTTGGAGGCTATCGAGTTGCATTTACTAATGAATCTCGTTCTCCAATATTTGACTGCATGACCAATCCTGCAACAGCGCATCATCTTACGTTGCTTATGGATATCGGAGGTGGCTCGACAGATGTTATTGGTTATCAGGCAGATAATCAAGGTGTTGTTAGACCACGGTTTATCACGTCGTTTGGCTTTGCTGGCAATGCTTTATATCTCGGTAGTTCAATGAATCAAATTGATCAAAATAACATGCAAAATACGTTATTCGCACAAAAGATTCAGAATCAGCCCTTATTTGCAGGAACCCAGCAAGTTCCAGGCGAATTTGGTGTTTATCGGATAGGCTTTGATCGCTCTATCAGTGAATTGATGAACTATGGTTTTACTAAAGACCCCATTAATTTCCAGAACATATTCCGAGACAACGATGCAAGCCTTGTCTTGAAATTGCATAATGCGGCCATAATATACCATGTGGCTCAACTCTGCTGTATTTATTCGCCTCAGGAAATACCTGTTCAGATATTCCTTACGGGTAATGGCTCCAAGCTATTCTCTTTGAACTCTGATAGTGATTCCAACATAAGGGAAATTTTCAGGTATGTATATCAGAAGTTTGGCGGTGAAAATGGTAAGGCTGCTGTAAACGGTATTGATCATATGCAAATCACGAGGCCTAAAGCACCGAAAGCGGCAACCGTAAATGGTGCACTTAAAGGTCTTTCTATGGGTATTGAGCTCAACGAAAAATCTAAGGCCGGACGTGTTGTGATGGCTGGAGATGCAACAACAGCTCAGGAACTCCTGCCAGCTGATGGAGGTGCTGATGTCGGTGCTAATTTCGATGTCGTTGGCAAGGTTCTTCCTAATGTCAAGGAATTCATCGAAATGTTCTATTCAAAGATATATACGACAAGAACTCCGTTAATTACCAAGCAGCAAATGCTCCATAAGCTGGATATGGTCAATGGTAATTATGCTCTTAGAGTACCTCATTCTGGACTGTTGTCAGACTCTCTGTTCTTCCAATATATTGCTTTGCTACTGGAACAAGTATCATAAAAGAGTATGACTAAAGAACAATTAGAATGTCTTCGCCAAATTTCCGAGACTGCCGACTTGCTTAGCCGGCAGCTCGGAAATCTTGTGCTTTTATTTCATGCCAATTCAAGTGAACCAAGTTCTAATGGAGACCAAACAGAAACAAGCGGTTTTTATACTCAAGCATATCAGAATGATGTAGAAAAAACTATAGAGAATAAAGTATATCCTCCTATGTATTTTGGTGCCCCTTCAGGAAATGGCTTTGAAGACAGCAGTCAATTGCCGTCTTCAAGCGTAAAATGCTTGTATGTAATTCAAAAAAAATCGGAAACCCAAGCTTGCTATTATCCTATTCCGGAAAAATTGTCTCGATTCAAAATGAATCCAAACTCTTTGTTTAATATCGTTTGTATTCCTGTTGGAGATATATCGGAAGCCTCTTCAATTGAATTCACTGAAGATGATTATGGAGAGTTGTTCTATGAAAATGGCTATTGGAAAGTAATTAAAAAATGTACAGTTTTTTGTAACTAATTTTGACTGCGTATGAAAATTAATTTGAAGACTATTGGCATTTTTGCTGTAGTGGTTATACTGATAGCAATCATTATATGGCCCACAGGTCATATAATATCTGATGTCAAAGATGGCAATACCGTTATCTTAGATAATGGTGTCGAAGTCCATCTTATTGGAATTTCAAGTACGGAAGAAGGAAAAGAACTACTTAAGCGATTTATGGCTGATGGAATTAAAGTTGACATAATACCAGATTCAAAATCATTATTTGAACCCAATAAATTATCTGAGGGCGATGTAGTATATGCATATTTGGATAATAGTGATGACGGACTATGTATCAACGAAAATATTCTTAGTTCAGGATTGGCCAACCTGCAAGAAGATTCATATCTTTTTGATAGGCGAGAGAAATTTAAAAAAATAGCAGGTAGTTTGAGTCCAACTAATCCTTCCCCCACTCCCACAACTCCATCAAAGATAGATTATAGTGGTGATGATATCAAACTTCCTGAATATCAAATGCCATCAGAACGAAAGCATAGTGCATGGTATGATAATGGAAATATGAATTTGGACATGCTTGATGAGGCATGTGATTATGATCTCCCTTACACAAAGAGTTTTGCAAACCAATTAGCAGGACGAAGTGAAGGTAGTTTCAACCCTGGTCAAATTTGTGAAATATTTGATTATTGCTATAAAAAATGGCGATATGTAAACGACCCCAACGGCCATGAATATGTAGCACGTGCATCTGAAACTATTGCTAGTTTTTTGACTGGAGATTGCGATGACTTCGCTGTATTGATGGCTTCTTGTCTTCTTGCTGTCGGTGCTGATGTCTGTGTTAATACTGGTCACAATCCGACTGGTGGGCATGCTTTTACAGAAGTGGATATTTCCCGTTTTAATAATGATGAGGTACTAAAAGTGATAAAAAAGAAATTTGATAATTTTAGTATTGAGCGATTACATACTCGCGATGCAAATGGCAAGAAATGGCTTAATCTCGATTGGCAGGCATCATATCCAGGTGGCCCTTATTATGATTGTAGTTCAAGCAGGGATGCTTATCCTTGTATTGACGGTAAATGGAATTGGGATAAACTGAAATAATTATATATTATGATATCTGCTGTTATTGAAATCATTATCGGATTAGTCATCTGGAAAATGGTGCCAGGATGGATTACAGAAGGAAGTAAAAGTGTACGTGACATTATTAAACTTGCCTGCAATATAATAGGCATCATCATGGTGATAGCAGGATGCTATTCATTGGTGATGGCTTTGGTTTGACTCAATCATGTATGACATGTAGAATTCAACACGTTTTTGTACTGCTTTTTTTTACATTCCAATCATGCAGTATGTGTCCACAAAAAAGTGTGGACACATCTGTTGTATCAGAAAGTGCTGAGGACGTACAAATAGAAAAAAAACGTGGGGTCTGGAATACATTATTGGATGTGGGGTTCCCTGTTTTCTCAGACACACTACCAAGCATTCTTTTAGAGAGATATTGCTATACAGTATCATACAACAAAGTAACTCGTCAACCCAATTGGGTAATGTGGCAATTGACAGATGAGCATGTGATACCAAAGAAGGATGGTGTCTGGAATGAATATAGGGAGGATTATGAAATTGGTGAAGGGGATAGGGCAACACTTACAGACTATTCTTCATCAGGTTATGATAGAGGTCACATGTGTCCGGGCGGTGATTGTAACTGGGATGATATAGGAAGAGATGAGACTTTTGTGCTTTCTAATATGTGTCCCCAGAACCCAAATCTTAACAGGGGTGATTGGAAAGAGATAGAGATGGCTTGCCGGAAGTGGGCAAAGCAATATGGTAATATCTATATCGTTTGTGGCCCAATCTTCCTGAAAAGTCAGCAACATGAAAGAATTGGTCCGAACCAAATACCTGTGCCAGAAGCATTCTTTAAGGTGGTGTTGTGTTCTGAATCATCGACTCCTAAAGGAATTGGATTCATCTGCAGGAACACTGATGGGAACAGGAAGAAAGATTTCTATGTAAATTCAATCAGACAAGTGGAAAGAGTAACAGGCTATCGGTTCTTTCCAAATCTGGAGGATTCGATTAAGAATTTAGTGTATGATATGGATGATATAAACAATTGGTGAATATGAAAACAATAAGTTATGTTTTTCTATTAGGAAGTGTATTCCTCATCTCTTGTGGCAACTCTTCTAAGAGCGGTTCTTATGAGAACAATCCCTTTGGAGAATACACTTCTTCTGAATCGGAAGACGCTGGTTATGAAGAACAAGAAGCTCAAATGGTAATCTGTCCGATGTGCAACGGAACGGGTATCTTTGACTTTATGCCAGGTGATGTGATGGCACCGAAACAGACTTGTGGTGCTTGTAATGGCAATGGCGTGTGTGACGTGAATACCGCTCAACAAGTGATACAAGCAAAAGCGCAGGTTGATGCAATGATGGGTGGTGGCGGCAGTGCAGGTGGCTACAACTCTGGTGGAAGTGGACGAGATGTATACCAGATAGAATACGAACTGAATAAGGCTTACGAACTTCTAGAAGGAATGCAACAAGATTATGAAAACTGTTCCAGTGGTGTGATTCGCGCCCAATATCCACGGATGATAGCAGACCAAAAAGAACGAATCAGACAACTTGAAGCGGAATTGCGAAACGCACAATAAAGGAATAGGATATATGCAGGGAAAAGAGAATAAGATGATAAGTAGGGACTTGAAGCGCATTTTGTGCGCTTCAACCCTTTCCGTAGTTATACTTTTCAGTGTGATGATATTCTCTCCCCTCGCCTCTCAGTTTGATGATGACGGATTGAGCAGAGGGGTGGCAAACGAGTGTGAACTGGATAGTCTTGTTGAAGCCAAGGAGTTTCAGGGTGCTTTAATCACAGTAGATTCAATCATTGCAGATAAGAAAAGTGGCCTTTCGCGTTTCGCTTATTTCGACCGTTTCCTGTCTGAACAAGAACGCTATGACGCTTCTGTTGCGAGGGTTGAAATCTATGACCTGCAATGGAAGCGTATTGAAATCCTTCAAGCAAAGAGAGATGAAGCTGTGTTGAGATCTGCCTTAGAGGATTATGCTGACATTATCGGATATAACCAAGAGCGGGCTAAGGCACTGCTCAAACAGATAAAGGAGGAACGGCAATGAAAGCGATAAGGTTAGCTTTACACTGGCAGATGTTTATAGCCCTTCTTCTTGGCATTTTCGGTGGTTGGGCATTGGGTGGTTGTTTCAATATATGGGGCAACTTCATCCATGGTATTGGCAATCTGTTCCTTCACGCCATCAACATGATAGTGATTCCGTTGGTATTCCTCTCTACTTTATTGGGAATATCAACGATGAGCAGTTCCAAGGCGATGGGACGTATTGCTGTTAAGACTTTCCTATACTTTATCATTACAGCAGTTGCTGCTGCTTTTGTCGGTGTATTAGTCACGGATGCATTAAAACCAGGCTATGGTACCCACGAAGCGCATATTCAAGCAGAACAGATTATTGCCAATGCGGAACAAGCCAGTTCTATGACCCTGATGGATAGAATAGTGGATATCATTCCCAGTAATGTCTTTGAGGCATTCGCATCAGGGAACATTCTACCGATAATCTTCTTCTCACTGATGATGGGGTTATTTGTCACCAAGATACAGACAGAAC
>Ga0310696_10003777_pt1 | contig 18793 bp, 8 predicted proteins | sample AusTroGonzalo_MG_4_FD_203885 | JGI IMG/M metagenome (GOLD analysis project Ga0310696, IMG submission 203885) | Bovine rumen microbial communities from tropical cattle in Woodstock, Queensland, Australia - Gonzalo_02 (v2) (version 2) | ecosystem: Host-associated > Mammals > Digestive system >...
AAGCTGCATTAGCAGAATTAGAGCCAATGCAACAAGCTGACTTCGAAGCACTCTTTGAAACAATGTTACCATACTCTGTTAACGTTCGTTTATTAGATCCACCTCTACACGAGTTCCTCCCACAAGAAGAGGATAAGATTGAAGAGCTTGCTAAAGCAACAGGCAGAACTGTCCAACAAATTAAAGACAGAATCGAATACTTACACGAATTCAACCCAATGATGGGTCACCGTGGTTGTAGACTTGCTGTTTCATACCCAGAAATGTGTGAAATGCAAACCAGAGCTATCGTTAAAGCTGCAATTGCAGTTCAAAAGAAGACTGGCAAGAAAGTCGAACCAGAAATCATGGTACCACTCGTACTTGAAGTTAAAGAACTTAAGTTCGTTAAGAAATTAATCGTTGAAACCGCTGATGCTCTTATAAAAGAAGCAGGCGTTAACATGAAGTATCATGTTGGTACAATGATTGAAATTCCACGTGCTGCATTACTCGCAGATGAAATCGCACAAGAAGCTGAATTCTTCTCATTTGGAACAAATGACTTAACACAAATGACATTTGGTTTCTCACGTGATGATGCTGCTAAGTTCTTACCAGATTACTACGGCAACAAGATCTTAGAAGAAGATCCATTCAAGACACTCGATCAACGTGGTGTTGGTAAACTTGTTGATATGGCTGTTAAACTCGGTCGTAGCACACGTAAAGAACTCCACATTGGTGTCTGTGGTGAAACTGGTGGCGAAGCTAACTCAATCGACTTCTACCACAGAGCAGGCTTAGACTATGTCTCCTGTTCACCGTTCCGTGTCCCAGTTGCACGTTTAGCTGCTGCTCAAGCCGCAATTAGACACAAATAAGTTTAACTTAATTAAACAAAAGCCTCAGTTTCGGCTGAGGCTTTTTTGTGTTTGAAAGATTTTTTGTTTCTGTTTATGCGCGATATACTAAATCACCGCTTTTGAAACAACGTACGCCGCCTTCTTCGACAAACGTACCAGAGAAATAAGTGATGGTGCCCATATAAGATACTTCACTAGTCTTAACTTCTGTATTCCCTTTAATAGTGTAAGTAAAAGAAACTTCACCACCACCGTAAAGTCTGTAACTTCCTTTTTTGTTAGCTTTGAATGTAAATGATGCAAGTTCAACACCCATTTGTTCATTTTTTAAAACATAGGTTGTGCCGCCGCTTGTAACGAACTTATTTGATCCATAACCAAACAAAGAACACCCCGTCATAGCGAAAGCTAGCACAGGCAAAATAAAAGCTTTTTTAAATTTCATATTTGTCTCCTTGTTTTCATTATACAATGGTTTGTTTCTGAAAAAAAGCCCACTATTTCTGAGCTTTTTATAATTTTAATGGTTAAATATTGTTTGTTAAGGTGTTGATATATTCAATACATTCCTTCATTTCATCTTGGCCGAATATTTCGTCAAATTTATTAATTAACTCTAGTGATTTATTCTTCACATAAACTGGGTTTTGAGCCTCTAGTTTTCTTAAGATCTTTTTTGAAATCATATCATCTAAGGCTTCATTTTCGGTTCCTCCGCACGCCATATAAATTGGAACGTAGTTGTTGATTTGCATCATAATACGGTTACCAAATGTTAAATGGAATGTATGAATTAAATAATCATCAAGTCTACGAATTCTTTGTTTTCCCTCTTCAGAAAGGTAGAATTCATTTTTTGCCTGTTCAATTAATTCATAGAAAGCAGTAACTGATATATGGACTGGTTTTGCGTCTGTTCCACTCTTAAAATGGTTTGCTCTCTTATTCAAATTCATAACCATAGCACGGTCATAAACCTTATCTGAAATAGCAAATGTAGAGTCATCATTGTTCGCAGTACCTAAGAACCAAACGTTGTTTGGTAATACAATACGGCCGTGGCTCATTTTACGTGGATCGCCCTCCGCTCCGTTTGAAGCAATGGCAAGTTTTCTTTCGCTGCCCGCTGGAAGCTCTAATAACGATAAGAACTCTGAGAAATAATATTCAACACGAGCAATGTTCATTTCATCCATAACAATAATAAACATTTTGTCATAGAAATTGGCCTCATAGAGTTTCTTCAAGATTGTTGTTTCGTTGAATTTTCCCGTAAATTCATTGTAATAACCTAGTAAGTCGCTCTTTTCTTTCCACATTGGTTGAACTGGAACAACTGTTGAGGAATTCTCTATAAAGCGCCCAAATGCGACAGCGATAGATGTTTTACCAGTACCTGACATACCCTGTAAAATCATTATCTTTGACGTGCCTAAGGACGCAATAAATTTACGAATGTCTTCCTCACTATAGTAAAGCTTTAAAACATCTGCGTTATAATTTCTAAATTTCTCACAGAATGACTTGAGTGTTAAGCCCTTCTCGGTTTCTTCTTTAGTAAAATCTGGATTATTCTCATCAAAGTCAAGTAATTCAGGGAATCTAGATTTTGCTTTTAAATATGCAAACTTATTTTGAGCTCTTTTAAACTCATCATATGTCGGCATTGAATCTTTTCCTAAAACTGAGATGATTGTAACCCCGACGAGTAAACCAATTATTAAGAACATTAAAACGAAGAAGATATAAACAATTGGTCTATTATCAAAATAGAACTTATCGTATGGGTTTGAAAGGGTAATAACAAGCATCACGATTAAGATGCCAAGACAAATAAAACAACAAACAGCTAGAATTGTGTGAAAAACATTAAAAGGTGTTCCTAAGTAATTGCCTTTTTCAATTCTTTGTTCAGGGCTTTTCTTTTTGTGTTTCATATTACTTCACCTCTTTCCTTCTAATGTTTTCTTTTGAAAGGTGTTTACGGCGAATATCTTTCTTCGCCTCTTGCCACGCTTTCTCAAAGAACTCATCAAAAGCAACTTTTTGTCTTTCAAGTTCATCAAAACTTAGCTGTGTTTTATAATCTGATGTTTTTACGTCTTTATCGCCTTTTGTAATTCGCGCGGACAAGGCAATAACATGTTCTTGATCAAGCTCTTTTGTAAGCTTCTTAACCTGCTCTTTTGCGGCGTATAATTCCTCATTAATTTTTGAAATTTCCTCGTTTTTCCCGGCAATTTCTAGTTTTTGAGCTTCAATGACAGGTTCATATTGCTTCTTTAAATTTTCAGTTGTTTCTGTCACTAATTTATCACAAGCATCTTTAATTTCTTTAATTTCTTCTTCGTGACGAGTTCTTATTTCAGAAAGCTCTTTTTCATGATTTTCACGAATAATGGCAATCTCAATAAGTTGCTCATCTTGAAGCTTAGCGACAAGCTCATCGTGATATTCATTTAAGGTATCAATTTCTTTAGCGTGTTCTTCATTAATCTCGTCAATCTTGGCTTGATACTCTTCAATTACCTTTGCCACTTCCTCTTTGGCTTCTTCGACTCTCTTTTCTAAGATGTGATACCCGTCTTCAAGTGCTAAAAGATATTCGCCGATGGTTTTCTCGCTCTTGTGAGCTTGTTGCATTAACTTCTTTATCTTTTCAAGAACTTCGTCTTCTTTGATCTTTTCTCTAGCAGCGAGTTCTTTGTGATATGCGATGTTTAGTTTCTCGCCTAAAGCGTTATTGTATTCATAGGTTAAGAAACTAGATAAAAGGATAATGTCGTGGAAAGCATTTTCTTGTTCCTCAGATAAAGGAGCGATTTTGTCTTCAACTTCCTCAATTTCATATCCTGGCTTGTTATATGCACACACATAATCGAAGATTGCTAAAGATTCCTTAAAGTTCGTATTCATCTTCAAAACATTTGTTTTAGTGACTGGACGCGAAACCATAGGGGCTTTAGAAACTTCTTGCATTAAAGGTGTTTTTAACAAGACAAGAATGCTATTTAGAATTAAATCCAAACGTTTAATTTTCTCCGCAGCATCATTTTTAGATAATGCAATCGGATCATTCTTTTGAATATCATTGATATTAAGAAGGACAGTTGTGGTTCTATAACCTAATTCAATCTTCTTTTTAATCTGGACGTTTCCTTCATACTTGTTGGTCATCTCTTTGATTTTGTCTAATCTAGAAGAAACGAAGTCTTTAAGGTATGAAAGAGTGGTGAAAACAACACGGTTTTCATAAACAGCGTAGTCATTTTCTCTTTTAATCATAAGTAACTTCTCTGGAATAACTGTGTCACCAGGGTTTTCAGGAAGCCTAGTAATATAATTGGAGTGTTTCGATAAATCAGTAATGCTATCTTTTGAAACTCTTCTAATTTTCTCAATAGGTAAAACATCACCTTCATTACGAATAAATTGACGATCTTCTTTGATTGCTTTGGCAATGTAATGTAGGCCTTTTTCAATTGCGGCAATCCAGTCTTCTTCAATCGTGCACTTGGTGTAGATCATTGACAAAAAGTCGTCTGGAGATTTTCGTGAATTAGCACCTTTCTTAAACAGGTGGACATCACGGTTACCTTCAAACTCTTTTTTGTAATTCTCGTACGCTAAATAAAATGTTTCTAGTGTCGTCATAAAAACTAACCGTTATTTGCTAATTGGTGAATATAATCAATTGAATTTGCCATAACATCTTGACCGAAGACTTCATCAAGTTTGGCAATTAACTCCTCTGCGTTATTTCTAACATAAACTGGATTTTGTGATTCAAGTTTACGTAAAATCTTTTTGGAAATAATGTCATCAAGAGCTTCCGCTTCTTTTCCGCCACAAGCAACGAATGCTGGGACGTATTTGTCAATCTGCATCATAATACGGTTACCAAAGGTAACGTGGAATTTATGGACCAAGAAAGCATCGAGTTCTTTAATTTGTTGTCTTGCTTTATCTGAAATTTGAATAGACTTTCTAGCTTCATCAACAAGCTCAGTGAATCTATCAAAACTAATTTGAATAGTTCCAGTAGGAACACTTACTTTGAATGGCTCTGCTCTACTATTTAAGTTCATAATCATCGCACGGTCATAAACTTTATCTGAAATGGCAAATGTTGAGTCATCGTTATTCGCGGTTCCAAGGAACCAAACATTGTCTGGAAGATTAATCTTACCGTGGCTCATCTTGCGTGGGTCACCATGTGCTCCTGCAGCAGCGACAATAAGTTGTCTTTCGCTGGTTGCCGGAAGCTCAAGTAATGATAGGAATTCTGAGAAATAATATTCAACACGGGCGATATTTAATTCATCAAGAATAATGATGAACATTTTGTTAGAGAAACTTGCTTCATAAAGTTTTTCAAGAATCATTGTTTCATTAAACTTTCCAGTGAATTCATTGTAGTATCCTAATAGATCGCTTCTTTCTTTCCACATAGGTTGAACCGGGACAACTGCTGAAGCATTATTAATAAACTTTCCAAACGCAACCGCAATTGAGGTTTTACCAGTACCCGACATACCTTGAAGAATCATAATCTTACTAACTGATAAAGAGGCGATAAATTTTCTAATATCTGCAATCGAATAGTAAAGGTGTAAATCGTTAGCAGCGTAATTTCTAAATTCCTCACATAAAGATGATAAAGTTAAACCTTCTTTGGTTGGTTCTTTTTCAAAATCCTTATGGTTTTTATCAAATTCAGAAAGTTCTGGGAAACGTGTTTTCTTTCCGTTAACTTCCTTTTCAGCGTTCTCAAGATTATTCTGTTTTCTGAACTGATTTTTCTTTCTTATATCTAAGAAAGTTGTAAATGCAATTACAGCGATTAAAAGCGCTAAAATAACGATATAAACCGCAATAGCTGCATTGCTTGTGAAGAATGTGACTGAACCTAATGTATACATATTAATTTCTCCTTTTATCTTAATTAGTTGCATATGTGTTCCAGACAGTTGGAACTCCATTTACATATCTCCATTGTTCTTTCCCGTCTGCCTCTGAAGTTGGGATTGTTTCGTTATAGTAATAAACTTTTGCTGTTGGGAAGTAAGCAGCAAAATAAGATCCCCAACCAGCATTATCAAATTCCGTTTTAGAACCATGATAATAAACGCCTTTTGTCCATCCTAAACCAGCATTAGTAGCAATAGACTCTATAGATTTCGGCAAAACCAGGTCACAGTTTGATGACGCAGAATTCTCGCTAAGGAAGTAAGATGAAATGCTGGTTATTCCTTCTTCGATAACAATCAAATTCGGGCACATCATACTAAAAAGTTCTCTAACTCCTTCAACGGAGCGTTCTACACCGTTTATTGCAACTTTCGACAAAACTGTTACAGAATTATGACCGCCATAATAATTAACTACATTAACATGATTATCATTAGATAATGTATATACCAAATCATCTTCCGATACATAACCGCCTTTCACACTCATGTAAGAAGAGCGGATTCCATAAGACCAGTAATATGATTCATAACTAGAAGCTTCGCAGAACAAAACCAAATTTGAACACCCGCTAAAGCAGTAATTTCCTATCGATGTTATTGTGCTTGGTATGTAAACATTTCTTAACGATTCACAAGCCTCAAATGCGCGGCTATAGATTGTGGTTACATTTGCAGAAAATGAAATTTCTGCAAGTGATGAACAATAAGCAAAACAATAAGATTCGATTGTCGAGATATTCGACCCTATTTGAACATCTTTGAGTGAAGAGCATGATCGGAATGTATTGGTGCATAATGTACTTAATCCAGTACCAATTTTTGCAGTTTGTAATGATGTACAATTATAAAAACATGAAGTCCCCATACTTGTGACACTGTTTGGAATAGTTATAGCTGACAGTGCGGTGCACGAATAAAAAACGCTATCGCCTAATGTTGTTAATGAATCTGGCAACGTTATTTCTGATAAATGATAACAATATCTAAAACATGAAGAACCTAAACTTGTTAGGGATGTTGATAGGTTGATCGTTTCTAGAGAACCGCAAGACTCAAAACAGTAACTGTAAACAGTTGTGACACTATTTGGCATTGTAAAAGACGTAAATCCACAATTATAGAAAGACTCATATTCTAAAGATGTCACGCTCCCGTTAAATGTGATGTCTTTTAATTGGGTGCAACCTGAGAAACAATATCTAGGAATGGCTGTTATTCCTATCCCTAATGTGGCTTTTGTTATTCGGTCCATTCCTGAAAAACACCCTTCTCCTAAGCTTGTGACCAAGTTTGGAACTGATAATGTTGTTAAATATTCTCCATTGCATGATTGATAGCAATAATTTCCTAACGAGGTTATGTTTGAAGGTATATCAATTTCTTTGAGACTATCACAATTATAAAAGCAATAAGCAGGCAATGAATTTATGTTGGCTTTGCTTAGGTCTATAGTTTCAAGACTTGAACTATTATAGAATGCATATTCTTGAATTGATGTAACGCTTGATGGAACGCTAACATTCTTACCGCATAATGCGCCAAAAATTAACTGTGTTTTATCTTTTGAATAGATAATTCCATCTTTTGAACTATAATTTGGATTATCTTTATCAACCTCAAGGGATGTGCAATAGTAAGTTCCCCAATTGTGATTGATTGTTCCGCTGTAATCAGCGCTTATTTTAAATGTTCCTGTCTTTCCGCGAGGATACAATTGAATTGTGTCATCGGCTTTTCTCATTAAGACGCCATCCATTTCATAATAATACTCATTAGAGGAATCAATCGAAATTGACTCTAAGGAATTGCAATCCCAAAAAGAATCATATTCAATACTTTCAAGTGATGTAGGAAGTTCTACCGTTTTAACTTTGTCACAATCATAAAATGCATAACTTTGTATCATTTTGATTGAATTGCCAAAGTCAATAGTCTCTAGGTTGTAACACCACGCAAAACAATATGTGTTAAAATTCACACTACAATCATCAAAAGTTAAGGACTTCAAATTCGCAATATCAGCAAAAGCTTCATAACCAACACTTTCAAGTGATTTAGGAAATTCAATCTCTTCTATACTATCGCAGTTGTAAAAAGCATATTCGCCTATTGTTTTAAGAGAAGTTGAGTTTTTAAAACTGACTTCCTTAATACCGTAGCAGTTGTAGAAAGCATACTGATCAATTGTTGTTAGTGAAGTAGCATCTTCAAAATTTACTTTTTGAATGTTATAGCAATAATAAAACGCGTGATCGCTAATGGTTATAAGAGTTGATGGTAATACTACTTCGGTTATGTAGTAATTTTGATAAAACGCGTTAGCAGCAATCTCTTCAACGCCCTCTGGGATTGTTACTGTTGTGTGGTTTTGATAATACTCACTTGGCACAATAGTTCCCTGCAATGTTGTTTTGTCTTTATTATAAATAAATGTGTCATCAATGCAGAGATAGATGTTTTTTGGGTCAGTCGCAACTTTGTCGGCGTACTGATAATCATAGAATGTCGTGTCTGTAATAGACTCTAACGTTGATGGTAGTGTTAGGTTTTCGATTGCGGTCTGAGCGAAGACGTAACTACCTAGGCTTCTTAATTTTTGCGGTAATCTAAGTGTTTTTAAGCTGTAGCAATATGCAAAAGCATAGTCGTTAATATAGGTGACATTATCCTCGACAAAGACGGATGTTATGGTTGTGTTGTTTTGGAATGCATTAGCACCAATTCCTTTAACTTGTGCTTCGCCACTAGAACCATTATATGTTTTTGGAATATAGACATCGGTATCTGTTCCTGTGTATCCTGATACAAAGTATCCGCTTAAATCATAATCGAAATCGAAAGACAACCCTTGGGTAGCGCCTCTTTCAACTGTGTTATATTGAGCTTTAACTTCAATGTTCGCGTATATTTTATCTAGTGGAACGTTCCAACCCGAGAACTCATAGGCGTTTCTTCCTTCTGGAGGTCTGGTTGGATCTTGAAGTTCTGAATCATATTCAACTGAACCACCATAATTTGTTGTAGTTTCGTATAATTTTGACCCATCATAGTTAACAAATGTAACAACGAGGGTTCTATAACTAGATTCGTATTGAGCAGTAAAATCAACGTCTCCTGTAATCATTGAGCCTTCTTTATCCCAGCCGCTAAAGGTGTATTCGTATTCGCCCTCTGCAGGTCTTGTTGGAATTGAGCCTGTATACTGCACTCCATCACCATAATAAACATACTGAATATCTAAAATAGTTCCGTCATAGTTTAGATATCTAACGCGGTATCTTTCTCTTTGGCTGGAGTATACTGCAACAATTTCGGTGTCTTCAGTAATGTTTGTGGTGTCTTTGTTCCAACCTGTAAATATATATTCATTGCCTTCGCTGTTTGGACGTGTTGGAACATCTCCTACATATGTAGCGTCCTCTCCATCTTTAACTTTTTGTTCGTAAAGAACTTCATCATCCCAGTTAACAAACTTAACTGTGTGATAAATGATTAGATTAGAGGTATATAAGGCCGTAAATGAGTAGTCCTTATTAACGTGAATAACTTGGCTGTGTTCATATCTAGTGGATTCATTTTCCCATCCATTAAATGTGTATGTGTATAAGGAATCGTCTGCTTTGGTAGGTAGATTTCCTTTGTAGACACTTTCAATAGAGTAGTCTCCCTCTTTGACATAACTTGAAAATAGGAAGGATTTATCGGAGTTATTAAAGGTGAGTAGGTAGTATTTATCTTCAGGAGTTACTTGGTTTTCTTCATCATCAAAATCATTATTGACTGCGTTACAGCCAACAAGTCCTCCAATCATAAGTGTTGACAAAATCGTCATCATAAATTTCTTTTTACATCTCATAAATAGTCACCTTCCCGTACTCTAAATGTATGTTGTAGTTACTCGTCACGTCATTATTAGACGAATCATAAATTTTTATACTTGATAAATCGGCGATATAGTCTTTGTAGGAACATGTATCTTCGATCTTATTATATGTAATGTGTTCAAAATCAATGTGATCTATTGATCCGAGCGAGCCCGAAGTAATTGAAATACGATCTTCAGGATCTAAATCATCTCCAAAAGCCTTACCCTCTACATAAAGCATTGTGCCGCCTGCTGTTGTTAAAGTTATATCTCGTTTAACAATTTCTTGCATTCCATTAATTTCACTTATACTGAAGTCTTGAGCCTCGTATGTATGTACTCCGTCAAGTGCCACAACATTATAAGAAGTATTGTTTTGATAACTACCTACGTACTTCATGTTGTCAATCTTTAATGTAACATCTAAACGATAGTTGCTTGGCATTACTCCTTTTGTAAGGAAAATATAGTCAGATGTAGGAGTTACACTAGTAACTGTTTCATCAATTGTTCTAGTTAAGCTGTTATAAACATACTTATGTCCATAGACTTGATAAGTCAACTCAAGCGGTTTAATTTTGATATAACCTGGAGTTTTGGTAATCAAATAGTCTGCTGTAACATCTAAGTCTGCTGAGTTATAAATAGCAACCGTAAATGAGTTTGGTTCGCTATCAGAAACATGGAAATAAGTCTTATCACGAGATTTCATTGATGTGATTTCGAGCCTATCGCCAGGTGCTAAACCAACACCCTCTCCAGTTTCGGTATATGTATAATCTCCTGGTTGTTCACCAATATTCCAATCTAAGCCATCAAAAACTTTTTCATATGAAGCGGTTGTGACAGTAATTGGTCTTCTTTCAATTTTTAGTTTTCCGTGTGTTTGTTCAGTAATATCGTAATTTGATGTTACTTCTTCGCCATTAGACATATAAATATGGCAGCCTGATGGGTTGTTTGGTTTTGGTCCTTCCCAAACATGAGTGATTGCTGGTAACCCATCAAAAGTATAGTAATCTCCAGGTAAAAGATTTGAGCTACCATACAAGCTTGAGCTTAACGGTGTTCCGTCGTAAACCTTTGTGGCGCCCTCTAAGGTGACTGTTGTTGGTCGTTTTTCAATTGTTAGTTGGCCGTTATTAATGAGAGTAACTTCATAGTTTGAGGTAACTTCATTATTATTTTCATCCACAATTACTAAGCTTTCTAAATCAACAACATATGGGTAAGGTGAACCTACAACATTGATACCTGCACAAGAAATGTTTAATGCTGAAATCTTGTGGCCTTCTACAAGACCGTCGCCAGCATCTGTAACTTCATATGTTTTAGCGTCTTTAGGAATATCTAAAACTCTGTTATATATATGGCTTGTATCAAGTGTTTGAATTGTGATTTGACGGGCATTAACAGTGAAATTGTTATTAATATAATTAATATCGTAATTTTTTGTGACAATCGTATCGTTTTCTTTATCTTTTTCATCGCCTTGTTTATGTCTAATAACGATTTCAGATTGAATTGGATAGACTCCAACATCGGTTACATCATTTAAGTAGCTAAATTCTATATATTCATCTTCTGCTAATTCACCGCTTGTGACAGAGTAATATGATTCATCATCTGCAAAAGTTGATCTTATCGATTTTCCATCATACACCTTCTCTTTATCTAATGAGGTAATCGTAATTGGGCGTTTGTTAATCGTTAAAACGTCTTTAGTGTTTGCTAAAGTAACGTTGTAATTCTTTGAGTTATCTAGATTATTTTCATCTTTAATTGCAATCTTAAAGTCACCATTATCATAGGTGCCTGCATCAACAAATTCTGGACAATAACTTGCACTTATTGTGTCGCCTTCCACTAATTCTCCACTTGAAATAGCAAATTCGTTCTTGTGAGGTTTTCCGTCATAAGTAACAACAAGATTTTCTAAAGTAACAGTTAGATTGACTTTGTTAATCGTAATGGTGCCACTTTCTTTGGTAACGTTGTAGTTATTTGAAACGTCTTCACCACTTTCTTTGTTAGTGAATTTAATTGTTAAGTTATTCTCGTAAGTGCCGCTATCTTTAAACGAACTATACTCTGTAACACTTAACTTATCTGTAAGGGCAAGTGAGCCGCTTGTAATTGAAACACTACTAACTGAATAGCTCTTTTTGTCATATGTTTTTGTGCCACTTCCACACGAAATAGAAACATCTCTTTTTGAGATGCTTGTTGTGCCAAATTCGCAGGAAATATCATAGTTTTCTGAAACATCGACGTTATTTTCGTCAAAAATATTTACAGTAAAATTGTTGTTATATTCTCCAGCGTTTATTTGCTTTTCGCTATTAGCAAATTCGTAATGAACTTGATGCGATTTTACAAGTTCGCCTTCTTTAATTTCAATTTCGTCTAGAGTGAATTTATGATCACTGCCATCATATCTTGCTTCAATAGATGGCGATGAGAAAGTAATTGATTTTTTATCAATTTGAAGTGTTCCTGGGACAAGACTAATTTGATAGTGAATTGTCATGTCTTGTTGTTGGGCGTTTGTAACTTTAAACGTTTGTTTGTTGCTCGCACTTCCAGCATTGGTGATTGATGTGTTTTCAACCAAAGACAAAGTTTCTCCCTCAACTAAGGATCCCTCTTTTATTTCAAATTCTTTATTTTCGAGAGCTTCTCCATCATAAACCTTTTGAGCACTTCCGGTTGAGACAGATAAACTTCTTTTTAAGATGTTAACGTTCTTGCTCTTAATTTTAATCGTGTAACATTCCGTCACATCTTTTCCTTCTTTAGAAAGAATTCTTAAAGAATCTGATTCAGGTGTAATATTCCACACTTCTTTAGTTCTGTCTGAATATTTGAAAGTATAACTTTCTTCTAATGTGTCACCGCGAACAAGTTCAGATGATAAATCGATATGTGGTATATCACCATACGTAAAGCTATTTTCTTTTACTTCGACTTCTATTTCTTTTGGAAGGATTTCAAATACTTGGTCTTTTCCATAGTAATAAGAGTTAAAGGAGTTTTCGCCTCTACTTCTCATTTTATACTTACCAATATAGATTGGTTCTTCTGTCGTCCATTCATCTTTACCATATGGAGAAAATTCATATGATGACTCAGACATAAATGCTTTAGACGAATAATTATATGACTCACCATATGTGTAGGTAGAATTTAATTTTTCTTTGTCGGTCACTAATCCCTTTGTACCTACAAGACCGCCTGAAGTTCCAACAATGACAGTGGTTGCGCCTATGAAAAGGAAACGGAAGTGATAGAAGAATCTTTTCACTCTCGCTCTTTTAATAATCTTTCTTTCGTACTCTTCGTAAAGCATCTTTTACTCCACTGTCAAAGTTCCGTAATGCCAAATAATCCTATAGTTTTTGGTTACGTCTTCATTATTAGAATTAACAATTCTAAATGATGAAACTGTATTTTCTACTTCGCCTGGGTTAGTTAAAGTTCCTGAGTATTCAAGCACTTCTAAAGTGTCGCCAGCAACAAGTGTTCCTGAAGTAATATTGAAGCCTTCAGCCGTAAGCGGCATGCCATCATATGTCTTAGTGTCACTAAGTGTTTGTACTTCAATTGTTCGTTTAGTAATCGTATAGCTTTGGTAAATGAGTCTAACAATACCAATATAGTTTTCTGATACATCGTTGCCGTTGCTATCCAAAATAACCGGATATGCACGTGTAACAAAGCTACCAACATCTTTTTCTTGAGGAGGACACTCGTCAAATCTAAAGTCAACGTGATCTCCAGGTTGTAAATAGGTTCCAGAAGTCTTTGCACCTGAAACACCCATTGGAGTTCCATCATATTCTTTTGTTGCTGAGTCTGGGGACACTACTAAGGTAAGTTGAGGATCTTCAACTTTAAGAGGTCCAAATGGGTTATATGGATTAACTTTATCTCCAAAATCATCTGGGACTATGTCGTGCCAATCTGTTTCTCCTGGTTCTGCTGCACCTGTAGCATCAACTGAAACCCATCCAATTCCGTCGAGATAAATCTCGGTCCAAGCATGAGCGCCCGCTGTCGAAATTCTAGATTCTTGGTCTTTGTGAGATGCAACGACATATCCTGCGACAAATCTAGAAGGTATACCCATGTATCTATAAAGAAGGGTTAGGGCAGATGCAAAGTTATTACATATACCTTTCCCACCATCTTCACTTAAGAAGTATAAAACATAGTCTGAACCCTCTGGGTATTTCTCAGTATTCAAAGAATACTTGTAGTTTGTCTTAATGAAATCTTTAACAGCAATGATGTCATCAATTGTATCTACCGAAAGATTGTTATCTTGTACAAATGTTTCAAAGAATTCGCTTTCTTCTTCGTTTACATAAATGTAATTTTCGTGAACAAATGTTCTATATTCACTTTCAAGAGTTGTGTATTCTGAAGCACTATGAGCAGCCGATTTTAAAACATTGTAGTTAATATTAGTTAATTCGTATTGTGAGAAATCAAATGTATATTCAAGCGCACTAGTGCCAATTAACGATACATCACTATTTGTTGGGTAATATGTGTGGTTATATAAAGGTGTAGCAGGTGAAAGCTGAGGATCCTGCCAATCAACTGTTGCATTATAAACTTTGCTTCCGCTTTCTTTGATTAAATCAGAAGTTAAATAAAGTGGTGAATATAAAGGATTTTTAATCCCGTATGGTTTTGAATCTTTAAATGCATTCGCTGTGGCGTTGTAATCTCCAAAACTGCACGCCCTAAGATAGATTAATCCTGAATAGTCTGCAGTAAGTGTACCAAGTGTAACATCTTCAACATCAGTCTTGCCACCACCTGAAACGCTTCCGCTTGTGCCTCCAGATGTTGAGCTTTCGCCTTCAGATTCCTTTTCAGAATCTCCGCCTTCTTCACCTTCTCCGCCTTCTTCACCTTCGCCACCTTCTTCGCCGCCTTCTTCGCCGCCGCCGTCAGGCTTGCCTGGATAATCTCCTTCTCCTGTTGGAGGCATCGCAACGATATAGTCTGCAAAAACAGTGTAAGATTCGCTCACAGGGAAAAGATCGGTTTCTGGTCCACCTGGATATAATATCCACCCATTGAACACTGCACCTTTATTTTCTTTAAGATTTGGTTGCGGAACAATTCCTTCTTGTAGTTCTGGTGTCTCGCCTTCAAAGCAAACATCTTCATATATTAATGATCCGTCATCGTTTCTAAATGTAACGATGTATTTAGTAAATGCACTTTCATGAATCTCATATTGAGCCCACACCGACATATCTTGTTGAACGTTTTCTATACTTCTAGACCACGAGCACCATTCATAGTCGGTATGTTCGTTGTTATCCGGACGTTTTAAATCGTCAAGACCATCATATTTAGCATTTCTGCCAACGATTAACTCGTCATCATCAAGCCATCTGTCATCCCAACTGTTGAAGTTTACGACGACTTTCTTAGGTTTTCCTGGGACAGGGTCTCCCCCTCCGCCGCCTCCTCCGCCGGAGCCACCGCCTCCGCCGCCTCCGCCGGAGCCGCCGCCACCTTCATCGCCTTCATCCCCTTCTTGAGGAGGCATTTTTGGGGTAGCATCATATAATGCAACTGCAGTTTTATCTTCTTTAATGCAGCTTAAATCTTCATTCCATTCTTTGAATACATATGTATAGAATTCGTCTTCAGGACGTACAGGGGTTTCGAGTGTATAAGCGTTACTTGCATCACTACCGTAGGTAACCTTAACGGTTTCTAAAACTGTCTCATCATAGTTCATGAAAGTGACAGTGTACTCTTTAAGAGTTTCTTCAAAAATTGGGTAGACATCAAATGATGCATTAACAGCTGTAGTGTCTCTGTCCCAACCTACGAATTTATATGTATAAGCATCAGTTTCTGGTTTTGTTGGTTCTTCGCCTTCATAAACAACTGTCGAGCCAAATTTAACTGTGTGCGATTCTAGCACTGTATCATCGTAGTTTTTATAAACAATCGTGCAGTCAGGATTTACTTCTTTAAATTGAGCGTAAACCGCCATATTTTCAATAACTTCCGAGAATGACTTGTCCCATCCAATAAATTCGTAAGCATACTCCTCCGTTGCAAGTTTTGTTGGATATGGCCCCTCATAGACTGCCGATTCTTTGTATAAAACGTCATCATCTACATAAAGAACTTCTTCATTATCGTTATAGAATGTGACAGTGTATTTATTCTTTTCAAGTTCAAACTCTGCAATAACGGCCTTATCACCAGTTATGTTTTGAGTAGAGTCACTCCATTTCGAGAATTCGTAGTGATAACCAGTCTCGGCTTGAGGTCCGTTGAATGATGGTCCCTTATATGAGGAGTTCCCTCCATATGGAACTTTTTCTGAGTATAGCAATGTTTCATCATAGTTATAGTAATAAACGCTGTATTGTTTGCTTGTTTTCTTATATTGAGCAACAAAAGATGTGTCTTTTCTAATGTTTTCAAGTGGTTCATCCCAACCAATAAAGTAGTAGCTATATGCTTCATCGCTTGGTTTAGTCGGATTTTCATATGGATAAAATGCATCGTCCCCAGCTTGAATCATTGTTTCATGTAAAACAGTGCCATCATAATTTGTAAATTTAATGGAATAATCTAGAGTTTTTGACTTAAACTGCGCGTAAAACTTAGTGTTTTGAGTAATGTGTTCAAGTGGTTTGTCCCAATCATAAAATTCGTATGAATACATATCATCTGCAGGTTTAATAGGTGTGTTTCCTCTATAGACAGCATCATGTGAAGGCTCAACCTTACTTGAGTATAAAAGAGTGTTGTCGTAATTATAGAAATTGCATTTAAGCCTTACATTTGGATTAGTGATTTTAACGGCTTCTGCAGCAGAAAGCCCTGCGACGGATGCCATCGCAATACTTGTGCCTCCAATTCCGAACACAATAATTCTAGGGAGAAGTTTTTTTAATAAAAATCTCATTCTTCTCCTCCTGAGCTAGGTTTAATTGGTCTTACAGTTATTGAGCCATTGATATCGCTTAAGTCTTTATCCCAACCCAAAAATCCGTTTTCAGGTCTAAGATAGTCGTAAAGTTCGCCTTTGTATGTAGAAACACGAGGATAACTATATTTATAAACGTAATCTTCATAAAGAAGTTCTCCCCAAAGGTTTCTATATGTAACGATGTAATAACTATCTGTTTCAAATTGTGCAAAGATATCCATATTGCTCTGGACAGAATCAAACTCTTGGTCCCACCCTACCCAGTAATATGTACCATATGTAGGATCAGAATCTCTTGTTGGGTCCTCCCAACCATAATCGCCTGGGTTATCTTTTTTAACAATGTCATAGTCAAGTACTTCTGCGTCCCAGTTATAGAATGTTAATTCATACATCTGACCACCACCGTCCTCAGTAAATTCTTCATACTGAGCTACAAAAACAATGTCATCAGTTATGTTCTCAAGCGGTTTATCCCAACCTAAAAACTTGTACACGACGTTTCCTTGTTTGCTTCTTACCGGTGTGTCACCAAAATAAACTGCGGTTTTTCCGTATTCAACTTCTGTTTTATATAAAATTGATCCATCGTAATTGGTGAAAACAACATTAAATGTACGTAATTTCTTGGTAAAAGTTGCGTATGTAGTCGTATCCTCGGTAACATAGAAAATATCTCTATCCCATCCTGCAAACTCATAGGTGTACATTGAGTCATCAGGCTTGTACGGAGTTTCTCCTTCGTAGAATGCAGGTTTCCCGTATAAACATGTAGCTGTATATAAAAACGAGCCATCATAATTAAAGAAATTGACAATCATTTGACGGTCAACAGCGATATATTCTGCAACAACTTCAAGATCGCTTCTCACGTTTTCAATAGACTTACTCCACTTATCAAAAGAATATGCGTTCGGTCCTTGTGGAGGGCGATATGGAGTAGGACCCATATATTGGGCGGTCTGACCATGCCCTACTCCCGCGGTATATAAAAGTTCACCATCATAGTTGAGGAATCTAACCGTGTGTTTAATTGGAACTTCCTCGAATATAGCTTGTGTTTCGAAGTCTTCAAAAACTTTACTTATATCTCTATCCCAACCTTTAAAGATATATTGATAACCGTTGCTAGATTCTCGCATTGGCTCTAAACCTTTATAAGTCGCAGATTTTCCATAAGGAACATAATCGCGATACAAAACCGTATCACCATTCTTAAATGTAACCGTATATTTAACTTCTTCAGTTTCAAATTGGGCTGTAACAATTTCGTTTTGTTGAATGTTAGTTACTTCTTTGTCCCAACCCGAAAATACATAAGAAAAGTTCTCATCGCTTGGACGTGTTGGAATTGCTCCAACATACTCTGCTGTTCCGCCTTTTGCGACATAATCAACATATAAATCTTTATGATTCCAGTTTTGGAAGGTGACTTTAAACTCTTTTAAATCGGCATAATATTGAGCGTGGAACACAGTGTCTTTTGTAATGTTGGTTAGAGATTTATCCCAGCTTACAAAAGTATACTCATATAAGTCTGTCGATTGTCTTGTAGGTTTGTCCCCGCCATACACTGCAGTTGTGCCAGTAGGGATCGTAGCTTTCCACAAGAAGGTGTTATCGTAGTTTCTAAAAACCACTTTAACTTCGTCAGAAAAAATATTTATTACTCCAAATCCTTGGAGTGTAAAAACTGTCGCGATTGATACACTTGTGGTTGCGCACAAGAAACAGGTTGCAATCAACAATAACTTTTTCATGTGATGTTTTTAGTTTATCAAAATAACAATTTTAATAAAAGTAAAAGAATGTAAACAATATAAAAAATGTGCTTAGCACAGCACATCTATTATTTGATTCTAATAATTTATAACTTCCTTATTTGGATTTTCGCTTCTTCGCTATTACACTTTAAAACTGAAATAACATAACTAAAGTTATCTCCATTATTAAATTTAGCTTCACCTTTAGTAAAGAATTTTGACGTTTTTGCATTCGCTGTCCAAGAATCACCTTCTTTAAATAAAGAAGCGTTCGATGCATAACATTCATCAATTTCAGGTTGTTTGTTATCCGCTCCAACAAGTGTAATTAAGCGGTTATTTTTATACTCATTTTCTTGAATTAAACA
>Ga0310696_10003778_pt1 | contig 18791 bp, 16 predicted proteins | sample AusTroGonzalo_MG_4_FD_203885 | JGI IMG/M metagenome (GOLD analysis project Ga0310696, IMG submission 203885) | Bovine rumen microbial communities from tropical cattle in Woodstock, Queensland, Australia - Gonzalo_02 (v2) (version 2) | ecosystem: Host-associated > Mammals > Digestive system >...
GCCCGGGTCTTCGGAATAGAGCACGGCCATGGTGGAGAAACTGCTCTCTCCGTCGAGGATGCGCTTGCGGATTTGGTAGAGGCGGTCTTTCACCTGCAATTTCTCGTCGATGCTGACAGGAGGACGTTTCACAATCTGCACAATCTCATACGCTGGACTAATCGTGGGCAGGCTGTCTTTCGGGATGTCATTGAAAAAGTCTTTCACTTCTTTCGGTGTCACCGTGACATTCTCCATGATTTTGGCCTGCACTTGTTCTTGCAGCATGTTGTCTCTGGAGGCCTGCCGCACTTCGTCCTTGATTTCCGACATGCTTTTGCCGAATTGGGCTTCCAACTTCTCCTGCGAGCCGAAGCGGCTTATGATATATTGGATTCTCCTGTTCAACTCGGCTTCCACCTGCTCGTCGGTGACGGTGATACTGTCCATTTCGGCCTGGTTGAGCATGAGTTTTTGAAGCAAGAGGTCTTCCAAAATGCGGCTTCTCACTTCCTTTGCACTACCTTCGGCCATCCCCTGCATGCGGTATTGGATGTATTGGTTCTCAATGTCGGATTGCAGGATGATGTTCTTTCCGACCACGGCCACCACCTTGTCAACCACCTGAGGCTGTCGGTTTTGCGAGAACAACGGCAAGGCAAAAAACAGAAGCGTTATGATAATCCAGTTTCTTTTCATTATTTCTTATTTCAAGATTTAACTACGAATTTCACGAATGACACAAATCCTCACGAATTAAATTTTAATGCTTTGCAGCGTATGAATACGAATTTGCAAACCCCAATTCGTGTAAATCCGCAGCCTTGGCTGCAAAATTCATGTTTTGATATTCGTTTAATTCGTTCAATTCGTAGTTTATTTTTCATTGATAATTAATCAGCATTATATAAAGTTGGCGAACCCACATAAACCTCAAAGGCCCTATCGCGTTTGGCTTTCTCATAAAGTGCGGTCTTCATCCTTTCGAGCATGGCTTGTTTGCGGTGGGCCAAGATGACACTCTTGATGTTGTCGCGCACCATCTCCATGGGCGAAGTGCTTTCTTCCAAAAGGTAGTCCACAAAACGCACCATGTAGGTGTGCTCGTTCATGTCGAAGCAGACGAACCTGTTCTTCTTCAGGAAACTCTCCGCGTTGAAGATTTCAATCGGGACGATGGAGGTCAGCTCGTCCAAGCGAATCCATTGATCTACATCGAGGCGACTGTCGACCGCGTAGTAAGTGGCCAAGATGTCGATGTTTTGCAAAAGCAAGGTGTCGGGGTCGCTCATCAGTTTTTTGAAGGCTGCTTTTTGTTTGCCGTCTTCGTCTTCGTTGAGGATGATGTAGGCCACCTTGACCATCGTGTTGCGGAGCTGAAAGTCCTCCTTGTTCTGCTCATAGTACTCGGCAATCTCGTCTTCGCTGACGACAGTGTCGAGCTTCTGGTTGATGAGTTGACTCTCGTAGGCAAAGATAACCAACGAATTACGGTATTCCTCCACTTGCTTGTCCAAGTTGAGCGCTTCCTTGTCGAGGTTGCTTTCAGCCTGATGGATAAGCACCTGCCTCCTGATCCAGGAATCGATGAAGGTGTTCACCCGCTGGATGCTGTCCAAAGTGGACGTGTTTTCAGGCACAAGCCCTACGAGGTCGGACTCATAGAGATACTTGCCGTAACACTCCGCCACCACGACTTCTTTCGAGTTCTTCTCAAAATACTTCTGAAAATACTCGCAGCCGGTCAACAGCAGAAGGGAAACGATACCGATAATTGCACTCAGTTTCTTCATTTATAGAGGCTTCTGACCTTTTCAAGCACTTTATCGTTGATTTTCACCGGGTATTTGTCTTTCAGCGACTGCACCCATTTTTGCTCCAACTCCACTTGATAGTCGGAAGTGACGAGGCCGCGGGCTTCCTTGAGGGTCTTTTGCTCAGGCTTGCGCACGTCCCTGATGCACACGATGACGGTGGATTCGTCGACCGAGGAGGGAATCTCGTTTCTCACGCCCACTTTCCATTCGGTTTGGTCAACGTATTGGTTGTCACCTCTTTGATAGAAACCGTTGCGGACAAAGACGGAACTGATGGAGTCGCGCTTGATGACATTTCTGAGGCTGTCGAACGGCACGCCTTCATCCAAAAGGGCTTTCACCTTAGGCAGGGATTCGGGCTTCGTCACCGTGATGACGCAGGCTTGGGCGCGGTCTTCCCACATGTATTTGGAGGCGTTACGCTCGTGGAATTCCTTCAGCCCGACGGTGTCCTTCACGGCCTTGTCCCACACTTCGCGGTCCATGAGGTCGAAGAGCAGGATGCCGTCCCTGTATTCCTGAACCAAAGCCTTGAACTCAGGATACTTGTCTTCGAGGCGTGAATCGGCATAGTTCATGGCCGTTTCGTTGGAGAAGGTCTCGTAGAGTTGGTAGGCGTAAGTGCCCGGCGTGACATACTTCTGCGGCTTCATGTTGTCTTGGATGTAGTTGATGAAGTCGCTCACCTTGGTGGCGTGACCGTCTATGGTGAACAGCGTGGCGTTCATGTCAACGTTGGCGGCGGGCTTGTATTCCTGTTTCAGAATGGAGCTGTCGACGGTGGCAATGAAAGCCTCTAAGTTCTTGTCGTTCTGCTTGAATTTGTATTCGTTCTTCACCTGCCTGAGCACCACTTCTTCCGACTTCTTCGAACGCTGGTCCTTCTCGATGCGCTCGCTCAGACCTTTGGATTCCTTGTCGAAAGAACCCACGCCCGACTTGCTCAACAACTTGATAATGTGGAAACCGTAATTGGTGCGGACAGGTTGGGCTATCTGGTCGACTTCCAATGATTTGCAAGCCTCGATGAACTCAGGAACAATACGGCTGACCGTGAAGTTGCTCAACGTGCCGTTGCGGCTGACGGTGCCTTTGTCGTCGGAGTATTGTTTCACCATCTCGTTCCAGTTCTTGCCGTCTTTGGCCATCAGCTCCTTGTAGATGTTGTCGGCCTTTTGCTTCATGGCGGCTACGTCTTCTTCGGGGGCATCGTAAGGCAGTTGCAGGAAGATGTGTGCGGCTTGGATGCTACCCATGGCATCGGTAATGCTGACCACCTTAATAAGATGGTATCCGAAATCGCTGCGCACAGGCATGGAGATTTCGCCTTCCTTGGTGTTGTAGGCACCGGTCTCAAAAGGATAGACCATATCGAAGACGGTGAAATAGCCAAGGTCGCCGCGGTTGCCCGGACGAGCAGGGTTCTGGTCGGTGGCTTTCATGTCCTTGGCCGAGGGGTCGTCGGAATAGCGGACCGCCATATCACCGAAGTCTTCGCCTTTCAATGCCTTCTTGCGGATGTCCATGGCTTTGTTGTAGGCTTTCAGCGTGTCGGAAGGCAGGGCGTTCTTGTCGCAGCGGATGAGGATGTGCGAGGCGCGGATGTCCTTTAACTTACGTTGGTAGGCTTCCTGAATCAGCTCGTCGGTGATGTCGTCGCTGCTCATGAAAGGCTTGGCCAACTGTTTGCGGTAGCCGGCCAGTTCCCTCTGGAACTTCGCGCTGGTGTCCAATTTCAGGCGTTCGGCCTCCATCACCTTCATGCGGAAGGTCGTGAAGAGGTCGAGGTATTCGTCGACGGATTTCTTTTCAATGACATCGCTTTTGAGGTTGTTTTTGTAATACACATCGGTGAATTCCTTCACGGTGACGTCTTGGTCGCCGATGGTCATCAACACCTGCTTGTCGAGTTTCGACTGTGCATCGGCAAAAAGAGCTGGCATGACAAACGCAGCCAACACAAACATTTTCAAAAAATTAAGTTTTTTCATTTCTGATATGAGTTGTTTGCTTATTGTTTCATTAACGAAAAATGTGGGCAGATATTATTTCAAGGCGCCTTCCACTTGGAGACCGTCGGCAAGCACTTTGAAATCGCTCACGCTAATCGCATCGAACACCGACTTCACCTGCTCAATTGAACCCAGATGAATCAGGAAATAGTTGTCGGGTTGCTTTTCCATCAAACCTTCCGGAATCTTGTTTTTCAGCAGGCTGAGGGCAGTGTTCAACAGGATTTCGGTGCCTTTTCCGGCCGAAATTTGCACCAATAAGTCGCTGTCCCTCAATTCCTCGATGATGAGGTCGACGGAGAGGTCTTTCTTGATGAGGCCCAAATCGATAGGGTAGGTGACGTGGATGGTCTTGTCATCAACGTGGGAGAAATTGATGTTTTGCTGAGCTTTTTCGAGCAGGATGTTCTGTAATTCAGGGAAAGAAATGGATGCTTTCATAGTAATTCGATATTTAAAATTCAAAATTTAAGATTCAAAATTGATGGCTAAGAACTTATTTATCAACTTCTTTTACTGTAATTAGGGGCTTCCTGGGTGATGGTCACGTCGTGTGGATGACTTTCGAGGATGCCCGAGTTAGTGATGCGAATAAACTTGGCTTTCTTCAAGTCCTCAATGGTGCGAGAGCCAGTATAACCCATGCCGGAACGCAAACCACCGACCATCTGATAAACCACCTCGGAGAGCGTGCCTTTATAAGGAACACGACCCGCGATGCCTTCGGGGACGAGCTTCTTCACATCTTCCACATTGTCTTGGAAATAACGGTCCTTCGAGCCTTGCTGCATGGCTTCCAACGAGCCCATACCTCTGTAAGTCTTGAACTTACGGCCTTCGTAAATGATGGTGTCGCCCGGCGACTCATCCACACCGGCGAAGAGCGAGCCCGCCATGATGGAGGAAGCACCCGCAGCCAAAGCTTTCACGATGTCGCCAGTGTAGCGGATGCCACCGTCGGCGATGAGAGGGATGCCTGTGCCTTCCAAAGCCTTCGCCACATCCAAAACCGCAGTGAGTTGCGGCACGCCGATGCCTGCCACTACGCGCGTGGTACAGATGGAGCCAGGTCCAATACCCACTTTGATGGCATCAGCACCAGCCTCGGCCAATGCTTTGGCGGCTTCAGCGGTGGCGATGTTGCCCGCCACGATGTCGATGTCGGGGTAGTTTTTCTTCAAGTTGCGCACCATGTCAATGACACCTTGTGAATGGCCATGCGCCGTGTCGACGACCAAAGCATCCACACCCGCGTCGACCAAGGCGGCGGCGCGTTCAAGGGTGTTGGAGGCAATACCCACGGCGGCAGCCACGCGCAGACGACCGCGCGAGTCCTTGCAGGCGTTGGGGCGCGCCTTCACCTTGATGATGTCCTTATAAGTGATGAGGCCCACAAGGTGGTTGTCCTTGTCGACCACAGGTAACTTCTCGATTTTGTGCTCTTGCAGGATGTCGGCGGCCTTATCGAAGGAGACCTCTGTCGTGGTGATGAGGTTGTCCTTGGTCATCACCTCGGCGATGGGACGGTCGAGGCCACGCTCGAAACGCAGGTCGCGGTTGGTGACGATGCCGACCAGCACGTTGCAGCTGTCAACGACAGGAATGCCGCCGATGTGGTATTCGCCCATCAGGTTGAGGGCGTCGCGCACTGTGGCGTCCACATGGATGGTCACTGGGTCGCTGATCATGCCATTTTCGGCGCGTTTCACCTTGCGCACCTCGGCGGCCTGCTTGCCGATGGTCATGTTCTTGTGCAGCACACCGATGCCGCCTTCCTGGGCGATGGCGATGGCCATGCGGCTCTCCGTCACGGTGTCCATGCCGGCGGAGACCACAGGGATGTTGAGGTCGATATGGCGTGAGAACTTGGTTTTCAGGCTCGTCTCACGCGGGAGGACATTACTATAGGAAGGGACTAACAGGACATCGTCGTAGGTCAGTCCTTCACCAATGATTTTTTCGTTATCAAGTGCCATTGCGGTTGGGTTTTAATTAATCCGCAAAGGTACGCTTTTTTTCGGTTGGTGAGGCGGATTATGACGAAAAAAGCCATTATGTGGTGATTTTCCCTCTTTTTGTCACCGTCTGTATCTCTTCAAACACCGCTTCTGCCTCGTCTTTTCGCAGTCCAAACTTCATGGCGAGTTGCACGGCATCTTCTTTACCGGGGTTTTTGTAGTTGCCGTTCACCGAAAGGCTGTGAAAACCGCCCAAGCCTTCACATGGAAGCAAATCGTAGGCTGGTGCCAGATGCCATTCGTCGTTGCGACGGATGAAAGCGAAGTTCTTCACATGGTCGTCGCAATTGCCGATGACAAGGTTGAAGGCCATCAGGCGGAATACCTTCCACAACTCCTTCATCGAATGGGTCAGTTGGCTGCACGCCCAAAACAGATGCCCATAATCGGCAGTGGGCAAGTGGTAATCCAAATTCATCAATGCCGACAGGCTGATGACATGCAGTTTGCCGCCGTCTTCAGTCCGGTCGAAGCGTTTCGAACCGAAATATTTCCCCTCAAACAGCCGTGTTTCAGGCATTTCGATACCACATTCACGAGCCAATAACGAGGTCTCGTATTCCATTTTGCCCACGTGTGGAGGGTCGGTGCGGTCGCGGAACTTCACCAACCACTCGGCACCTTCATGATTGACGAATACTTTGGGCCTCGTGCCACCCGACGAACCCCCACGCCGCCAAGCTTTGTCCAAGTCGTTGGCATGGTCTGTGTTCAGCACCCGCTGCGATTCTTCCGCCATGTGGTCGAGGTCAATGAGGACCTGCTCATCGATGGTGCTCAGGTCAGGACGGTACTCCAAGGCACCACGCCCGCGACTCCCCACAAACATCAGTTGTTCCAACAAATTCAAGGAAGCCAACGACTTGCCTTGTGACCTCAGGTAACGGTCAAGCACCAAAGCACTCCAACCGTCAGGCAGGCTGTCGTCAAAAACACCAAAGTTTCCGTCAAATGGTTTGGCATTGGCGATGAACAGTTTCTGCTCCAAAGGCAGATGGAACGGCGAAATGGAATAACCGTGCCGCAGCCATTCCGTGTCGTATTCAAACATGGCTAATCTGTCTTTGTTCAAGGCAATGCGACCTGCACGATGGCCGTCCAACCAAACTTCTACAATGCTTTCATTCATTTCGTTTCCCTCGCTTTCTGGTTTGTTGAGTCGCGTTAAGGGCCTCGTCCAAAGAGGCGTATCTCGGCGCGTTGAATACGGCATCGAAATCATCCAAGGCATCGAGAGCGTAGGCGACATGAAGCAGTCCCTCCAACGAGATTTTCCCTGTTCGCTCGAAACGCCGATACGTCGCAATAGGGATTCCAGCCCGAACAGAAAGCCCCTCCTGGGTCAAGTTCATCTCCAATCGTCTGGCTTTTGCCCGCGTTGCCAATGCTTTTGCCTTGCTCTCCAAAGAGATGTTTTCAAATGATAATATATTATCAATAGCAACCATATTATTATATTAAGTGCTTAAATAATATCAGTTGCAAAGATAAGAAAAAATCTTGGAATAGCACATTCCAAGATTAAAAAATCAGCTGTTTTTGGTAAAATATCGCAAACTGATGCCTTATTCGTAATGCCGAATCCTAACCTCAACCCCGTCGTTTTCCAACAGTGCGGGGATGCCGCTGACATCCGTCTGGCCGTAATGATAGGGGAACAGCACTTTCGGCTTGACAATCCTTGCCGCATTGACGAGCTGCTCGACGATCATGGTGTAAGGTTGGTTGCAAGGGAGGAAAGCAACGTCAATGTCTTTGATGTCGGCCATTTCGGGGATGTCCTCGGTGTCGCCGGCGATGTAGATTCTCAGACCGTCCAAGGTGAGGATGAATCCGTTGTCCCTTCCCTTGGGGTGGAAATTTTGGTGTTCCGCTGTGGTGTTATACGCGGGAACAGCCTCGACAACGAAACAATCTGCCAATTGGAAGGCATAGCCATTATCCACAGCCATCCCATAGCCTAATATTGAAGCGCAGCTTTGATTGGTGATTATTTGAGTGTTTTTTCCTTTCAACAACTTGATGGCCGTCGTGTCGAGATGATCGAAATGCTCATGGGTAATAAAGATGTAATTAGCCTTAGGCATAGTGGAATAATCGATGGTTTTATCGCCAAGTTTGGTCACGGGATCAATATAAAAATTCCAGCCATCAAATTCGATCCACATGGAGGAATGAACCAGCGCATGGATCTTCACCGTCTTACCGTTTTTTGTGGTGAAGCTGTCGACTTCGTAGGCGTATGCCTGGGCCTCGGTCTCGACAGGCAATCCGGCTTCTTTCCAAGCTGTGATGCCGCCTTCAAGATTCAGTACTTTGTAGCCTTCGGCAGTCAGTTTCTTGGCGGCAGTGACGGAGCGTTTCCCTCCTCGGCAATACACGGCAATCGTCTTGTCGGCAGGTAGGGTGGACTTCGCCTGCTCAATGAAGTCCTCCTGTTTGACATCGATGTTGAGGGCGTTCGAGATGTGTCCCTCGTTGAATTCGCCTTCGGTTCTGACGTCAAGCAAGACCGTGTTGGGGTCTGCAATAAGTTCGGCGAACCTGTTGGCATTGGCGCTCTCGAAATGCTGTTGGCCACATGCCGAGGCCAATCCTAATAGGGCTAATAAGCTTGTGATGATGTTTTTCATGGCGTTTGTTGTTGAAAGTTTTGAGGCGGTAAAGATAGGAAAAATTTGCCATCCCGAGAAGAAAGATAAAAATGGCGGAGTTTTATCTTGGTGTTTGTGCGTTCAAGAAGCAATTCCAAAGAGCTATTTACCGCCAAACTTTGAATTTTTTGGCAAGTTTGGCTTAACCTTCCTCGGTATTCTCAACAAATAAGTTATTTATTGTCAGTACTTTAGTAAAATCATCACTGTGTTCACCTTGAGCCAATCCCTTGGTAGTTATGAGGACAGTCCGGATGGTTTTTGAAGTCTTGGTTTCGGTCTGGAAGGTTTTGATTCGGTTGCCAAGTTTTTGGCTCTCCTCTGCATCTTGGCTGTATTCATAGCGGGAGTATTTCATCTCGCAAATGTCAACAACACCATCGGCACGGTCTATGATCATGTCAATCTGTGCCCTTGGAGTGGTCTTGCGGCTACGCCAAGAATAATAAGAGGTGAGGATAGTGTCCAATCTCAGGGATTGTATGATTTCCCAAATATGATACATGCACAGGCGTTCAAAGGCCAGTCCATACCAGTTGTTTTGGCCTGGTGTGTTGAGGGTGTGCCTCCAATAAGCGCGGTCGGTGATGGTTTCAGAGGCGCAGAAAGTCTGGTAGAAGATGGTGAAGAAATCAATCAATCTGTAGATGCCGGAGTTTTTCTTGCCTCCGTCGCTATGATGAATGATGAGGTCGCAGTAGACTAAATCTTTGAGCATTTTGGTCAATTCCTCGCCTGAGGACATTTTAAGGGCCGTGGCAATCTGTCCCCTCGTCAAGCCTTCCTTGCTCTTTGAAAGCAGTCGGATGATGTCCATGTATCGTTCAGGCGTTTTGAACAGGGAGGTGTACAAGCGTCGAAACTCGTTCTTGAATTCCGCATTGGTGGAGAAGAACAGCATATCGATGTTTTCAGCCGCACTCTTGGATGGGTCAAGCAGGGAGAAATAGTAAGGCACTCCGCCCAATGCCAGATAAAGCTGAAGGATGGTCATCCTGTCCCATTTATAGTGTTTGGCCTTGAAGTACATTTCGGATTGGTAAAGGTTGAAGGGGCGCAGGTGCATCTCGTGTGTGGTTCGCTTGTGCAAGCCGCCCCGATTTTCGATGACGTTGCGAATCATCCACGAGGTGGCACTTCCGCAGATGACCAGAAACACGTTGTCGTACCACGAAGCGATGTTGTTCCAAAACCTACCCAGTTCTTTGACGAAACCGGAATACTCGAAGTCGAAGCAAGAGATTTCATCGATGAAAACCACACAGCGTTTCTTGCGCTTGTTTTTCTCGATAATGGTTCCCAAAGCTTCAAAAGCCTGTTTCCAATTCTTCGGTTCGGGGCCCTCGTAGCCATATTTGGTCAAGGCCGACAAGAAAGCATCCCTTTGGTCTTCGCGATTTCCTTCCAATACACCGCTGGCAAAAAAGTCGAATTTATCCTTGAAGAAATAACGAATAAGGGAGGTTTTACCAACGCGACGCCTTCCGTACAACGCGACAAATTCGCACTTCCCGCTTTGGTTGTAGGCTGACAGCTTCGCCAGTTCTGTATCACGTCCAATAATCTTATCCATAGCGTTCTAAATGTTTTTGCAAAGGTAGTGTTTTTCTTGAAATGTTCCGCCAAACTTGCCAAAAAAATCAAAGTTTGGCGGAACATTTGCTTTTTTTATCTGACAGATTGATGTTTGTAAAGCCCTGTTTTTACTATAAATTTACTATAATTTCCGCTATTGTTTGTGGCTTGACCACCTTTGCTTTGTCAATCAAACAAAGCGCGGGAATCCGAAACAAAAATATCCATGAACTGAACATCACTCCGAAAAATAACTATTTTTGCAGCAAATAATTTAGATTTATGACTTACAATGAAATAATGGCAGCACTGCTGCAAACATACGAAGCCCATCCTGAGATGGAGGTGGAGGAAGTCATCGCTCAGGTGGCTCGCGAAATGGGCGCGAGCGAAAAGAGCATGGAAAACATCAAGTCTTCGATGTCGTTGCTCGACAAGATGCAGGAAAAGAAAGCGTCGTTGGAAACCGCACACGAAAACGGCGACTCGACCAAGAAATGGATGCTTGCCGAAACCGAAAAACTTACTCAAGGCAGAGAGGATAAAGATAAGGCCGCCATCGCCGAAGGCATTGCCAAGGCGGTCGACCGTGGCGTTCAGCAAAGCCTTAGCGAGGATGTACCAACTTATAAGGAGGGATGACTATGGAGAACGAATACATCTATTCAGAGGAGTTTCAGTCATACGGCGACAGACTGAAAAACAGCCTTTCGGAGTATGTCAATTTGGAGTCCGCGATTTTTGATGTCAACGCAGGTGCGGGTGAGGGCGAGTCCGAATCGCTCAAGTGTATGCAGGAGTTCCTTGATGCTTCGCTCGTTGGCGACAAAGATACGGCGATGAAGAAACTTTTTTCCGCTGGTTTGACCTTAGCCAACGATTCCGGGACGCTGCCTTTTGAATTGCCCGACAGCTCGCCTGAAGGCATTGCCTTCATTGTTGACGATAGCTTGACCCATGCCAAGGTCGCCTACAAGACCGCAATAGGTGAAATTCCAGTCGAAGAAGGCATCGATACGTTGATTGACCATGCGGCTGCGCGGACGATGGCCATTGCAAATGCTTTGGTTGATGCCGTGGGAAACAATATTGACACGATTTGTAATGCAATTTCCGTGGTCTATCCCCCTGCTGCATGGGCGATTCAGCTTTCAAAGCCCCTCATCAGGTATGCGGTGACCCGAGTTTCGCCCAAAGTGAAAGTGGCCGTTTTCATGGGCATTGAGAAACTCTCAAAGGTTTCCAAAGAAGCGGCAAGAGCCACTGTGGCCAAAGCCCATGAAGTTGGAGTCAAAGTGAAAAACAAGCAGTTGACTGCCATGGAATAAAACGCTGGACTATGAAACTTGAACCAAAGGCAAAACCTGTCAGAATCAGGATCAGGTCGGGAGGCGAGGAGCATTTCTCGCTTGACTCGTTGAAGCGGAATTTCTCGGTGCAGGAGCTGTGGGAGGCGGTGACGGAGCGGAGCTTGTCGCGTTGGCTGAAACAGCAGAACCAAAAGGAATTGGCCGAAAAGGTGGATTCCTATTGCCAGATTGGAAAGCCTTGCGCCGAGGATTACATCAGATTCAGTGGCTTGTTCTTTGAGAATGAGTTGGAGGGACAAGCTTTTGAAGACGCTCACGCGCTCATCAGGTTCTATCAAGACAAGAACTTGACGAAGAACCTTCATTATGCCTTCTCCTATCTTTCGGATGCGGTGGAGATGGATTACAAAGCGGGGAGGGCCTGGTTTGATGCCTACAGGGAATTGAAAAGCGTTGGGGATTGGATTGCGTTCTTTAAGACGAAACGGATGCATCTTGAAAAAGTGGAGGAAGTGGAATACTATTTCTTTCTGTCCCAATTATATGAGAAAAACAATGACCTGAAAGAGATGGAAAAATGCCAGTCCAATGCTATGGAATTAATCAATGGTTTGGTGAAGGAAGATGTTGGATATGTTGATGAACTTTTGAAAACCGGCGAGTTCTTTTTCATTAAAGCCTTGTTTGAAAACAGGACCGCAAAAAAGACAAAAAAGGACAAGGAGTGGATAGCCCTTTTTGAACGCTGTGAGAATCAGTTGAATACAAGTCAACAAGCGGAATGCTGTTATTTCCTTTATTCGCTTTATCAATCGATTGGGAAAGAAGGGAAGGCGGTCGCTTGTTTGAAAAAATCGGCTGATCTCGGATATGAAAAAGCCCAAAAGGATTGGTTTGTCGCTACACACAGTTATCCGGAACTGACGGAAATCCTTGACCGTTACAGAAGCGACGGCAAACGGCTTTCTGTTTCGGATTTGGACAATATTTCTCACGACATCGCCAAGCTCGAAAAGGAAAACAAATATTACAGCCTTTGCAGGTATGGCATAAAGACGTTGAAAGAGCACCAGCCCATCAGTGACCCTATTCGCAGAAAGGCCGAATTACGGAGTCAGGACGCGATAAGGATTTCCATGGAGTCGTTGATGAACACGAGCATTACCTGTAGTTTCACTGAATACAAGTCGATGGTGGTTCTTATAGGGGCGCTTTCGTTTGAACAACAGTTTGACAGTGTTGAGTTGTTTAAGAGATATGCCGGGAAGTTGGAGGAGGACTCTCCGTATCAACTGGTATTTGATTTGAAGCGGCGCAATCAAAAAGGAGTCGTCGTTTCGGAAAAAGGATGGAAATGCGACTTGAATGACGCTTCGATTGTCGAGCAGTTGTTTTTCTTCTTGGAAACGCATGGCGAACGGTATTCCATTTTAAATCAGGAGTAAGATGAACAGCAGCATAATCACCGGCTTCAGGAAGATGATAGATGTGAACACGCCTATCATCTGTATACAAGATTACGACTTTGCCCGCATTGACGCACTGATAGGGGAGGTGGTCGGCTTCAAGAATGTGTATGAGTGGAATCCCGCAACAGGCAAAACCGATTTCAGGACCAAGGAATCGAAACAAGACGAGCCGTTGGAGCGTTTCCTTGATTTTTATGTGAAAGAGGAACTCTTCAAGCCTATTGATAAATACCTTGTTCTGAAAGATGTGCAGGACTATGTGAACGAGCAACCGGGTGGGACCGGTTATCTCGACCCTGTGAAGACCAAAATCAAGACGCAGCTTCAGCTGATTGCCCAGCGCAGGCTCTACGACCGTTCGTTCAGCACGACCATCATCATCGTCTCGACCTACATCCATCTTCCCCAGGAACTCGAAAAATATGCTTCTTATCTCGACATCACTTTCCCTAATGATGAGGAAATCAAGGAGTTGATAGACTGGCATGTGGAAGTCAATGACTACAAGGAAAACTTCAATGAAGGCGATATGGAGAAGCTGATGCCCTCGTTGAAGGGTTTGACCTGTTTCGAGATTGACCGCATGTTGGATATGGCCATGAGCAGCAACGGTACGCTGACCGCCGAAGACCAGTCCATGATTCTGCAACACAAGAAGCAAATGGTCAGGAAATCCGGTTTGCTTGAGCTCGTTGACACTCCCGCGAATCTTGACAGTATCGGAGGCATGAACGCCTTGAAAGCCTACTTGCTGAAAAAGGAAAAGATTATCAAGAACATAGGCGAAGCCATGAGCCATAATGTGGCGGTGCCCAAAGGTGTTTTCATTGTGGGTATGCCGGGTTGTGGCAAGTCGTTGTGTGCTAAGGCATCGGCGGCCTTGTTCAACACGCCTTTGCTGAAAATGGACATGGGAAGCATGATGGGCAAGTATGTGGGCGAGAGCGAAGGCAACTTGCGTCGGGCCATCCAGATTGCCGAGGCTGCCGCACCATGCGTGTTGTGGATTGACGAAATCGAGAAGGCGTTTTCGGGCATTGGCGGAAACGACATCATGACGCGAATGTTCGGCTACTTCCTTTCGTGGATGCAGGACAAGACGAGTAGCGTTTACGTCATCGCCACCGCCAACAACGCCGACAACCTCCCACCGGAATTGAAGCGCAAAGGCCGTTTCGATGAGATTTTCTGTGTCAACCTGCCCACCGAAGAAGAGCGCAAGGCCATTTTCAAGGTACATTTAAAGAAAAAAGGGCATGGGCATCTTGAACCTTCAGAGAAGCTGATTGAAAACACGAAAGGCTTCAACGGTGCTGATATAGAGGCTGTTGTCAACGAGGCGATGGAGGAGGTCTATATCAACAAGAAACCCTTGACCATCGAAGTGCTTGAGAAGATTGCCTTACAGACCATCAGCATCTCAAAGTCGTGCAAGCAGCAGATTGAGAACATGAGGAAGGTGTTTGCCGAGAGCAGTTTCAAGGATGCCACTACGGGGAAGATATAGGGGGAATGCTTTTGGATTCTAATGGATTACAGCAGGAAATCCTCAACATTGTCGCGGTTAATCACCGAGAATACCGCTTCGGGATAGGCGTTTTTGAACGATAGCGGAGCAGAAGCTTTTTTGGCTGGATTCCATTTGAACTCAAAAGCATTTATCTGTCCATCCTTCTCCTCAATGTAGTCCACCTCTTTCTGTGCTGTGGTACGCCAAAACCAGCTTCCGGCATAATTATCGGTCACGACCTTGTGCTTCATGCGTTCCGAGACCATATAGTTCTCGAAAAGCTCGTCCGCGTCGCCCCTGTTTTCAACTTGTGTATAGTTATGTATCAACGAGTTGCGTATTCCATTGTCATAAAAATAAATTTTACGGCTGTATTTCAACTCATTGCGAAGGTTACGGCTGAACGAGCCAAGGCGGAAGATGATATAGGCCTGCTCCAGTAGGGTTACATAGCTCTCCACCGTCTTGGAGTCAAGGCCGCAAAGTTGGGCGAGTTCATTGTATGAGACTTCCGAGCCAATCTGCCAAGCAAGGGCTTGCAGCAGTTTCATCAGCTTATCGGGTTTGTGTATCTTGTCGAACTCAAGGATGTCCTTATACAAATAACTCTCCGTCAACTGGTCAAGGATGACGGTCTCGTCGCCAGGATGAGTTACCACATCAGGGTAGCTGCCGTAAACAAGACGGTGAGGGAGCATTCTTTTCTCCTCAAGCAGACCAGTATGCGCCACTATCTCCGAGAAGGAGAGCGGGAACATTCTATATTCCCATTTACGGCCAGTAAGAGGTTCGTTGACCTTGTTGGCCAGATCGAACGAGGAGCTTCCGGTCGCGACAAGCTGCACGTCGGGCATTTGGTCTGTCACCAATTTCAGTTTGATACCTATATCGGTGATGCGTTGAGCCTCGTCAACGACAAGAACATGCTTGTTTCCCATCACAGCTTTTAAACGTGTCGCCGAAATGTTTTCGAACAAATTTCTCACATCGCTGTCGTCGCCACTCATCCAATAAACATCTTCGTTATTGGAAAAAAGTTGTTTCAACAAAGTGGTTTTGCCCACTTGGCGGGCTCCCATCAGGACGATGGCTTTTCCTGTAAACAATCTCTGTCTTACCTTATTCTCAAGCTCACGTGCAATCATAACTATCTGTGTTAATGCCGCTGCAAATATACACAAAAAGTATTAAATTCCGAAAATATTATGATTTTTTCGGAATTGATTCCGAAAAAATCGATATTTTTATGGAATATCTCTAATAAGAGAAAGAAATGTTTATGAATTCCAAGCTCAAAACACAAACGCTACTTTCTCCAATAGCTTTTTCGATTCCCTTGCTTCTTTCGTTTGCTCGGCCAATTCCAGCATTGTCCATAATGGTTTGTAGGTTTCAATGTTCTTTTCGTCAATGGGTAAGGTTTTCATTTGATGGCAATTGGGACATCTGGACGGAAACGGATTTGGTGACCGAGACGGATATTGCCACGAAGTATGCCCAATGTCACGCGCCTTGAAAACGGTGCCACACTCCGTGCATCTGTATTCTATCATTCCCTTGTCAACGGTGGAGCACCTGTAATCCCAATCTTGCTTCATATCCTGTATGAACGACCACAATTCATCCATGTCCCAAATCTTTTCATACACGCTGATGTCCGCACCTTCGGGGCTGGTTCTCATGCCGTGGCATTTGGGGCATTCTATGGGTTTGAGGCAGGAGTATTCCTCACCATCAGTTCCTCTCATTTGGAAATCCTTCGCATCATTTTCTATGGTAAAAGTCTCTCCACATTCAGAGCAGACAAACTTTACGGGTTCTGGCTTGGGTTCTTTTGCTTTCCGTCTCTTCTCGCAGAGTTCTTCGATTTCCTCATAAATCAAAATGGGCAGCATCCAGATAAGCATCCAGATAACGTATAGGCTATAGCCGACTTTTTCAAAGAATTCTGCTACTTTGGATTTCTTTTTCTTTTCCATGGTGTTGTGTTTTGCTAACGCTGCAAAAACTACTTCATGCCAATATTTCTTTAAGTTCTCCTTCGGTTTTCTGCGAAAGAATCCGATAGTAGGCGATGAGTATCACACAAGGAACCGTGACTTTGTAGGATGGTCCCAACAGGTCGTATGCTGTCCACAGGCCTCCTATCACCCATCCGGTTGGCCCTGTGAGTATGGCAAACAGTCTGCTTCCGGCAAATCTCACAATAAATCTTGCGGCAACTCTCGCACCGAGCCTGCTAAACATCCTATAAACCAACACGGTGGTCATTCTTATGATTATGGGAGAGGCAATCTTTCCCGCTTTTATCACATTGTTGAGATCCTCCTTCGTGTTGAGTTGTTCGGAAATGTGTTTCACATCTTCCGTGTTCATGTCTTCGGCAGCGACAAGAAGAACCTTTTTGAGAAGAAAACCTTCTATTTCCTCGACACTATTGAAACTGTTGTATTTCACTTTGTACTTGTCGCAAACATCCTCCAAGATGTTCCGATAACTCTCACCATGCCCAACGATTCTGTTGCGTATCGAGTTCCCGCCATAAAGTGATAGCTCATCGACAATGTCGGGCAGCAGCTTCTTCATTTCCTTGGGATAGTACAATTTGTAGTTTTTTCTGGTGGTTAAAGTCTCGTGAGGCCTTTGCCTTCCTTGGTCATCAAACGCTATGCTATCAGCAAGCATCTGTAACTGTTCGTTGGAACATCCGTTCAAGAATTCTAAATCTTTGTCCATAATACTGAATATTTAAGTTGTTAAACAATTCAATTCTTCCCATCGAACTTTCGTCCGTGGGTTATTATGGCGCAAAGGTATAGTGCTCCGAAATGCGGTCGGGGATTATAGTAAAGATATAGTGGATTATAGCAATCTAAAGATTATCTGAGAAATACAAATAAAATAGTTGCTATAGACACTATAATGGCAGAGACAGAGATTACCTTATAAATATTGTTTCGTCTTTGTAATTTATCAATTATGCCACTTTGTTCTTTCATAAACAAAGATGTCTTTTCGTCCGCTTTGGAAATATCAGATTTAACTTCTTTAAAAAAGCCATCTTGTTCGGATTTCATCCCTTTAAACTCATTTCTTCTTTTATCCTCCGCTTCTTGCAATCCTTGTTGTAATTGATTTAAACTGACTGTGGTTTCACTAAGAAGATTCGAAAATTTATTGTTTAGATCCGAAAAATAACTGCCAACTTTTTGCTCTAATGCATTGTTTGCAGATACGAAATCATCTTGGATTTCTTTCTTGTGTTCTTCAAATTGAGACAACAAGTTTTATGTACATTGTTTAGGAATTCTATTTTTCCTTCAATATCAGATTTAATCTCATTGATTCTTTGCTTCATTTTTAAGCGTTTGGATTGTTCCATAGCGGCCACTTCAGCTAGCCCATCTAAATTTGCGCCTTCTTGAGACAATAGCTTGCTTAATCTTAATGTTTCGCTAGATGACTCCTCTGTTATTCCATAAATATCATTCTCAATACGAATTATCCAAATCAACATCTCGCAAATCTTATCGATCCATTTATTGGTCCATTCAACGGCTTCGCTCAAAGTATTCACAGCATCCTTCGTGTTTTTATCTATTTCATTTACAACATCTTTTAACTCATTCCTTCCAACTTTGACATCTACTTTATCCATAAAGTCGTTGAGTACCTTGCTTTTATATTGATGGCCAATTAGGTTGATTGGAGCTTTTATTTTTTTTATTTTTTCTTTGCTTTCATTTAGTTTTTTTCCAGCATCGACTAGTTCTCCAATAAAAGTATTAAGGCTATTATTATTCGCTATTTCAGCAAGTTGATCTCTTCTCAGTTCCTTATCACTAACTGGGAATCTTGGACTATTAATTAGTTTGATAACAAATTCTGTAAAATCCGTAACATTATTAGACTTAACAATGTCTTCAATTGTGACACACACTCCAAATCGCTGGCTGATACCGTTTTTAATTATGTCTAATTTATTGACATCATCCGAACAGAGTTCTTGAAGTTTGCTTTCTTCTGAGACTTCTTGCTCAAATAACTCTATGAGCAATGCCTTCATGCTCTCTAAATTGCAATCTTGGTATTGCATTGACTGGTTGTTTTCTTCCATGGCTAATAAGTTTATTATAAATCATCTTCTTCATTGTTATTTAATAGGGCTTGTATCTTCTCCGATGTTTGCTCTGCGCTATCATTTGTTTTATCTATCGTGGATTGGGTCTCGTCTTGATTGCGAATCGTTTGATTTCTTTTCTCACTCATATCAACAGCCGATTCTATAAAAAAGCCTTCAGTTTGGGCTACATGACTTCCTGTATTTAGAGTTGTTGCTAATGCCAAAGTTGCCGATGTTTGCGTCATTTGAGTATATATGATATCTTCTTGAACTCTTATCTGCGCAAGTTGATGCTTTGCAGCAGCATTGTCAATGATTCTCAAC
>Ga0310696_10003779_pt1 | contig 18790 bp, 8 predicted proteins | sample AusTroGonzalo_MG_4_FD_203885 | JGI IMG/M metagenome (GOLD analysis project Ga0310696, IMG submission 203885) | Bovine rumen microbial communities from tropical cattle in Woodstock, Queensland, Australia - Gonzalo_02 (v2) (version 2) | ecosystem: Host-associated > Mammals > Digestive system >...
TCCTTGGGGAGGGTCGGTTTTTTTGTGTGCCTATGAAAGCGGACTTGATACTTGAAGACGGTTCCCGGTTCGAAGGAACGGCGTTCGGGAGCCTGCGGAACACCTCTGGAGAAGTGGTGTTCAACACTGCAATGACCGGATACCCGGAAAGCCTGACCGACCCGTCCTATGCCGGCCAGATCCTGGTATCGACATTCCCCCTCATCGGAAATTACGGCGTCCCGCCCCACGTCCGCGAACAGGACGGACTGGAAGAGCACTTCGAAGGCAGCCACATCTACACCCGGGGCCTGGTCGTAGCGGACTACAGCCGCGAATACAGCCACTGGGACGCCGAAGAAAGCCTCGACGAATGGCTTAAGCGCGAGGACATACCCGCCATCACCGGCATCGACACCAGAGCCCTCACGAAGATACTCCGAGAGAAAGGCGTCATGCACGGGCGCATCGTCATCGAAGGGCAGGAGGACTCTGAACAGGCAGAAACGGACTACGGCAGCCACAACTTCGTAGCAGAGGTCTCCTGCAGCCAGGTCATCCACTATATGCCTGAAAGCGAGCCCATTAAGAAAGTCGTCCTCGTGGACTGCGGCTGCAAGTACAACATCATCCGCTGCCTGTTGAACCGCAATATCGAGGTCATCCGCGTCCCCTGGGACTACGACTACACCGGGATGGACTACGACGGCATCCTCCTCAGCAACGGCCCCGGCAACCCTGAAGAGTGCCGGGCGACCGTGGCGGTCCTGCGCAAGGCCCTCGAAGAGGGCCGGCAGGACGCTGCCCAGGGCCGCCCGGTCAAGCCCATAATGGGCATCTGCCTGGGCAACCAGCTGCTCGGCATCGCCGCCGGAGCCAAGGTCCATAAGCTGAAATACGGCCACCGCGGCCACAACCAGCCCGTCCGCCTGGCCGGCACGACGGAGTGCTTCATCACCAGCCAGAACCACGGTTACGCCCTCGACGACAGTACCCTTCCCGAAGGATGGAAACCCCTGCTGGTCAATATGAACGACGGCTCGAACGAAGGCCTGGAGCACGAGTCGATGCCCTGGTTCTCCGTCCAGTTCCATCCTGAAGCCAGCGGCGGCCCGCTGGACACCGAGGTCCTGTTCGACCGCTTCACCGCACTGATGGACAGCGCTGACAATGTCGGGCACGCCCCCGTCAGCAGCCTGCTCCTGAGGATTCCCGCCAGACCGGAGACCGGTGACATATCGAAGGTCCTCGTCCTCGGATCCGGAGCGCTGAAGATAGGCGAAGCCGGAGAATTCGACTACTCCGGCTCACAGGCGCTCAAGGCCCTGAGGGAAGAAGGCATCAGGACCGTCCTCATCAACCCCAACATCGCCACGGTCCAGACCAGCGAAGGCGTAGCCGACAAGATCTACTTCCTCCCCGTCACCCCGGCATTCGTCGAGAAGGTCATTGCGAAGGAGCGTCCCGACGGCATATTCCTCTCCTTCGGCGGACAGACCGCGCTCAACTGCGGCATCGAACTTTACAAATCAGGCACTCTCGAGAAATATGGAGTCCGCGTCCTGGGTACCCCGGTGCAGACCATCATCGACACCGAAGACCGCGAACTCTTCGTGGAAAGGCTCGACGAGATAGGCGTCAATACCATCAAGAGCGAGGCCTGCGCTTCCGTGGAGGCCGCCAAGGCCGCCGCGGCGGAGCTCGGATACCCCGTGATCCTGCGCTCCGCCTTCGCCCTGGGAGGCCTCGGCTCCGGCTTCTGCGACAACGAAGAAGAGCTGGAGAAGCTCGCAGAGAAGTCATTCTCCTTCTCCCCGCAAGTCCTTGTGGAGAAGAGCCTTAAGGGCTGGAAGGAGATCGAGTACGAAGTGGTCCGCGACGCCTATGACAATTGCATCACGGTCTGTAACATGGAGAACTTCGACCCGCTTGGCATCCATACCGGCGAGAGCATAGTCATCGCCCCCTCGCAGACCCTGACCAATTCGGAATATCATTTCCTGCGGGAAATGGCCATAAAGATCGTCCGCCATCTGGGAATAGTCGGCGAATGCAACGTCCAATACGCATTCGATCCCGACTCCGAGGACTACCGTGTAATAGAGGTAAACGCCCGCCTCAGCAGATCCTCTGCCTTGGCCTCGAAGGCAACGGGCTACCCCCTCGCCTTCGTGGCAGCCAAGCTCGGCCTCGGCAAGGGCCTGTTCGAGCTCAAGAACAGCGTCACCCAGACCACTTCGGCATTCTTCGAGCCCGCTCTGGACTACGTGGTCTGCAAGATTCCCCGCTGGGACCTCGGAAAGTTCCACGGAGTGGACCGCGAGATCGGCTCCAGCATGAAGTCCGTCGGCGAGGTCATGGCCATAGGCCGCACCTTCGAAGAGTCCATCCAGAAAGGCCTCAGGATGATAGGCCAGGGCATGCACGGATTCGTAGAGAACGGTCCCATCCCCTTCGGCGACCTGGACAGGGCCCTGAAAGAGCCCACGGACAAGCGTATCTTCGCCATCTGCGAAGCCATGCAGGCGGGATACAGCGTAGAGAGAATACACGAACTCACAAAGATAGACCGCTGGTTCCTGCTTAAGCTCCTGAATATCATTCACATATCAGAAGACCTTCGGAGATGCGGCGATGATATCCCCGCTGAGCTCCTGCGCAGGGCCAAGGTATATGGCTTCTCGGACTTCCAGATCGCCAGGGCCATTGCCGGCGAGAGCGCGGCGGGCGGACCGCTCGCGGTCCGGGCCCGCCGCCGCGCCGCCGGCATCCTCCCCGTCGTCAAGCAGATCGACACCCTGGCCGGAGAGTTCCCCGCCTCCACCAACTATCTGTATATGACCTATCAGGGCACGGAGAGCGACATCCCCGTCGGCAGCGGAGACGGCCGCGAGAGCGTGGTGGTCCTCGGCTCGGGAGCTTACCGCATCGGCTCCTCCGTAGAGTTCGACTGGTGCTGCGTGCAGGCCCTCAAGACCATACGCGACCACGGCTACAGGAGCGTCGTGATCAACTACAATCCCGAAACCGTCTCCACTGACTACGACGTCTGCGACAGACTCTATTTCGACGAACTGTCATTCGAGAGAGTCCTCGACGTTATAGAGATGGAGAACCCGAAGGGCGTGGTGGTATCGACCGGAGGCCAGATTCCTAACAACCTGGCACTCAAGCTTGCCGCACAAGGCGTGACGCTGCTCGGCACCTCCGCCACCGACATCGACAACGCCGAGGACCGCAAGAAATTCTCCGCCATGCTCGACCGCATCGGAGTCGACCAGCCGGAATGGGGCGAACTGACATCCAGGGAGGACATTGCGAACTTCATAGAAAAGGTCGGATTCCCCGTCCTGGTCCGCCCCTCGTACGTCCTTTCCGGCGCGGCGATGAACATCTGCTCCAACGAGGAGGAGCTCGAGCGCTATCTCCAGATGGCCGCCCAGGTCTCGAAGGAGCATCCGGTCGTCGTCAGCCGCTTCATCGAGTACGCCAAGGAGATAGAGTTCGACGCCGTCGCCGACCACGGCAACATAATAGCCTACGCCATCGGAGAGCACGTGGAGTTCGCCGGCGTCCACTCCGGCGACGCGACCATACAGTTCCCTCCCCAGAAGCTCTACGTCGAGACTGTCAGGCGCATCAAGCGCATCAGCCGCAAGATCGCGGCGGAGCTGCACATCTCCGGCCCGTTCAACATCCAGTACCTCGCCAAGAACAACGACGTCAAGGTCATCGAGTGCAACCTCCGTGCGAGCCGAAGCTTCCCCTTTGTCAGCAAAGTATTGAAAATCAACCTTGTAGAGCTCGCCACCAAGGTCATGCTCGGCGAATCGCCCGAGCCGCCCTCCAAGGACCTGTTCGACCTCGACTGCGTCGGCATCAAGGCCTCGCAGTTCTCGTTCAACCGCCTCCAGAAGGCCGATCCCGTCCTCGGCGTGGACATGGCCTCGACCGGCGAAGTCGGCTGCATAGGCGACGACGTGCAGAGCACGATACTCGAGTCGATGCTCGCCGTGGGCCAGCGGATCCCCGCGAAGAACATCCTTCTGTCCACCGGCACCGCAATCCAGAAGGCCGAGATGCTGGGCGCCGCCAGGATGCTCGTGGAGCATGGCTACAAGCTCTACGCGACCGGCGGCACATCGCGCTACCTCACCGGCAACGGCGTACCCAACACTATGGTCGGCTGGCCCAGCGACCCCGATCTCAAGCCCCAGGCGCTGGAACTGCTGCACGACAGGAAAATAGACATGGTGGTCAACATCCCCAAGGACCTGTCGCCCAGGGAGCTCTCCAACGGCTACAAGATACGCCGCGCCGCCATCGACCTCAACATCCCGCTCATCACCAACGCCCGGCTCGCCAGGGCCTTCATCACCGCCTTCTGCACGGTGGACATCGACTCGATACCGGTCAAGAGCTGGGACGAATTCGCATAAAGACATACAATCATATGAAGGACATGAACACCAAGTACATCTTCATCACCGGAGGAGTGGCTTCCTCGCTGGGAAAGGGCATAATCGCCTCCTCGCTGGCCAAGCTCCTGCAGGCCAGGGGCTTGCGGGTGACCATCCAGAAGTTCGACCCCTACATCAACATCGACCCGGGCACCCTCAATCCCTATGAGCACGGAGAGTGCTACGTCACCGAGGACGGCGCCGAGACCGACCTGGACCTCGGACATTACGAGCGCTTCCTGGGAGTCTATACTTCCCAGGCCAACAACGTCACGACCGGCAGGATCTACCACACGGTCATCACCAAGGAGAGGGAAGGCGCATATCTGGGCAAGACCGTCCAGATCGTCCCCCACATCACGGACGAGATCAAGCGGAGGATGCTGCTCCTGGGACAGACCGGAGACTATGACGTCATCCTTACGGAAATCGGCGGAACCATAGGCGACATGGAGTCGCAGCCCTTCGTCGAAGCCGTCCGACAGCTCCAGTGGGAGCTCCCGGAAGAGGACTGCATGTCCGTCCACCTCACTCTCATCCCCTACCTCAGCGCGGCTAAAGAGCTGAAAACCAAGCCCACGCAGCACTCGGTACAGGCCCTGCAGCAGGGCGGAGTCAAGCCCGACGTCATCGTCTGCCGCACGGAGCATCCCCTTTCGCCGGAGCTGAAGCGAAAGATAGCCCTTTTCTGCAACGTACGTCCCGGCCACGTCATCCAGAGCATCGACGCCTGGAGCATCTACCAGGTCCCCCTCAACATGCACGAGGAGCATCTGGACGAGATCGCGGTCCGCAAGCTCCAGATAGACAATTTCGCCACGCCTGAACTGAGCAGGTGGCGTACCTTCCTCGAGCGCATCAAGAACCCTTCGCACGAGGTGCAGATAGTCCTTGTCGGAAAATATGTGGAGCTCCAGGACGCCTACAAGTCCATCCAGGAGGCCTTCGTCCACGCCGGGGCCGCCAACGACTGCAGGGTGAACGTGCGCACGGTCCAGAGCATGAACGTCACCGCCGACAATGTCGCTGAGATGCTCAAGGGCGCCGACGGCATCCTCGTGGCGCCGGGCTTCGGCGAGCGCGGCCTGGAAGGCAAGGTCCACGCCATCAAGTACGCCCGAGAGAACGGCATCCCCTTCCTCGGCATCTGCCTCGGAATGCAGATGTGCGTGGTGGAGTTCGCCAGGAACGTCCTCGGCTACGCAGACGCAGCATCGACGGAGAAGGATCCGGACACCACGCATCCTGTCATCGACATGATGGAGGAGCAGAAGAAGACCACCATCAAGGGCGGCACGATGCGCCTCGGCGCCTACGCCTGCCGGCTGGCGCCGGGCTCCCTGGCCGCCTCGCTCTACGGCGCCACCGACATCTCCGAGCGTCACCGACACCGCTACGAGTTCAACTCCGCGTACCTCGAAGAGTTCGAGAAGAACGGCCTGAAGGCCTCGGGACACAATCCCGACACCGGCCTGGTGGAGGTCGTCGAGCTCCCGGAACACCCCTTCTTCATCGGTGTCCAGTTCCATCCGGAGTACAAGAGCACGCCCGAGAATCCCCACCCTTTATTTAAAGGACTCGTAGCCGCAGCGCTCCGTTACAGGCAGGAAAAGAATTAAAACGGTTTATAAAAAATTTTAAAAAATATCTTGCATTTTAGTTTTCCTATGCCTATATTTGTAACAGAAGAACGACGAAATGATCAACATCTTCACCATAACGGCCAATTTCAAGCAGCAGCAGCTTGGTTCTGAGAATTCACAGAATTCCCAGAATAATAATAATGCTATGTCTTGTCTTGCCGGTCGGATAAGGTAAAGTTTGTGGTATATGCATAATAGGAGACCGGTTCGAGAGAGCCGGTCTTTTTTGTTTTCCTTCCCCGGGGTTTTAACGACAACTTAACAAAACAGACACGAAATGAAAAGAATTGAAGCTATCATCCGGAAAACTAGGTTTGAGGATGTGAAGGAGGCCCTGTTGCAGTCGGACATCAACTGGTTCGAGTATCACGACGTACACGGTATCGGCCAGAGCCGTCAGGAAAGGATATATCGCGGCGTCCAGTACTCCACGGACGTAATCGAGCGCATAGCCCTGACCATCATCTGCCGAGACATGTTCGTCGAGCCGGCAGTCGAGGTCATCCTGCGCGAAGCCCACACGGGCGAAGTCGGAGACGGACGCATCTTCGTCAGCGACGTGATCGACACCTGGTCGATACGTACGGGCGAGCACGGCGACACCGTGCTCAGGGACAAGAAGTAGAACCTTAAAGCGAATGTACCATGAATGATTTAGCCATATCTCTCGATACCGTATGGATGCTGCTTGCAGCAATGCTCGTCTTCTGGATGCAACCCGGATTCGCACTCTGCGAGGCGGGATTCACACGCAGCAAGAACACTGTCAACATCCTGATGAAGAACTTCGTCGACTTCATGCTCGGCTCCCTGCTGTTCTTCTTCGTAGGCTTCGGCTTCATGTTCGGAAGCGACGGAGCCGGATTCATCGGCGCGCCCAACTGGGGCGACCTCTCTTTCTATAAAGGCGACCTGCCCGTCGAAGGATTCCTGATCTTCGAGACCGTCTTCTGCGCGACTGCCGCCACCATCGTCAGCGGCGCCATGGCGGAACGCACCAAGTTCTCGATGTATCTGATTTACAGCGCATTCATCTCCCTGATAGTCTATCCCGTCGAAGGTCACTGGACCTGGGGCGGCGGCTGGCTCGGCGACATGGGCTTCCACGATTTCGCCGGCAGCGCCATCGTGCACAGCGTGGGCGGCGTGCTCGCGCTTATCGGAGCCCTCGCGCTCGGACCGCGCCGCGGCAAATACGGCCGGGACGGCAAGAGCCGCGCCATTCCGGGCCACAACCTGGCCCTGGCGGCGCTCGGCGTCTTCATCCTCTGGCTCGGCTGGTTCGGCTTCAACCCCGGAAGCCAGCTGGCAGCCAGCGGCGAGGTGAACCGAATCGCCATCTCGCACGTCTTCCTGACGACCAACCTCGCCGCCGCGGCCGGCGGAGTGGCGACGATGTTCCTGACCTGGCTCAAGTACGGCAAGCCTTCCCTTTCCCTGACCTTGAACGGTGTCCTGGCGGGCCTTGTAGGCATCACTGCAGGCTGCGATCTGGTATCGCCATGGGGAGCTGTCGTCATCGGCCTGCTCTGCGGCATCGTGCTGGTCTTCGCCATCGAGTTCATCGACCATAAGCTCCATATCGACGACCCCGTCGGTGCTTCGTCCGTACACGGAGTATGCGGTATCCTCGGAACCATCCTTACAGGCCTGCTCGCCACGGACGGCGGACTTCTCTACGGCGGAGGTTTCCACTTCTTCGGCGTACAGTGCCTCGGCATCCTGGTCATCGACCTCTGGGCCGCTGTCTGCGGATTCGCGCTCTTCTTCGGCATCAAGAAGTTCAACGGCCTGCGCGTCGAGGCGCGCGTCGAAGACGAAGGTCTCGACATATACGAACACGGCGAAAGCTGCTACAACTAATTAAGAGACTGATTATGAAAAAGATATTGTTATTCATCCCGATACTGCTCCTGGCCGGGGCAGAGGGTGCGGAAGCACAGGACAGGGTCGAGGCATCCCTCGGCACGGACATCGTGAGCCACTATATCTGGCGCGGCCAGGAGCTTGGCGCAGTATCGCTGCAGCCTTCGCTCGGTGTCAGCTACAAAGGCCTGAGCCTTGGTGCGTGGGGGTCTGCCGGTCTTTCCAGACCATCCGATACCGAGGAGTTCGACCTTACGCTCAGCTACTCCGCCGGCGGCTTCAATATCGGAGTTACAGACTACTGGTTCAATTCCGGCCCCGACCTGCAGAACCGCTATTTCAAGTATGGCAAAGGTGCCACGAACCACGTATTCGAAGCATTTGCCGGATATGACTTCGATTTCGCTTCGCTGCAGTGGTACACCAACTTCGCAGGCAACGACTGCGTGAACGAGGACGGCAGACTCTCATACAGCAGCTACCTCGAAGCCAGCGTCCCTTTCGCCTTCGGAGGCGTCGACTGGACGGCCACGGCTGGCGTGGTCCCTTTTGCCACCGATTTCTATGGCGTGGACGGATTCGCCCTGATCAACCTTGCTCTGACGGCATCGAAAGACATCCGTGTCACGGACACGTTCTCCATCCCCGTTTTCGCACAACTGGCCGCCAATCCCGATACCGGGAAAGCCTTCCTCGTATTTGGTATCACCCTGCAACCGTAATCCTTTAATATCAACTGTATTATGTGTGGAATAGTCGGTATATTCAATGTGCGCGAGCAGTCTGAGGGACTGCGTCGCAAAGCCCTGGAAATGAGCCGCAAGCTGCGTCATCGCGGCCCGGACTGGAGCGGCATCTGGTGCGGCGGGAGCGCCGTGCTGGCCCACGAGCGCCTGAGCATCGTGGACCCGGAGTCGGGCGGACAGCCGCTCCTCTCCCCTGACGGGCGCCAGATACTCGCCGTGAACGGCGAGATCTACAACCATCAGGAGATTCGCCGCCGCTATGCCGGGAAATACACTTTCCGGACGGGCAGTGACTGCGAGGTCATACTCGCTCTCTACCGCGACAAGGGCCCTGACTTCCTGGAGGATCTCAACGGCATCTTCGCCTTCGCCCTCTATGACGAGGAGAAGGACGCCTTCCTCATCGCCCGCGATCCCATCGGAGTCATCCCCCTGTATATCGGCTATGACGATGACGGTACCGTCTATGTCGCCTCGGAGCTGAAGGCCCTCGAAGGACAGTGCGAGCGTTATGAGCCTTTCCTGCCCGGCCACTGCTACTGGAGCAAGGATCCCGGAATGAAGCGCTGGTACACCCGCGAGTGGAAGGACTACGACGCCGTGAAGGACAACGACGCCGACCCGGCGCAGCTCCGCGCTGCGCTGGAGGCGTCGGTCAAGCGCCAGCTGATGTCCGATGTCCCCTACGGCGTACTGCTTTCGGGAGGCCTGGACTCCTCAGTCATTTCCGCGATAGCCGAGAAGTTCAGCGCGATGCGCATCGAGGACGACTCCAGGACGCGCGCCTGGTGGCCGCGGCTCCATTCCTTCGCCGTCGGCCTCAAGGGCGCGCCGGACCTTGCGAAGGCCCGGCTCGTCGCCGAGCACATCGGTACCGTCCACCACGAGATCAACTACACCATCCAGGAAGGCCTGGACGCCATACGCGATGTCATCTATTACACTGAGACATACGACGTTACGACCATACGCGCATCGACTCCGATGTACCTCCTCGCCCGCGTGATCAAGTCGATGGGCATCAAGATGGTGCTCTCCGGCGAGGGTGCCGACGAGATTTTCGGCGGCTATCTGTACTTCCACAAGGCCCCCGACGCCCGCGCCTTCCACGAGGAGACCGTCCGCAAGCTCTCCAAGCTCCACCTCTACGACTGCCTCAGGGCCAACAAGAGCCTTGCGGCCTGGGGCGTCGAAGGCCGCGTGCCTTTCCTGGACAAGGAATTCCTGGACGTGGCAATGCGCCTGAATCCGGCTGCGAAGATGTGCCCCGGCCCCGTCATCGAGAAGAAGATAGTGCGCGAAGCCTGCGCCGACCTGATTCCTTCGGAAATAGCCTGGCGGCAGAAGGAGCAGTTCTCCGACGGAGTCGGCTACTCCTGGATCGACACGCTCAAGCGCATCACGGCCGAGGCCGTCAGCGACAGCCAGATGGCTCACGCCGCCGAGCGCTTCCCCATCCATACCCCCCAGAACAAGGAAGAGTATTACTACCGGAGCATTTTCTCCGAGCTTTTCCCGAGCAATTCAGCGGCCCTCTCGGTGCCGAGCGAAGCCAGCGTGGCCTGCTCCACCGCCATCGCCCTCGAGTGGGACGCGGCTTTCAAGAACCTCAACGACCCCAGCGGCCGCGCAGTCGCCGGAGTCCACGTACAAGCATATTAACCTTTAATTCCCCCATATTATGAGCAAGCTTAGATTCGATGTGGTCCAGGACGCCTTCAAGAAGAGGGCTTTGGACGTGACCGCTCCCGCAGAGAGACCTTCCGCCTATTTCGGAGAGCTGGTGTTCAACCGCGAAAAGATGCACAAGTATCTTGACATCAAGGCCTACGAGGCGCTTATCGACTGTATCGACAACGGACGTCCCCTCGACCTTGCCACGGCTGACAAAGTCGCCGACGGCATGAAAGTGTGGGCTCTCGAGCACGGCGTCACCCACATCACGCACTGGTTCCAGCCCCTGACCGAGGTGACAGCCGAGAAGCACGACTCCCTGATGGAGTACGACCACAAGGGAGGGATGATCGAGTCCTTCAACGGCAAGTCACTCATCCAGCAGGAGCCCGACGCATCGTCGTTCCCCAGCGGCGGCATCCGCGCCACCTTCGAGGCGCGCGGCTACACCGCCTGGGACCCGACCTCCCCCGTCTTCATCCAGGACGACACGCTCTGCATACCTACGGTCTTCATCTCCTATACAGGTGAGGCCCTCGACTACAAGACCCCGCTCAAGAAGGCCCTGAAGGCCGTCTCCGATGCGGCCGTGCCCATCTGCCAGCTCTTCGATCCCGCCGTATCCAAGGTGCATTCCTACCTCGGCTGGGAGCAGGAGTATTTCCTCGTGGACGAGGACCTCTACGCCGCCAGGCCCGACCTCATCCTCACCGGCCGCACCCTGATGGGCCACGCCTCCTCCAAGAACCAGCAGCTCGAGGACCACTACTTCGCGGCCATTCCCACCCGCGTCGCCGCCTTCATGAAGGACCTCGAGTACGAAGGCTACAAGCTCGGAATTCCGCTCAAGACCAGGCACAATGAAGTGGCCCCCAACCAGTTCGAGCTCGCTCCTATCTTTGGTGAGTGCAACCTTTCCAACGACCAGAACCAGCTGATAATGAACATAATGAACAAGGTTGCGCGCAAGCACGGCTTCGTGGTGCTCCTGCACGAGAAGCCCTTCGATGGCATCAACGGCTCCGGCAAGCACAACAACTGGTCCCTCGGCACCGACACCGGCACCCTGCTGCTCGCTCCCGGCAAGGACGCCATGGGCAACCTCCAGTTCGTCACTTTCTTCGTGAACATCCTGGCAGCCGTCCAGAGGCACAACTCCCTGCTCAAGGCCAGCATCGCCAGCGCCACCAACGCGCACCGTCTGGGCGCCAACGAGGCACCGCCCGCAATCGTCTCCGCATTCCTCGGACGTACGATGACGGACGTCCTCCACAAGCTGCTCGAACTCCCTTCCGGCACTCCTATCGAGATTGCCGGCAAGAAGGGAACATCCGTTGGCATCGTGGAGATCCCTGAGATCTTCGTGGACAACACCGACCGCAACCGCACTTCGCCCTTCGCATTCACCGGCAACCGCTTCGAGTTCCGCGCAGTCGGCTCCTCGGCCAACTGCGCCGGCGCGATGACCGCGCTCAGCGGCGCCGTGGCCGAGCAGCTGCTCAAGTTCAAGAAGGACCTCGATGCCGAGCTCGCCACAGGAAAGGACCTGAGCGTCGCCGTCATGGACACCCTGAAGCCCATCATCAGCTCCATCATCGACGTAGTCTGCTTTGACGGCAACGGCTACTCCGACGAGTGGAAGGAAGAGGCGGCACGCCGCGGACTGGACACCGAGACCAGCGTGCCCGAAATGATCAAGTCCTTCACGACTCCCGCTTCCGTTGAGATGTTCACTTCGCTGGGCATCTACTCGCTCAAGGAGCTGGAGGCCCGCAACGAAGTCAAATGGGAGATGTACACCAAGAAAGTGCAGATCGAGTCCCGCGTGATGGGCAGGATGGCTATAAACAACGTCATTCCAGCCGCTCTCGCATATCAGAACACCCTGCTCAAGAACGTCAGGCAGATGAAGGAGATATATCCCGACTGGCAGGAGAAGGCCGCCGTGGCCCTCTCTCTCATCGAAAAGATCTCTCACCGCGTGACACAGCTCCAGGAGGGCGTCGCAAAGATGATCGAAGCCAGAAAGAAAGCCAACGCCATCGAGAACGAATACGAGAAGGCGAAGGCCTATCACGAGATAGCGGAGAGCCTGTTCGCGATCCGCAGGCCCATCGACAAGCTCGAAGAGATAGTCGACAACGACCTCTGGCCGCTGCCCAAGTATCGTGAACTCCTCTTTATCAACTAATTGTATGGAAAGAACCCTATACGATCCGGCATACGAGCACGATGCCTGCGGAGTGGGACTGATAGCCGACCTGAACGGCAACAAGACCCACCAGCTGGTATCCGATGGCCTGACGATGCTGGAGAACTTGAAGCACCGTGGAGCCGAGGGCGCCGATGCCAAGACTGGCGACGGCGCCGGCATTATGGTGCAGATTCCCCACGAGTTCATCCTGCTCCAGGGCATACCGGTGCCGGAACGTTCCCGGTACGGCACCGGTCTCGTATTTCTGCCCAAGGACGGGAAGGCCGGAGAGGAATACATCGAAGTATTGCGTGAAGAGATCCGGCGGGAAGGACTGGTCCTGTCCAATGTCCGGGAAGTGCCCGTGAACAGCGACATCCTGGGCGAGACGGCGCGAGCCTGCGAGCCGCACGTCGTCCAGGTCTTCATCACGGGCGCGAACTCCCCGGAAGGACTGGAGACCAGACTCTACCGCATCCGCAAGCACGTCGAGCAGAAGATCTCGGACAAGGACTTCTATATCGTCTCCCTGTCCAGCAAGGTGCTGATATACAAGGGAATGCTAACTTCCACCCAGCTCAAGGAGTATTATCCGGACCTGTCCAGCCCCTTCTTCACTTCGGGCCTGGCGCTGGTCCATTCCCGTTTCAGTACCAACACCTTCCCGGCCTGGTCCCTGGCCCAGCCGTTCAGGATGATGGCGCACAACGGCGAGATCAACACCATCCGCGGCAACCGCGGATGGATGGAAGCCCGCGAGGGCGTGCTCTCTTCCAAGGCCCTGGGGGATGTCCGCGACATCTCCCCCATCATCCAGCCGGGAATGAGCGACAGCGCATCGTTCGACAACACGATGGAGTTCTTCTACCATTCGGGAATGGAGCTTCCGCACGTGATGTCGATGATGATTCCGGAGTCGTTCAACGAGAAGAACCCCATCGGGAACGACCTGAAGGCATTCTACGAGTACCACTCCATCCTCATGGAGCCCTGGGATGGTCCCGCGGCCATACTCTTCTCCGACGGACGCTATGCGGGAGGGATGCTGGACCGCAACGGCCTGCGCCCCTCGCGCTACCTCATCACCGACAAGGGCGTGCTCGCTATAGCTTCCGAAGCCGGATGTCTCCCCGTCAGCGCAGGTTCCGTCGTCGAGAAAGGCTCGCTCCAGCCCGGCAAGATCCTGATGGTGGACACCCGGACCGGACGCATCTTCCGCAACGATGAGATCAAGCAGACACTGGCCGACGGCCACGACTACCGCCGCTGGCTGTCGAACGGCCGCATCGAGCTGGCGAAGCTCCGCAGCGGCCGCAAGGCTGAGAACACCGTCCCGGATTTCGAGAAGAAGCTCAGGGCCTTCGACTATACCCGCGAAGACGTCGAGCGCATCATCATCCCTATGTGCAACTCCGCTTCGGAGCCGGTCTCGTCGATGGGCAACGACACCCCTCTGGCTGCCGTGTCCGAGCGTCCGCAGCTGCTGTTCAATTACTTCCGCCAGCAGTTCGCCCAGGTGACGAACCCGCCGATCGACCCCATCCGCGAGGACCTCGTGATGTCCCTGACGGAGTATATCGGAGCGGTGGGAATGAACATCCTGACCCCGGACGAGGATCACTGCAAGATGGTGAGACTCCCCCAGCCCGTCCTGACGAACGACGAGCTCGACATACTCTGCCACATCCGCTACAAGGGCTTCAACACCGAGGTACTGCCCATTCTCTTCGAGAAATCGAAGGGCGAAATCGGGATGAAAGAGGCCTTGGACAGCCTCTGCCGCGAGGCGGAAGCCTCCGTGGACAAGGGCATCAACTACATCATCCTCAGCGACAGGGGTATTGATGAGACCCATGCTGCAATCCCTTCGCTGCTGGCAGTCAGCGCCATACACCACTATCTGGTCAAGGTGCAGAAGCGCGTCCGGACCGCCCTTATCGTGGAGAGCGGCGAGATCAGGGAGACCATGCACTCCGCCCTGCTGCTCGGTTACGGTGCCAGCGCGGTCAACCCTTATATGGCCTTCGCCATTATCGACGACCTGGTGAAGAAGGGCGAGCTTCAGCTCGACTTCGAGACCGCCAGGAAGAATTATATCAAGGCCGTGGACAAGGGTCTGAAGAAGATACTCAGCAAGATGGGTATCAGCACTATACGCTCCTACCGCGGAGCCAAGATCTTCGAGAGCATAGGACTCGGGGCCGAGCTCCTGAAGGACTATTTCGGCACTCCGTCCTCGACGGTCGGGGGCATCTCGCTGTCCAGAATAGCCTTGGACGCGGCCAGGCTGCACGCGCAGGGTTTCTGTTCCGAGGTGTCCGACATACTTCCGCACGTCGGTCAGTACTCCTTCCGAAAGGACGGGATACAGCACTCCTGGACTCCGGAGGCCATAGCGGCTCTCCAGCTGTCCACGCGTACCGGCAACTACAAGAAATTCAAGGAGTTCACTTCCATCGTCGACGGACACAAGGACCCTATTTTCCTTCGCGACTTCTTCTCCTTCCGCCACAATCCCATCCCCATCGAGGAGGTGGAGCCGGTCGAGGAGATCGTGAAGCGCTTCGTCGGTGCCGCTATGTCCTTCGGAGCCATCAGCCAGGGAGCCCACGAGGCCATCGCGGAAGCGTTGAACCGGCTCGGCTCGCGCAGCAATACAGGCGAAGGCGGCGAAGACCGCGAGCGCTTCCATACGGACAAGAACAGCGGCATCAAGCAGGTCGCTTCCGGCCGTTTCGGCGTGACCACGGAGTACCTGGTGAACGCCCGTGAGATCCAGATCAAGATAGCCCAGGGCGCCAAGCCCGGCGAGGGCGGCCAGCTGCCCGGATACAAGGTGGATGAGATCATCGCGCGCACGCGCCATTCCATCCCGGGCATCTCGCTCATCTCTCCCCCGCCCCATCACGACATCTATTCCATCGAGGACCTGGCGCAGCTAATCTTTGACCTGCGCAATGTCAACCCCGAAGCCCGCATCAGCGTGAAGCTCGTGGCTGAGAGCGGAGTAGGCACGGTGGCCGCTGGCGTGGCCAAGGCCAAGGCCGACCTGATCGTCATTTCCGGAGCGGAAGGCGGCACGGGCGCATCGCCTATGTCCTCCATCCGCTACGCCGGAATCTCGCCTGAGATAGGTCTTTCCGAGACCAGGCAGACCTTGATCAAGAACGGGCTGCGCGACAAGGTGACTCTCCAGACCGACGGCCAGCTCAAGACCGGACGCGACGTCGTCGCGATGGCCCTGCTGGGCGCGGACGAGTTCGGCTTCGGCACGGCACAGCTCATAGTGCTGGGATGCGTCCTGATGCGCAAGTGCCACGCCAACTCCTGCCCCATGGGCATCGCCACCAGAAACAAGAAACTTCTGGGACTGTACCGCGGCTGCAGCGACTCCCTGGTCAACTACTACCGCTTCCTCGCCGAGGAAGTGCGTGAGTATCTGGCAGATATGGGATTCAGGAAGTTCGAGGACATAGTCGGACGCACGGATCTCATCGTGGTGGACAGGGCCAAGGCAGGGTCCAAGGCAGCTTCGCTGGACTTCAGCCGGCTCCTCTGCCAGGACGATGAAGGTCCCCTGCACGCCGACCCGGACCACAGGAACATTCTTGGAGATGTCCTGGACAAGCACATCATGGCGGCTGCGAGACCCGCCCTGGAAGAAGGCCGAAATGTCTCCCTGCATTATGGTATATCCAATACCGACCGCGCGGTCGGTGCCATGCTTTCCGGCCGTATCGCGGAGCGCTACGGCGAGGAAGGCCTGCCCGACGGGACCCTGAACGTGACCTTCCACGGGTCCGCCGGCCAGAGCTTCGGCGCATTCCTGATGAAGGGAGTCAGCTTCCGCCTGGAAGGCGAGACGAACGACTACCTGGGCAAGGGACTTTCCGGCGGACGCATAGTCGTCAGGCCAGACCCGGACGCCCATTTCGACGCTTCCGCCAACACCATCGCCGGCAATACGCTGCTCTACGGCGCCACGTCCGGCTCGCTGTTCATGGCCGGACGCGCCGGAGAGCGCTTCGCCGTCCGCAACTCCGGCGCCATCGCCGTGGTTGAAGGCGTCGGCGACCATTGCTGCGAGTATATGACTGGCGGACGCGTGGTGGTCCTGGGACCTACCGGGCGCAACTTCGCTGCCGGTATGTCCGGCGGACTCGCCTATGTCTGGGACCCTGACCACAACTTCGACTACTACTGCAACATGGAGATGATAGAGCTGGGCCTGATAGAGGAGAAAGCCAGGATGGAAGAGCTCAAGAGCCTCATCGCGGAGCACCGCCGGCTCACCGGCTCGGCCCTGGCTGCCAGGATGTTGGAGCACTGGTCCGAGTATGCGGAAGACTTCATCCAGGTCACCCCGATCGAGTACAAGCGCGTCCTCCACGAGGAGCAGCTGCGCAAGCTCAACGAGAAGATAGACAATGTACAGATGGACTATTAACGGATACGTATCATGGGAAACCCTAATGCATTCCTGACCATACCGAGGCAGGAAGCCGGCCACAGGCCGGTATATGAAAGAGTCTCCAATTTCGGAGAAGTGGAGCAGACCCTCAATGAGGGCGACCGCATGCTCCAGGCTTCCCGGTGCATGGACTGCGGCGTACCGTTCTGCCACTGGGCGTGCCCTCTGGGCAACCGTTCGCCGGAATGGCAGGACGCCGTCTGCAAGGGCAAGTGGGAGCTGGCTTACAAGCTCCTGTCGCAGACCAACGACTTCCCGGAGTTCACCGGACGCATCTGCCCCGCCCTGTGCGAGAAGAGCTGCGTGCTGAACCACGCCATGGACGCGCCCGTGACAGTCCGCGAGAACGAGTGCTCCATCATCGAGAGAGCGTTCCGCGAAGGATATGTCCATCCCCGTTCCTATCCCCGCAACGGGCGCAAGGTGGCGGTGGTCGGAGCCGGCCCCGCCGGGCTCTCCGCCGCCGTGCAGCTAAACAAGAAGGGATATGAGGTCACCGTGCTGGAGAAAATGCCCTCAGCAGGCGGTCTCGTCCGTTACGGAATACCCAATTTCAAGCTGGACAAGTACGTGATAGACAGGCGTCTGGCAGTGCTGGAGCAGGAAGGCATCACCTTCCGCTACGGCGTGAAGGTGGATACGGAGCATCTCCCGGAAGGGTATGATGCCTACATCATTTCCACGGGCACTCCCGTCGCGCGCGACCTGCCCATTCCCGGAAGGGAGCTCAAGGGCATATACTTCGCGCTCGACCTGCTCACCCAGCAGAACCGCAGGCTCGCGGGCGAGCAGTTCAGCAAAGAGGAGACGGTCTCCGCCAAAGGACGGAAAGTCCTCGTAATCGGCGGCGGCGACACCGGCAGCGACTGCATCGGCACCTGCCACAGGCAGGGATGCAGGAGCGTCATGCAGATCGAGATCATGCCCAAACCGCCGGAGGGATACAACCCTGCGACGCCCTGGCCCGCCTGGCCTATGATACTGAGGACTTCCACCAGCCACGAGGAAGGCTGCGAGAGGCGCTGGAGCCTGTCGTCCTGCCGCTTCCTCGACGACGGGAACGGCCGCGTGGGCGGCGTGGAAGTCGAGGAAGTGGAGTGGCTGCCGGCCCCGGACGGAGGCAGGCCGCAGATGAAGCCCACCGGCCGCAAGAGCATCATAGAGTGCGACTTCGTGCTGCTGGCCATGGGCTTCCTGAGGCCGCAGCATCCGCAGTTCGGACCGAACGTGTTCGTGGCGGGCGACGCCAGGACAGGCCCGAGCCTCGTGGTGAGGGCCCTGGCCGGAGGGCGCGCCGCCGCGCAGGAGCTGGATGACTATATAATGAACAGACTATGAGACGGATACCTTTCACCAAAATGCACGGGCTCGGCAACGACTACATCTATGTCAATACTATGGAGCATCCGCTGCCCGACCCTTCTGCGCTGTCCATCCTCTGGAGCGACCGTCACAAGGGCATAGGCTCCGACGGGCTCATCCTGATAGGGAGCTCGGACAAGGCCGACTTCAGCATGCGGATATTCAACGCCGACGGGTCCGAAGCCCTGATGTGCGGCAACGGATCGCGCTGCGTGGGGCGGTATATCCACGATAAAGGATTGTCTGACAAGACTGTACTGACGCTTGAGACCCTGTCCGGCATCAAGGTCCTGCGACTGCACCTGGACTCTGAAGGCGAAGTCGCCAGCGTGACCGTCGATATGGGCAAGGGCCTTCCGCTTCCTGTCATCTACCCTGGCGGGGGCGCCGGACCG
>Ga0310696_10003780_pt1 | contig 18788 bp, 15 predicted proteins | sample AusTroGonzalo_MG_4_FD_203885 | JGI IMG/M metagenome (GOLD analysis project Ga0310696, IMG submission 203885) | Bovine rumen microbial communities from tropical cattle in Woodstock, Queensland, Australia - Gonzalo_02 (v2) (version 2) | ecosystem: Host-associated > Mammals > Digestive system >...
CGTTCTCGTCTGTGACCACAACGGCGGAGACATCGGACAGTCTTGTGGAGACCACTACGTCCTTGACCCTGTCGCCCAGGGCCTTCTTGAGCTTCTTGGTGACCTCGCTTCCCTTCTCCTTGGCCTTCTTCTTCTCGTCCTCGGACATGAAGTCGTCCATGGTGCCGCTCTTGTTTACGGACTTGAGCGGGATGTCCTTGTACTTTCCGACGGATGAGATGACAAGGTCATCAATGTCGTCGGTCATGATCAGGACCTCGATTCCCTTCTCCTTGAAGGAGGAAAGAAGCGGAGAGTTCCTCAGGGCGTTCTCATCGGAACTGGTGATGTAGTAGATGCTCTTCTGGTCGGCGACCATCCTCTCCTTGTATTCCTTGAGGGAGGTGTAGCCTTCGACCGCAGTGCTCTTGTAGCGAACAAGGTCCAGAAGATCGTCCCTGTTGGCGTAGTCCTGGTAAAGGCCTTCCTTCAGCGGGCGGTTGTACTGCTCGATGAACTTGCCGTACAGCTCCTTGTTCTGCTCGGAGATCTTCTTGAACTCTCCCAGAAGCTTCTTGACCGAGGCGTTTCTGATGTTTGTCATGACACGGTTCTGCTGAAGGATCTCACGTGAGACGTTCAGCGGAAGGTCCTCGCTGTCGATGATTCCGCGCACGAAGCGCAGGTATGTGGGAAGAAGCTCCTTCTCGTCGTCGGTGATGTAGACACGCTTGACGTAGAGCTTCACGCCCGGCTTGTAGTCGGCATGGTACATGTCGAACGGGGCCTTTGCCGGGATGAAGAACAGCGTCGTGTACTCGGTTGCACCCTCAGCCTTGGTGTGCAGATAGAAAAGCGGGTTCTCCGAGTCGTAGCAGGTGTTCTTGTAGAACTCGTTGTAGTCCTCTTCCTTGAGCTCGCTCTTGCTTCTGGTCCACAGGGCTGCTGCACTGTTGATCTTCTCGACCTTGTGCTCCGTTCCGGTGACGTTGTACTTGTCGTCGTAGGTGTTCTGGTCGTAGGACAGGTAGATGGGATAGGCGATGTGGTCGCTGTACTGCTTGATCAGGTTCTCGATCTGCCATCTGTTGCCGTACTCCTTGCCCTCGTCGTTGAGATAGAGGGTGATTGTGGTACCGCAGCCCGGGCGCTCGGCCTCTTCGATTGTGTACTTGTCCTTTCCGTCGCTGACCCACTTGAATGCCTGGTCGCTTCCGTAAGCCTTGGAGACAACCTCGACCTTGTCGGCAACCATGAAGGCGGAATAGAAGCCCACGCCGAACTGTCCGATGAGGTTGCTGTCCTTCTTCTGGTCCTCTGTGAGGTTCTCCAGGAAGTGCTTGGTTCCCGAGCGTGCGATTGTGCCCAGGTTCTCGTTAAGCTCGTCATGGCTCATGCCGATTCCGTTGTCGGCGATCGTGAGGGTGCGCTTGTCGCCCTCGGTGAAACTGATGCCGATCCTAAGCTCCCCGTCCGGGGTCTTTCCGTCGACCAGCGTCTTGTATTTGAGTTTGTCCAGTGCATCCGAGGCATTGGACACCAGCTCACGCAGGAAGATCTCCTTGTGAGAATAAAGTGAATGGATGATCAGCTGCAGAAGCTCGGAGACTTCTGTCTTGAACTGTTTTCTTTCCATGTCGTTCCTCCGAAATTTAATCAAAGGTACTCAATTCCATCCCAAGAGGCAAGTGAACGGCATCAGGTAAAAAAACAGGAAGCCGACTCTCAAGAGCCGGCCTCCATGTTTTATATAAAGCCCTGTTTGTAAGCTGTTTCAGGTCTGCATCTCAGAGAGCTGTGGCGCTCAGTGTAACGCAGGCGTTGTAAGTTGCATCGATCAGGTTGGCGTTGGACTTCCACTCAACGTTGAACTGTCCGATGACTGTTCCGGCTGCAACTGCACCGGCGGTGACTCTTGCGAAGGAAACGGTTGAACCGTAGTTGACTCCGTTCATTCCGATTGTCACACCCTCGGTGGTGTAGAGCTGTCCGTCGACTTCGGCGGTGAGCTCTGTTGCGCTGATCTGGAAAAGGATTGTGGCGCAGCTGTTGCTGTTGTTGCTCTGGACGATCTCGAAGGAAGTCTGAACATCCTGATTTGCGATTGCTCCGGTGGTGTAGACCACTGCAGCTCCTGCAACTCCGGTCTCTGCGTTTCTGATAACATACTGTGCATCGACCTTCTCGACCTTGGAGACGAGAGTGACTGTGTATGTGCCGGTTTCGGCATAGCAGAATGCTGCGACCAGAACCAGGATCATGGCAACCAGTGCTTTCTTCATCTCGTCTCCTCCTTTTCGTTTTTTCCTTACACTTAAATCCTAGCAGTGAAAACGCCCCCGTGGCACGGGTCCGGAGAAAGAAAAATGCATCCGAAAGCATGTATTTTCGGTTTTTGCTTTATTTTTGCGATGAAAATTTAAGAATTGAATTTTAGAAATATTTTTTCTTTTTTTTCATCGAGAAAACGATTAAATATTCGGGTTTGTAAAAATTGTTAACAGGTTTAGAGCAGGGTTTTGACCTTCTCAAGGACCGATGTCATGTACACCCAGCGGTCCAGGGCTATTTCGGCCGCGGCCATTGTGTTGGCCTTCTCCCCCAGCATTGAGCGAAGAACCTGGTGGCGGGGGCAGAAAGAGCGCAGTTTCTCAAGGCATGAGTCTGTGATGGTGGCACCCTCCCCGCTGATTATGACCTTGTCGGACCCCGTGACCTCGGTCGACATCTCAATTGCGTTGGCCATGGCCTGAAGGACATCGTCGTCCACACGGCTCCACAGGTCCTTGAGATGCATGTCGCTGTTTCCCGAGAGGGCCCAGGCTGTGACGTTGGCCTGAAGGCATCCGATCTTGCCGCAGGAACACAGTCCCTTGGGCGAGGCCTTGAGGTGTGCGAAGTTGTTCGCTCCTCCGAAGACGCGGTCCCCGCAGACAAGGGCCATGCTGATGCTGTCGCCCCATTCTATATATAATATGGGCTCCTCGGAGGACAGAAGGTCCGTTCCGGCGGAGGCAAAGCGCTCGGCATCGACCAGGGCGTAGGTGCTGTTCCGGGCCACGGTCTGGACCTTCAGGACCTGCTCGAAGGCATCGGCAATCGGAATGTCCTTCCACGGAAGATACGGACAGCTGATTATGGTGCGGCCGTCGTCGGAGACCTTGCCCCCTACGGAGATTCCGGCGCCCAGGATGCGGGAGCGGTCGGCAAGGCGGATGACACGGATGCAGCTCTTGATGATCTCGACGCAGAACTCCTCCACCTTCTTCACGCTTGTGTTGGTGGGGATGCGTTCGAAGTTGACAGGTTCGGCCAGCATGTTGCACAGGGCGACTGTGGTGTTACGGCTTCCGATGTCGACGCTCAGGACGTAGCGGGCCTCCGGGACTATTGAGAGACAGGTGGGACGTCTGCCGTTTGCGCTTTCCATCTTGCCGGTCTCGGTGACAAGGCCGTCGGAGATCAGCTCGTCGACGATCTCTCCGGTGGAGACCTTGTTCAGGTTGAGGATTCTTGCGATTTCGGCTTTGGAAAGGTCGCTTCCGGTGCGCAGGGCACTGAGGACCCTTGCTGTATTTATAGTCCTGGCAGCCTTGGGCTGCGAGAGTCTCATGTCGGTCATGTCTCAATCATAGATTATGCGAGAAGGTAATGCAACGCTCGCCCTTCAGACCTTCTTTTTGCGCCTCTTCTCCCTGAACTCGTCCAGCTTCTCCATTCCGAGCGAGGTCACAGGCTTGATGAACCTGCCGCTTCTGAGGTGGCGCCACATCAGGACAAAGCGCACGGGCTCGTCGCAGTACACCAGCGGGAACAGGATGTAGATGGATACCTTGAACTTCAGACCTGCAATGCAGACGGCGGGGATCACCATAATATACATAAAGACTATCTCAAGGACCGTTCCGGTCACCGCGTCTCCGGAGGCCCTGAACGTGTCGTTCATGCACCAGTTTCCCATCCTCATTACCGCCACGACGGTGAAGGCGGAGATTATGTACAACGCTATGTCGTAGGACTGGCCCGAAAGGCTCATGACGCGGGCTATGTTGCCTCTGAGGAGGTTGATGATCACACCGACAAAGGCTATGGTCAGGACACACAGGGGCACGAGGCGCTTGGCCTTCTCATGGGCATCATCCAGCCTTCCGGCTCCGACATCCTTTCCCACAAGGACGGACGAGGAACTGGCAAAGCCGCTGAAGAAGCCTATGATCAGACCTTCGAGGGTCCTGAAGACTGCAAGGGCCGCTATGGTGGGCTCGCTCTGTCTGCCCAGGACGATGTTGATGACCATGTTGCCTATGCCCAGAAAGATCTCGTTGATGATGATGGGATAGCTTCTTCGAATGAACTGGGCGACTTTGGACTTCTCCCACCTGAAGTGGTCCCTGACTCTGAAGATATAGGGATAGCGGGTGACAAGGCAGCCCATGAACACGACGATCAGGTTGATCGCCGAGGCGCAGACGGTGGCAATAGCCGCACCCCTGACGCCCAGGGCCGGACAGCCGAGGTTTCCGTAGATCAGGACCCAGTTGAGGAAGATGTTGGAAAAGACGCTGACAATCGCGGCATACAGCGGAAGCCTCACTCTCTCGGTTGCCCTTAAGAGCGTGCTGGCTGCAATCGAGAAGAGCTGAAGCGGATAGGCAAAGCCGATTATCTTCAGATAGGTGACTCCTATCTCCTGGATCGCCGTCTTGTCCGTATATATCCTCATTATTGTGGAGGGGAAGAAAAGTGCGGCCGATGCGAAGATCGCGGCCACCGTCATGATGCAGGTGAGCATCAGACCGTAGCTTCTGCACACACCCTCCTCGTCCTGGGCTCCCCAGTACTGGGCGATGAAAAGCGTTCCTCCGCCAACAAAGCCCCAGAAGCATGCGATGAGGAGGTTGGAGAACTGGGCGCAAAGACCCACGGCACCGACTTCCGTTTCGCCCAGACGGGCGATCATCATGGTGTCGACCATTGTTCCCGTGGACGACAGAAGGTTCTGCAGTGCCACGGGCACAGCAATCATTGCGACGCTTTTAATGAATGATTTCCAATCAAATCCGTTTCCGGACTCCCCTACCCTGTACACTTTGAATCAATTGTACATCAGGGAGAGCCGTACTGGACGGAGACCTTGGCCTTGTAGATTCCGGCCTCGAGGTTCTCGATGCCCTTCCACTCGACGGTGAAGGTTCCCAGGACCAGATCGGACTTCGTCACACCCTGGTTGAAGGTGACCTCGACCTTGTTTCCCGATCCTGCGGTGTGGACCGAGACGTTCTCGTTTGCTCCGGAGAACTGGGGGATGTCGATGTCGGGTGAGCTGGATGCGATGGGCACGGCGTAGCGCTTCTTGATCAGAGCGTCCTCGTTCATGGCCACATCACCTGCGCTCTCCAGATCATAGAGGTGGAAGCCGTCGACGGTGATCTCGATGTCCACGGACGCGCGCTGCGAGCCGTTGGTCACGTTGACTTCCTGTGATGTCATCAGCTGGAATGAGAACGATCCGTCCTTTGAAAGGTCAAGACCGGTGATCACGGCCGAATCCCCTCCGGTAGGCAGAGTTGTATAACCCGTGATGTTCGCCGGGCTGAAACTGATCGTGATGGAGGGGGAAACCTTGACTAGCTCCTTGACCAGGCTGGCGATGGTCACGGAGGACAAACCCACGGGATCTGCGAAGACCGGGGCTGCCACAATGAGAAGAACCAGTGTCAAAGCCAGAAGTATCTTTTTCATATCGACTCCACTTATAACCATATACTTTGTTTACTTATTTGTAAACCACTGCGGAAATCGGACGGAAAACGGCAATCCTGTAGTATAATCGAGGTATAAACGCGGCTACGGTTTTCCCGATGCCGGATCAACCATACAGGAGGATCTCCAATGAAACGTTGCAGCATTGTAATCCACAGCGTGAGCGGCAACTGCTACATCATCGGCGCATACCTCAAGGAAGCCCTTGAGAAGAGGAACGTCGATGTCAGGTTCTACAGGGTCGAGGACACCGACCTTCACATCTGGGCCAACAGGCAGGAGACAGCCAACGACTACTACGAGGAAATCGTAAGCCTTCCCGTCGTCACCCCTGAAAAGCTGATCAAGAGCGACATGGTGATCTTCGGATGCCCCACCGTGTTCGGCAACGTCTCTGCGGAGATGAAGACCTTCATCGACAGCACCGTGGCAATGTGCGAGGACCATGCCCTTTCGGACAAGTTCTTCGCCTGCTTCACTTCCTGCAAATACTCCCTCTGCGAGGGTTCCAGAGCCCTTGACGCCATGGTCTTCTGGGCCCAGGGCAACGGCATGATCCACATCCCGTTCGGAATCCACAAGGAGGTCCCGACCTGCCATCAGCCGGTACAGGGAATAGCACACCTCGAGGGAGACGAGAGCCTTGTCAGACCCTCGGCACAGCTGGGAGAGGAGATCGACATGTACGCCGAGAACCTCGCCTCCTACATCCAGGAATAATCAGACTCCGGGCCACACGAACGTAGCGTTCAGGTGAGTCTCCCCGTTGTCTATCAGAATGTCCTCTCCGGTGCATGAGCGGTTGGTCACCGTCATGAAGTAGCACCACTGCGCAATCTCCTGAGCCGTGGCCCACTTCTTCAGAGGCGTCACGTCCATGATGCTCTTCCACATCCCAGAGTCCTCCATCACGGGCCTGTTCAGTTCGGTCATGACCCCGCCCGGCGAGAGGCTGTTGCATGTGGCACCGTACTTTGCAAGCCTTATGGCCGCATTGCGCGTGTAGGCCAGAAGCGCCCCCTTGGAGGCACTGTACAGCGGAAACTCCGCCCCCGTGTGGGCCGATGCCGAGGCGATTGTCAGAACGCTCTTGATGGCACTCTGGAAAGCATACTTCTCAGTCACGTTCACCGTGCCCCTGAGGTTCACATCCACATCGTCATGGCCCTTCTTGCTCTGGTTCTGCACCCCGGCGCAGTTGACAAGGACCTCCACCCCTTCAATCTCAGGCAGCGTTTTCGCATCCGCGATATCCACGGTGTAATGTGTGAACCCTGCCCTCTTTCCCAGGACCGAGGCCTTTGAGTCCAGCCCGATGACGGTGTGACCTGTTTCTAGGAAAAGCTCCGCTACGGCGGATCCGATTCCGCCGGAGGAACCTGTGACTAGCACTTTCATGCTGCAGCCTCCCTTTCTCTGATGCGTCTTATCCTGCCCACCAGCGGGATGGTGATGAACGGAACCAGACACGATTCCACCACAAGCTCTATCACGGTTCCGGAAAGAACCGCCGTGAGAATGTCGAACCACGACATCTCGTAGACGGAAAGCCCTATGGGTGCGAAGGCCAGCGTCATGAAGATGGCGTTGTCCGCAAGCTGTCCCACCAATGTGGAGAATGCGGCCCTGAGAAAGAGGCGGAACTTGCTGTCCGTGTGCATCTTCTCAAGGGCCATTCTGATTTTGTAGATGATGTGCACGTTGATGAAGCTTCCCGTCCAGAATGCCACGACCGATGCGATTATGGTCCTGGGTCCGTTGGAGAAAACCCTGGCAAAGGCATCGGCCTGCTCGGCGTATTCGGGGAGCGTGGGGATCAGGACGATCAGGCGTCCGATGAGCATCACGACGAACGAGACCACGGCGGCGAAGGAGACCAGGACCACGGATGTGCGCTCGTCCCAGACCTCGACTATGACGTTGGAGATCAGGAAGACGGCCCAGCTGATAAGAAGTCCGCCGTCACAGATGATGATCGACGTCCCGAAGCTGAGGGACTTCATGCAGAAGATGTTCATCGTGACGGCCACGACGACGAATACGACCGAGAGGGCTATGAGGCATTCCTGTGAGGAGAGCTTGCTTTTTTTCATCGTTCGTCAGGAGAGCTCGGCAGCCGCCTTGTAGACGGTGTCCACCAGACCCTCGATCTTGTCGTCGTCGACGCTGGAGAAGGCAAGTCTGATGTGGTGCTCGTCGTTGCGGATGATACCTGTCTGGTATTTGTCCAGAAGGGTGTTCCTCAGGACCTCTGCATCCGGCTTGCACCAGAAGGTCATGAAGTAGCCGCTGTTGAACGGCAGGGCCTTCAGGCAGTCTTCCTTGGAATGCTTCTTCAGAGCCTCCTTGAGAAGGAAGTACCTCTGCCCTATCTTCTTCACTCCCACTGCCTTTGCCTCGGCGTGGCCGGGATCGGACATGGCCTTGAGGACGATGCTCTGGCCGGGCATGGAGCAGCTGGACAGGCAGCCTCTAAGGGCTCCCATGGTCTTCTGTGTCAGGGCGTCGAGCTGTTCACCCGTGAGGCCCTTTCCGCCGTAGGTGACGAATGCGACTCTGAAGCCCCAGACCATCTCTTCCTTGGTGGCTGCATCGCACTTGACGGCCAGGATGTTCTGGCTCAGGTCGCAGGCCTTTGCGAACAGGCTCACGGGACAGGGCTCGTCGTCGAAGAACAGGCCGAAGTATGCATCGTCGCAGACCAGGACGATCTTCTGTCCGGCATCGGCGTGCTTCTTCAGAACGGCGATGATCTCATCGGACTCCCTGTTTGTGGGCGTGTAGCCGGTAGGGTTGTTGGGGAAGTTCAGGATGACCATGACGGTGTCGTCTGCTGCGCTCAGTGCCTGGTCAAGGCCTTTGACGTTGAAGCCGTTGCCGCTGAAGATGGGGAACAGGATCTTGTTGGCCTGTCTCTGCTCGTCCAGGATCAGGTTGTAGTTCTCCCAGTACATGTCGGGAACGATCACATCGCCGCCGATCTCCAGGAACAGCGAGCAGACAAGGCTCAGTGCGTTTGTAAGACCGCTGGTGACGACGGGGATGGAAATCTCCTTGCCCTGAAGCGGGGGATTCTTTGCGATCATGTCCTCTTTCCAGACCTGGCGAAGGGCTGCAATTCCGCCCATGGGGGCGTACGGGAAGATGTCGGAGATCTTCATGGTGTCGGCGAACTGGGCCTTCATCATGGGAAGGTGCATGGCACTTCCGTTCTCAAGTGCGACACCGATGGTGGCGTTGTACTGCTTTGCCTTGACTCTTGCGTCGGCAGACTGGACGATGATTCCCTTGGGGACGTACATCCTCAGTCCGTAGTCGGAAAGAAGCTCCAGGGCCGCCGTGCCCTTGAGTGTCTCGTTGAGTTTTACTGCCAGTTCGTGCATTTTGTTCTCCTTTGGTTTTTATTCGGGACTCAGAAAAGCAGTCCCTGATCGAGTTCCACGGGCCTTCTGTTGTCGGAAAGCACCCTGGTCATATAAGCCCTGTCCAGGCTGAGTTCATTCACAAGTCTTATCAGCATGTCCTCCGAGACCAGGTTCTGTTCGTTGAACAGGAACATCAGCGCCTTCTCGGCGATGAACTGGGGCTTGAGGGAGTTCAGATAGACCTCCTCGTTGGGATCGCCCTTGTACCTGGTCGCAAGGTTCTTGTAAAGCTGGCTCTTCTTCACGTTGTACTTCAGGTTGTCTATCTCCGTCCGGAGCTTCTTCAGACTGCCCTTGCTGGCCTCCTCGGCCATGGGCTTGAGGGTGAAGAAGGTGTACTCCTTTCCGGGGAGGAAGTGGTGCTCGTCGCACCGGGCTGCGTAGTTCGGGGTTTCAGAACCGGTCTTTGCGCTGTCTCCTCCCACCACGATCAGGGGGTCGAAGTACAGAGCCGGACACTCGCAGCCGTCCACGGAGTAGTACCTGTAGGTGTAGAAGGCGTCGTTGATGCAGTCGTCGTGCTCGCAGTACGCCGTCAGCGGAATCACATCGGTGGCCATGTCCAGCATGAGCCTTGCCGATGAGTTGAAGATGTCGCGTCTGAAGTTGAGGATCAGCGTCGGGAAGATGAACATCACGCCCCTCTCCACGCTCTGGTTTCTAACAACGTAGGCAAGGCGCTCGTCGTAGAACGAGGCCTCGTCGATGATGTAGGTTCCCACCGTCGGGTTGTCGGCAATGACCTTCTCAAGGTCGAACGAGTCCCCTATCCTGGCCATGTTCTCGCCGCAGCTGATGTAGCCGCTTCTGAAGGCCATGGCGTCATCCGGGTAGTCGGTGAACCTGGAGCCGTCGATCTTGTTGCGGATGAAGAACACATGGCGGCGGTCCACCTCGCCGGTGCTGGTCAGAGCCTTGACCTTGGAGCTCTTCTTCATGGCAATGGCGGCGTCGCGCCAGACCTTGGCTGCGAACTCGGTCTTTCCGGACCCCATGGGACCGATCAGAAGAACCCTTCTGCCCGGCCGCGTGAAGTCGAAGTGCGTGAAGGTCTGGTGGACCTCCAGTGTCGGAAAGCCCAGACTCTTGAGAAAATCCTCGCTGGTGTGTACTGACCCGATGGGAGGCATGTCTTATTTTGCCGCCGTCACGATGGCTATTCCGGCGCTGCAGCCCAGACGGCTGGCTCCGGCTTCGATCATCTTGATCGCATCCTCGTAGGTCCTGATTCCGCCCGATGCCTTGACTCCGGTCTTCTGACCGACGGTCTTTCTCATCAGGGCAACGTCCTCTGCCTTGGCTCCGCCGGTGGAGAATCCCGTGGATGTCTTGACGTAGTCGGCTCCGGCCTTCACGGAAAGCTCGCAAGCCTTGACCTTCTCCTCGTCGGTCAGCAGGCAGGTCTCGATGATGACCTTAAGAAGCTTGCCGCCGCAGGCCTTCTTGACCTGGCGGATGTCCTCCTCGACAAGGTCGTAGCAGCCGTCCTTGAGCCAGCCGACATTGATGACCATGTCTACTTCCACAGCTCCGTCCTCAACGGCGCACTTGGCCTCGTATGCCTTGGCCTTCGTGCACATGGCTCCGAGCGGGAAGCCCACGACTGAACAGACGTTGACGCCGGTTCCCTTGAGCTTTTCGGCACAGAACTTCGTCCAGCATGTGTTGACGCAGACGCTGGCGAACTTCCACTGAGCGGCTTCCTCGCAGAGCTTCTCTATCTTTTCCCTGGTCGCGTTGGCGGCAAGGACCGTGTGATCGATGTATGATGCAATGTTCATGGTTTGTCTCCTCTGAAAAAGCTTACCTTAACAATGACCGATTTACAAGTTATAATACCGTCCATGCAGTTCTACCTGGGCACCTGGCAGGTCGCTCCGTCGGACGGATTCTGGACCGGACAGGACATCGGAACAAGCGAGAAAGTCATCTCCCTGGCCGCAAGACTCGGCATCCGCGGCTTCGACACGGCCCAGAGCTACGGCCGAGGTCAGGCAGAGCAAACCCTCTCCAAGATTCTCAGGCGTTTTGATCAGAGCTTTCTCATCGACACCAAGATCATGCCCTCGACCAGGGACGTTTCCGAGCTTGTCAGAGCCAGCGTCTCCCGACTCGGTCCCCTTGCAATCGACTGCCTCTATCTCCACTGGCCCAGAACGGGCTACGACACCCGCACCTTCATAAAGCAGGCCGATGCCCTCAAGAAGAGCGGGGTCATCCGCAAAACGGGACTTTGCAACCTTCCCCTCTCCGCCCTCAGGGCCCTGGTTTCGGAAGGCTTTCATGTTGACCGGATCCAGAGACCGGCGTCCCTTCTGTGGACCAGGGAGCTGGACGAGACCCTTTCATTCTGCCGTGATTCAGGCATTGGGATTGCCGTCTACAGCCCCACAGGCATGGGTCTTCTCAGCGGAAAATACAGAAGTCCGGAGGACCTCTCCGATGCCAGGAAAAACCTCTTCTGCTTCGATTCCGAGTGCCGCCCCGCCTTTCTGAAGCTGCTTGACCTTGTGTCGGATGTAGCCAAGAACAATGGTATGTCATGCACCAAAGTCGCACTTTCATGGGTTATATCCAAGAATCCGGACATCGTTCTCATCGGAGCCCGAAACAGCGCCCAGCTGAAGGAGAACCTTGATGTACCTGCAGTCCTCTCCTCATCAGAGCTGTCAGCCCTTTCTTCTGCGGCATCGGAACTGGACAGATGCGCATCGAAAGTGAACAACATCTTCTCCTACGACTGGTGAGAGGTTAGAATCAGAACCATGAGGATACTGAAGGAAGAAAAGAGCGCAGAACTCATCGTCAAGAAATCCCGCTTCATAGCAATAGCCAGAGTCTGCAACGACCCGGCCGATGTGAAGCGCATCGTCGACGAGACGCGCTCTCAGTATCCAGATGCAACCCACGTGGTCCATGCGGCGGTGATGGGAAACCAGTTCTCCTTCTCCGACGACCACGAGCCCAAGAACACGGCAGGCCGCCCTGCCCTTGAGGTGCTCAAGGGGTCGGGGATCACGAACATCATCGTCCTGATAGTCAGGTACTTCGGAGGAACCCTTCTGGGAACCGGAGGTCTTGTCAAAGCCTACGGTGACAGCACCAAGCTCGTTCTGGACGGAATAGAGACGGAGGAGCTTGTACAGAAGGCGGACTTCAGCCTGACCATCAGCTACGACATGTACGAGAACGTCAAAAGAATCCTCTCCTCCGTGAACGCAGACTCGGTGAAGGAGGACTTCGGAACGGAGATATCGCTCTCAGGCAGGATTCCCGCATCCGAGAAAGAGTCCCTCTCCTCCCGCATCTCGGACCTCTCAAACGGAAAGAGGACCGTTCTTTTCTCCGCCTACTGATTTTTATGGCGCGCAGGACTTTTTTCGCTTACTCTTAGTCTATAGACAATAACGACAGACACCGGAGGTCCGCCATGTCACTTAGAGAAGACGCCGAGAAAATCATCAAGGACGCACTGTGCGACGCACTGCCCGACAACGCCGTGAAGAAGACCCTGGACGAGATCAGGTTCTCAGACGGCAGGATCGTACTCATATCCGCCGGCAAGGCCGCATGGCAGATGGCCAAGGCCGCATGGGATGCCATGGGAGAGAAGATCGACAGCGGTGTAGTTGTCACCAAATACGACCACAGCAAGGGCAAGATCGGAAAGCTTGAGATCTACGAGGCAGGCCACCCCGTCTCGGATGAGAACAGCTTCAAGGCTACGGCCCGTGCCATGGAATGCGTCAGCGGCCTGAACAGGAACGACAACGTTCTGTTCCTTCTCTCAGGCGGAGGTTCGGCACTCTTCGAGAAGCCCCTCATACCCGAATCGGAGATTCAGGACATCACCAAGCAGCTTCTCAAGTGCGGTGCCAACATAGTTGAGATGAACACCCTTAGAAAGCGTCTTTCGGCCGTCAAGGGCGGACGCTTTGCACAGCTGTGCTCCCCCGCCCACGTCTACACCATAGTCCTTTCGGATATCATCGGAGACCCCCTGGACATGATAGCCTCAGGCCCGGCATATCCCGATTCATCGACATGCGAGCAGGCAAAGGAGATAGTCGGACGCTACTGCATCAAGCTTTCTGACAAGGCAAAGGACCTCATCGGCAAGGAGACTCCCAAGAAACTTGATAACGTGACCACGTTCGTCACCGGAAGCGTGAGACAGCTGTGCAGATCGGCAGCCAGAAGCGCCACCGAGATGGGTTACGAGCCCATCTTCCTTTCTGCCAGCCTTGACTGCGAGGCCCGTGAGGCCGGATCCTTCCTTGCCGCAATCGCAAGGGACCACCAGGATACGAAAAAGAGCCTGGCCTTCATCGCCGGAGGTGAGACCGTGGTGCACCTGACCGGACACGGAAAGGGCGGAAGGAACCAGGAGATAGCCTTGAGTGCAGCACTGGGAATCTCGGAGTGCAAGGACACCTGCATCTTCTCTCTCGGATCCGACGGAACGGACGGACCCACGGATGCCGCAGGAGGCTTTGCCGACCAGGATTCGAAGGCAGAGCTTGAGAAGCAGGGAGTGGACATCCACGCCGTACTTGCAGACAACGACGCCTACCACGCCCTTAAGAAATACTGCGGCCTGATCATGACCGGTGCCACCGGCACGAACGTAAACGACCTTACCGTCCTTCTGATTAAGAGGTGATTGTCAGACTCTTCTGACGTGCTCGATTCCCTTGAGGCTGTTCTTGTTGCCGTACATTCTCACGTCGGCACGCTCGAAGACCTCGGCCACGGTGCGCTCTCCGTGGTAGGTTGCCATGCCTGCGGCGACGACGATGCTCTTGGCGCGGGCGTTCCTCTCGTTGACTTCCTGCAGCTTGGCCATGAGGCTGTCCAGAACCCTGAAGTCCTCACCCTGGCAGATCACTGCGAACTCATCGCCTCCGATACGGAAGACGGGACTGTGCCTGAAGATGCTGCTGATCGTGTCGCAGGCTTCCTTGAGGTATATGTCTCCGGTCTGGTGGCCGTAGGTGTCGTTGATCTGCTTGAGGTTGTTTACATCGAACACACCGACGGCGAACTCCACCTTCTCCCCTGCTTCGATTCTGCGGTTCAGGTCGGCCTCGAACTCGACGTAGGCGTTCTTGTTCTTCACTCCGGTCAGTGCATCCTCATCGGCCTTCTCGCGGGCAACCGAAAGGTTGCGGGCGAACTCCTGCTCGCGCCTGACGCGGGCATCGATGTTGATGACTCCGAACACGAGCTGGGGGCCGTCGTTCTCCATGACGGTGGCTCCGCGAAGAGACACGTACTGGGGCTTGCCGTCAATGAGAAGACGGTAGTCAAACACGAACTGACCGCTCTCCTCTATCGCCTTGGTCACGTTCTCCTTGGTCATGATGTTCATGAACCTGGCGCGGTCGTCCTCATAGACGACCCTGGAGCTCCGTTCACGGGAGGTTCCGAAGAAGTCCTCACCGGCCTTGGGAATTCCGAGTCCCTCGTAGGCGGTGGTGGCGCTGTACTCGACATAGCGGTCGGTGACGGGATCGACGGTGTATATGCAGATGAACTCTCCCGAGAGTGCCATGATCCTGGAGTAAGTGGCATGCTCCTCCTTGATCCTGTCGTACTCCTCCTGGGCCCTCATCTGCGCGTCCACGTCGCTGACACCGACGATGATGTGGTTGTCGTCGTCCTTGATCCTGGAGACCTTCATGTTCATGTATCTCGGGGCACCGTCGACCAGCAGCCTGTAGGAGATTGTGAAGGTGCTGTGCTGGTCAATGGCATCAAGAAGAATCTGCCTTCTGAACGTGGCGATGAAGCGCTCGCGGTCCTCGATGTAGAGTTTTTCCGCCGCATCCCTTCTGCATGCCTTGAAGAAATCCTCTCCCCTTCTGACGATGACAAGGTCTCCGCTGGTTTCGTCGGGCTTGTATTCTATGAACTGCTTGGTCTGGAGATTGACGTAGTACAGGTTCCTGTAGTCGACGGAAAGCGCGTAAACGAAGCTGTCGGTGGGAATCAGTTCATCGGTATTGCTTCCGGCCAGGCTTTCCATCACGGCCAGGATGACAACGACTATGGCAGCGGACCCCGTCACGGGATTGACGGCGATACGCCTGATGAAGGCATGTACAACAGCTTCGTCGGCCATGGTTTCGGTGACCATGGTCCTCTTTCCGTCTGTGATGCACTGCTTCATGGCCTTGAGAAGCGACGGTCCCTGACCGGTCTTCCTGCTTGAGAAGCTGAAGGCCTGTCCTTCCGAAACCTCACCGTGGAACCTGCTCAGAAAGTCCTTGTAGGAGTTGTTGCACCTGATGATCCTGGCTCCGCCCTCGCAGGACTCCACAACCGCCATGGGCAGGGTGTCGAAGTACTGGTTGAAGACCATGTCCTCGCCCCTGACGGATGAAAGGTCGTAGAGGTTGATCCTACCTACGGACGAATAGTACTCGGCCTCGGCGGGGTTCTCGAATCCGATCTGGATGCCCTTCCTGTTGCGCTCGACTATCTCCTCCGGCGGAATGGCACCGCAGAAGAAGAAGCCCTGCAGCTTGGTGCATCCTATGTCCTTCAGGAAGTCCACCTGCTCCTGGCGCTCGACACCCTCTGCTATGGTCTCGATACCCAGTCCTATGGCCATCTTGGTGAGCTCGGTGAGGATTATGCGGCTCTTCTCGGAATTGCCGAACTGCTTCATGAAGCGCATGTCCAGCTTGATCAGGTCGAAGTGTATGTCCTGAAGCAGGTCCAGAGATGAATATCCGCTTCCGAAATCGTCCATCCAGACCTTGAAACCCAGGTTGTGGAACCTCTCGATCTGTTCCTTCATGAATTCGAAGTCCTGGCTTATGGTGCTCTCGGTGATCTCGATGGTGATCTTCTCGCGGCCTATGCCGGCGGCATCGACCCGTTGTCTGACCTCTTCGACTATGTCGCAGACATCGAAGTCGGCACGTGAGAGGTTGATGGACTGCGGAACGACGAAGAGTCCGGAATCGGCCTGGGATTTCATCTTGACCAGGACCCTCTCAAGCACGTAGAGGTCCAGTTTGTAGATGAGTCTGGAGTCCTCGAGGTACGGGATGAAGTCGCCTGGCATGATCATTCCCCTGACGGGGTCGATCCAGCGGGCCAGGGCCTCCTCCTCGCAGACCTTTCCGTTGGCGGCGCGGATGATGGGCTGGTAGAAGACGCGGATCCATTTCTCCTTCAGTGCGGTGTCGATGTTGGAGAGGATGTACTGGCGCTGCTCAAGCTTGAGGATCATGGAGCTTTCGAAGTATCTGAACGTGGAGATGAACGTGTTGCGGCCCATGTCACAGGCGGTCTTTGCCCTGTCGCAGGCCGTGCTGGCGTCGATGTCGGAGTTCTCGTAGATGTAGATTCCGACGCGCACCGGCAGCGTTCTTCCTTCGTTGATGCCCTTTGTCTCCTCGAAGACGGCATTGAGCTTCTTCTCCACATCGTCCCTGAAGGTGTAGACGGCGAAATGGTCCTGTCCGAAACGGCTGCAGTTGTCGTTGCCGAACATGCCTGCGATGACCTTGGAGAACGCCCTGATGAGCTTGTCTCCCTCGGCAAAGCCGTACTTGCGGTTGAACAGCCTCATACCGCACAGGTCGAAAAACAGCATGACCGCCTTGCGGTTCATTCTCTTGTACTTCTCCCTGGCTTGGTCCGTCAGCTCCAGGAAGTAGGACATGGTCAGAACGCCGGTCAGGTAGTCGTAGTGGTTGCGGTGATAGAGAGAATCCTCGTGGAGGGACTGGCTGAACGTCCGGTTCAGTTCGCTTTGGCCCTTTTTCCCTTCCGGGTCGTACGGGCCTTCGTCAGTGTACCAGACGTAGGCAAGCCTGGTCCCGTCGGGCATCACCACATGACTGCCCTGCGCATGCACCACTTTGTATCCGCCTTCGGATCTCGTCCTGTAGATTACGTCGTACGGCTCGTTGTCGACTGCAAAGCGCACCGCCGCCTCTGCTATCCTGGACACATCGTCCGGGTGGGAGTCGCGGTACATGTCGTTGTCCATTATCTCGTACGCCTCCTTGCGGTCGGCGTATCCGAACAGATCGAGAAAGCCCTGGGAAAGGACGATTGTCACAACGTGTTTGTCAATGAACTGGTACACGGCGAAGGGAACGCAGGATTTCTCCATGCTTTCGAAAACCTCAGGCGCGTACTTGTATTTCTCCATGCCCTTGCTCTCCGGTGCTTTGCAAGACAAAGCGTCAGTAATAAGACAGTATATATCAGTTTAGATAACAGAGGAAGAAAAAACGTGATGTGCGACGGACCGTGGCCTTATGCGTCCTGCTTCTTGCGGTTGATGAGCCTTCCGATGAACATCAGAAGCAGTGCAACCGGCGTGACGGGAATCACGATCGGCATGATGTAGAACGGATAGACCGGGAACAGCTTGTACATGAATTCCATGATGGCGTTTCCGGGAAGTCCGAACGTGTACATGTAGTTCACGGGGAAACCGCTTATCTTCCTGAACAGGACGTTGATTCCGAACACTGCGAAGAACAGCACCAGCATGACCAGCAGAATCTTGGGATAATCCTTGTATCTGGGCTTGTACAGGCCGGTTCCGACAAGGGAAACAAGCAGCACGAACAGGAAGTGGTGGGTGATCCAGAAGCCGTATCCCATCGGTGTCAGGAACGGGACGTTGATGAAGTCCGGATCCGGTACCAGAAGGGCCAGAAAGCATCCGACCAGACCGAAGGTATAGCAGAAACCCATCAGATAGCTCTTTCTTGTCCTGATTGCGAAAATGATCAGGATCGAGCAGATGTTGCAGAGGTTCAGAGGAAGCTCATTCATCCAGAAGAACTGGTGTCTGTAGACGGGGTCCCTGGACAGCATGATTTTGTAGAAACAGAAATAGACCAGGTTGATGACTGCGAGGATCGTCATGACCTTTGCGGCCTTGTCCTCATCCTTTCTCAGCGTCAGTGCCAGTACGGCAATCAGCACGAAGTCTACGACGAACATCAGAATCCAGATGGGAGACATGAAAGATATCATCCGGATACCCCCTTGTACGGTTGTTTCAATAGTTTTCCGAGGTCATTCTACTTAGTTATGTGATGGAATGGCAAGGGCACAAAAAAGGGGACAAATCACCTGCGTCTCTCTGACGAGCCACTTACCGTTGCTACCTCCCGGTCCTGGCGGGGTTGGGTGGTGCCAGCAGCACAGAATCTGTCCCCAGTTCGGAGAGAGGGGGATTCGAACCCCCGAAGGCTTTTGACCTTACACGACTTCCAATCGTGCACCTTCGACCACTCGGACATCTCTCCAAATAACGAAATGAATATAACAAAAATCCCCACAAGCAACAAGGTGAAAAACCCCGCAACCTGTGAAAACGGAGTGATAGGGATTCGAACCCTAGGTGAGGACGAGCCCCACACCAGATTTCGAGTCTGGCTCCTTCGACCACTCGGACATCGCTCCAACTTGGTGCATTATCATCTTATTTCCCCTCCGTGTCAAACCAATTGACAAACAATTGAGGGCTCATTATCTTTTAAAGGCTATTGGATGGATGGCCGAGTGGTCGAAGGCGGCGGTCTTGAAAACCGTTGAGGTGCAAGCCTCCGGGGGTTCGAATCCCTCTCCATCCGTCCTTGG
>Ga0310696_10003781_pt1 | contig 18786 bp, 11 predicted proteins | sample AusTroGonzalo_MG_4_FD_203885 | JGI IMG/M metagenome (GOLD analysis project Ga0310696, IMG submission 203885) | Bovine rumen microbial communities from tropical cattle in Woodstock, Queensland, Australia - Gonzalo_02 (v2) (version 2) | ecosystem: Host-associated > Mammals > Digestive system >...
TCCATCTTGCAAAGATAACAAAAATAAGGATTGCTTCCAGCCGGAAACAATCCTTATTTTTAGGGATTTACCCGAATCGCCTAGTCGATCAGGCCCCGGGCGCGAAGGGCGGCCGTGTTGTCCGGCTCGCGGCCGGCGAAGCTCTTGTAGAGCGTCATCGGCTCCTCGGAACCACCGCGCTCCAGGAAGGTCTCCTTGAACTTCTTCGCCAGCGCGAGGTCGTACGGGCCGTCCGGCGAGGCGGTGAAGATGCTGAAGGCGTCCTTGTCGAGCACCTCGGACCACAGGTAACCATAGTAGCCGGCGGCATAGCCGCTGGAGAAGATATGGTTGAAGTAGGTCGAACGGTAGCGGTAGGTGATCTCCGGGATCAGGCCGATCTCATCGGCGATCTGCTTCTCGAAAGCGTCGATGTCCACGCCCTTCGTGGAGGCGAGCTCGTGCCAGCGCATGTCGAGGATCGAGGCGGCGCAGAGCTCCGTGGTCATGAAGCCCTGGTTGAACTTCTTGGCGGCCAGGATCTTCTGGACCAGCTCCGCGGGGATGGTCTCGCCCTGCGCGTTCTTGGCGTAGCGGGCGAGCATCTCGGGCTGGAAGGCCCAGTTCTCGTTGAACTGGGAGAACATCTCCACGAAGTCGCGCGTGACGTTGGTGCCGCTCACGGAAGCGTAGTGGCACTTCGTCAGCAGGCCGTGCAGGGCGTGGCCGAACTCGTGGAAGGTCGTCTCGATGTCGTCGATGGAGAGATAGTCGTCGGAGAAGTTGCAGACGTTGACGATGATCGGGCGGACCTCGTTGCCGTCGGCGTCGACATACTGCTCGCGGACGTTGTTCATCCACGCGCCGCCGCGCTTGCTGGCGCGCGGCTTATAGTCGGTCGTGAAGATGCCCAGCAGCGAGCCGTCCTCGGCCGTGACCTTGTAGGCGCGGACCTCCGGGTTGTAGACGGGCACGTCCTCGAGGCGCTCGAAGTTGACGCCGTAGAGGATGTGGGCGTTGGTGAAGATGCCGTTGACCACGCTGTCGATCTGGAAATACGGCTTGGTCAGCGACTCGTCCAGGTCGTACTTGGCCTTGCGGACCTTCTCGGCATAGTACCACCAGTCCCAGGGCTCGATCTTGGAACCGGCCGGCAGCTTGCCGTCCTTGATGTCCTGGTCCATCACGGCCTGCATGTCGGCGAGCTCCACCTTGGCCTTGGCCACGGCGGCCTTCATGATGCCGGCGAGGAAGTTGTCCACCGTCTCCGGGGTGCCGGCCATCTTGTTGGACAGGATATAGGCCGCGGCGTTGGGATAGCCCAGGATCCGGGCCTTCTCGGCACGCAGGTCAAGCACGTCCAGCAGGAGCTGACGGTTGTCGTATTCATTGCCGCGGTGGCCGCGGGAAGTGTAGGCCTCGTTGTACTGGCGGCGCAGTTCGCGGTCCTCCGTGCTCGTCATCTTGTCGGGATAGGCGGCCACGCTGAAGCCGAAGCGGTCCAGGAAGTCGTTGGACTCGGCCAGGATGTTGTTGCCGATCTTCTGCGTCTTGGCGGCGATGTCGGCGTTGATCTCGCGCAGGCGGGCCTGCTGCTCCTCCGGAAGGCCGATACCCTCGCGCTCGAAGCCGTCGAAATGCTTCTTGAGCACCATCTGCTGCTCGCGGGTCAGGCCGCTCTGGTCGGCGTGATAGACGGCTGCGATGCGGTTGTAGAGAGCCTTGTTGAAGGAAAGGTTGTTCTCGTGCTCGCTCATCAGCGAGATGATGTCCTCCTCGATGGCGGCAAGCGCGTCGGTGCGGTCCGTCTCCGTGATGTTGTAGAACACGCCGACGACCTTGGACAGGATCTGGCCGGAGAGCTCCAGCGGGACGATGGTGTTCTCGAAGGTCGGCGTGTCCGGGTTGGCGGTGATGGCATCGATCTCGGCGTTCTGCTGCTCGATGCCCGCCTTGACGGCCGGGATGAAATCGGAAGGGAGGATCTGCTCGAACGGCGGGATGCCGTAGGGGGTATCCCACTCGGTGAGGAAGGGATTGGTGCGGTTGTTCTGGCAAGCTGTCATAGCAAGGATGATGGCTGCGGAAGCTAAAATTCTTTTCATTTATTTACTCAGGATAATATACGTGGGATAATGGTCGGAATAGCCGTTGATGAACTGCCCGCCGGAGAAGGTCCGGAAAGGCGTCCCGGCGTAGCGGCCCTCCTGCTGCGTGAGGAAGGGCGGGTCGAAGACGAAACCGTAGTGCACGGCGTCGCCAGGCAGGATGTGCAGGCTGCCCTGCGCCGCAACGTCCGTCAGGGCGCCGTTGACGAAGATGCAGTCGAAGATGTTCCACTCGCCGTGGTACTCCTCCGTGCCGAAACCGTCCTTGTGCATCCGCAGGAACGGCGAGAACAGCTCGCCATCCTGCATCTCCGCGATGGTCTCGCGGCCGCGCAGGAAGTCGGTCATGCAGACGTCCTCCGGATTGTCGTTCATGTCGCCCATCACGACGACGTTGATGCCCGGGAAACGCTTCTCCAGGGCCAGGATGTCGTCGCGGACGATCTCCGCGGCCCGGCAGCGAAGGTCGCTGCCCTTGCCGCCCGTGCGCGAAGGCCAGTGGCAGACATAGACGGCCAGCGGCTCGCCGGCCAGTTCGCCGCGCACGCAGAGCACGTCGCGCGTCTTGAACGCACGCTGCTCCTCGGGCGTCTTCTCGAAGACGATCCCGCTCCGCGTCTTGAAATCGAACGGCAGCGTACGCGTCTCCGCAACCCGGAAGAATTCGGGCCGGTAGAGCAGTGCGCAGTCGATGCCGCGCGTGTCCGGGCCCTCGACGTGGATGAATTCGTAGCCCGCCTCCGCAATCTCGTCGCGGGCGACGAGATCCGCCAGGACGCGGTCGTTCTCGACCTCGGCGAGGCCCAGCAGGACATGCCAGCGGCCGTTCTTCTCCGACATCGCGCGGATCACCGAAGCGATGTTGGAGAGCTTTTTCTCATATTTGTCCGGCGTCCAGGCGTTCTCGCCCTGCGGGGTGAAGGCCTGGTCGTTCTTGCCCTTGTCGTGCTCCGTGTCGAAGAGGTTCTCCACGTTGTAGAACCCGACCACATAGGCATCGTCCGGGATGACGGGCGCGCAGGCGCCAAACAGCAGGAGCGCCGCGAATAAGGAGACAAGAAGCTTATTCATACGCTAGTTGTTCCACCACCAGTCGACGTCGGCGGGATTCTGCGCCTCCACGCTCTTCTGCGTGTCGGCCGGCAGGTTGACGAAGAAATCCACGCCTACCTTCTTCTCCAGCTCGTCGACGCTGATCGCCATCGACTTCTGGATGCTGGGGCGGCTGTCGGACTTGTTGTCGAACCAGAACGCCACCGCGGAATAGCTCTTGTCCTTGGCCAGGCGCAGCAGGGCCTTGTAGTAGCCCACGGGGACGGTGATGTGCTTGTTGTCCGCATCCAGGACATATTTGGTGCTGCCCCCGATGTAGCAGCCCGTGACGACATAAAGCGTATCCGTGTCGGATTTCTTGGCCCAGCCGCGCACGCGCTTCTCCAGCGTGGCCCAGAGGTCGGTGTTGAGCGTATGGTCCTGCGGCGTCATATTGGTGCCGAAGAAGGTCTCCAGGTTGACGCGGTAGTCGAGCCGGTCGGCCGACGGGAGCTGGTGTCCCCGGTCGAAGCGTTCGTTGCTGTCGCCATTGCCCGTCCTGTAGCCCTTGGGAAGGTACTGCTGCTTGTTGCGCGGCAGGATCGGGTCCAGGGTGAACTTCTCCGTGCGGTCACCGGATCCGATGTTGCCCGCGCAGAGCGGATAGGCCACCCAGGTGGACACGAAATGGTCGTAGTCATAGTAGGCGGCATAGCTGCGCTGCCCGGCCGGGAAATAATGGATCAGCAGGTCCTGGCCGTCGTCGGCCTTCGTCGCCGGGAGTTCCATCCAGGAAGCCTTGGTCGAAGCGAGCTTGCGGCCCAGCTTGTATTCGCCGGGTGTGCTGGACACGAAATAGGCCGGGGCATCGCCACCTGCCTGCGGGACGCCTTCGTGCTCGCTGCGCAGGGTCATCATCGTGACCTTGTCACCGACCTTCAGGCCCAGCTTCGGGAAGGACTGGTCGTTCTTGGAGACCTGGGTCTGGCTGAGGCCGTACACGTAGATGAAACCGGTCTCGTCGAACATGAAGAAATTGCCGTACTCTTCGTTCTCGACCGCCGCGATCTCGCCCGTCAGCCGATACCAGGTGGTGTTGTCCGCCTTCTTGGCGCGGAACGCGCTGATCGTGAGCTGCGCGCCCACCAGCTGGGTGACGCTGATCTCGGCCGAGCGTTCCCCGGCCTGGATGCGCACCTTCGCGCTCCGCTCCTGCTCCCCCTCGTTCGCCTGCGCCGTGAGCGTCAGGTTCTGATACAGCGGGTTCCCCTCGCCGGAAGCCGGCGACACGGTCAGCCAGTCCGCGTCAGAAGACGCCGTCCAGCTCTTGTTGGTCTGGAAGGCCACCTGCACGGAGCCGCCCTTGCTCTCCAGGGAGACCGCGTCGGTCTTCAGGGTCAGGCTCGTGGCGGGAGCCCCGGCCTGGGTGACGGGGATCTGCTTGGACACCCCGCCCGCGGTCACGGTCAGGAAGGCCTTGCGCTCCGTCGCATCCGGATTCGCCTCCACGGTGAGTTTCACCGTCTGGCTGGAATTGACCGAGACGCTCCCGGAAACGGGAGTGACGCTGGCCCAGGTTTCGGAAGAGCGCACCGTCCAGTCCCGGTTGGTCATGAAAGAAACATCCTGCGTGCCGCCGTCGTAGCCGACGGAAACGGACGTGGTCGTCAAGATCAGACTCGTGGGGTCCGTCTTGTTGCAGGCGGTCAGGAACAGGGCCACCCATATCAACGGAAGGAAAAAAATCTTCAAGTGTCTCATATCCTTCGAAGATACGGCTTTTTTTTCAAAACAAAAAAGGAGCCGGCCTTCGACAAGGCCGGCTCCTCAAAGGGAAATCTAGTCTAAACTATTCAGTTACACCATTGTGGGAATACACCCAGGCCTTCTTGCTGGCGGTCTCGGCCATCCCGTTGTAGACGGTCACCTTGCCGCAGACGATCACTTCGTCACCCACGGCGATCTGGGCGTTGCCCTCGACCCAGGGCTTGTTGTTGAACCAGTACACGCTGTAGCACTCGAAGTCCTTGTCGGTAGCGGTCGTGCTCTTCTTGTCCTCGGACACACCGTAGGCGGTGCCGTCGTCGGAGATCCAGAAGGTGCCGGTGCCGTAGGAGGCGCTGAACGTATAGAGGACCGCGGAGACCTTGCCCTTGATGTAGATGTCCTCATCGAAGGTCATGCCGCCGGTGAGCAGCTTGGCGATCTCGGAGGCGGTGTAAGGGTTGGACACGGAGCCCTTCGCGGTGGGATCGTATTCCACGATCTTGGTAGCGATGACGTTGACGTACTTGCCCTTGCCGCTGATGCCGTTGAAGTAGCCGGTGACGGTGATCTTCTTGCCGTCGAAGGACTTGGCGTCCAGCGCGTCGACAGGGTAGACGATGCTGCCCTGGCGGGTCTCGGGATCGACACCGTCAAAGGTGATGTTGAAGTAGTTGCCGGACACGGACAGCGTACCGGTGAACTTGACATACTCGGCCGTCGCGGCGTTGTAGTCCGAGATGGCGGAGGTGATGTCGGTAGCCTTCGGATAGTTGACCGCATTGCCCTGGCTGTCCACGAACACCTCGGTGATATCCGTCAGCTCAGGAACGCCGTTGTAGGTGGTCTTGGTAGCGGACATCTTCACACCGTCACCCAGCGAAAGGGCGGCAGCGGCGTTGCCGTAGGCATAGATGGCGTTGGTACCGTCGGAAAGGACGGCGCCCTTGGTGGTCAGCGCAACGACGATGGTCGAAGGCAGGGTCTGGACAGCGGAGCCGTCCTCAGTGGCGATGATGTCGGTCACGGTGGCGCCGGTGGCGGGCTGGCCCTCCTGGGTCACGGTGACGCTCTTCATCGCGGTGGGACCCTTGATGGAGATGGTGGCGGTACGCTCGGCGGTGCGGGGGTTCTCGCTGGCGCGGAGCAGGAAGCTGCCATCCGGGTTGACACCCTCGAGGGTGAGCCAACTGGCGCTGCTGCTCACCAGCAGCGGGCTCTCCTTGGCGGTGACCTTCATGTTGAAGGTGCCACCCTCGCAAGGGAGCTTGTCGAAGTCGAACGGATCGACGGAGATCTTGGACTTCTCGATCTTGACGATGGACACGTCGACGAGTTCGACGACGCCGTTGTACACGGTACGGGGACCTTCGACGGTCACGATGTCGCCCACTTCGATACCGAAGCTGGCCCAGCCGCCTTCAGCGTCCTTCGGATACTGGCTCTTGGCGTTGAACGTACCATAGATGTAGAGCTGGCCCGTCTCGTCCTCGAGATACCAGTTGCCATAGGCAGTGTTGACGACGGAGACGCAGACGCCGCGGACCTTGTAGGTACCGTCCTCACCGTCGAGGACTTCCTTGCAGGTAGCAAGCGGAACTTCCACGCCAGCCGGAGCGGCCTGGTTGACATTGAGGATCTTGGTCTTGCCACCCATCTTGACGTTCACCTCGGCCTTGCGGGCCGCGGTGGAGGCGGAAAGCGTCTTGAAGGTCACGTCCACTTCCTGATTGGCAGCACCGGACGTCGGCGTGATGGAAAGCCAATCGGCCTTGGTTTCGATGCTCCAGTCCTCATCACCGCAGATGGTGATGACATTGGCGGCACCCTCATTGGATTCGAGGGTGAAGTAATCGTTGGAAACCGTCAGGCCCTGAAGCTCACTGACAGGCTGCAGCTGCGTACAGCCGGTCAGGGTGGCGACGGCCGCCACAAAGGATGCAATGATATACTTGAGTTTCATAATGCGTCCTGGTAATTAGTTGAACATATACTTGATGCCGATCTGCATGTACCAGCAGTTGCTGAGCGTGTGGGAGAAATCCCAGGTGGGAACGCCCTCACCCACGGTGGTGGAGAACACGGGGACGCCGTCGGGATCCGTACGCTCGTACTTCAGGATCTTGGCGTTTTCGTTGGTGTCGTGCGGCACGTCAGGATTCCAGGCCTGGGCGACGCCCCAGCGGGAATTGAAGAGGTTGCCGACGTTCTGGACGTCCAGGCTGAGCTGCAGCGTGTTGACCGTATTGCCAAGCTTGATGACGAAGTCGTGGGCGTAGCGGAAGTCGAACACGTGGCGGAACGGCTGGGTGATGGCGTATGCCTCGGCATACTGGCCCTTGTGGCTGCTCAGGTAGGAATCCTGGGCGGCGAAGGCCCAATAGCGGTTGGCGTCGTCGGCGCTGGCGAAGCGGATCTCCGTCTCATCGCGAGGGATGTAGATGAGGTCGTAGGCGTTGCCGTCGCCGTTCATGTCGTTGGAGTAGATGTAGCTGTTGCCTGCGTAGCGGAGACCCTCGTAGAAGAGGCTGAAGTGGTTGTGCGACAGGTCGGTGTAGCTCACGGAAGCCATCACACGGTCAGGCAGGTTGTAGCTGGAGTTGTGCAGGACGTTGAAGTTCGGACCATCCACGGAAGGAATGTACTTCCAGGCGGCGGAGGCGTTGGAACCCGGCATACCGGTGATCTCCTTGCTCACGGTGTGCGTATAGGCGGCCGTGATGTTGAGGCGCTCGACCGGCGTCGCGTTGAGGGAGATGGTGGCGATGGAGCCGTAGCCCTTGCTGGTGTTGCTCAGCACATAGGCGTCGACCTTGTTGTACTTGTAGCCGGAAGGATAGATGTGACGCTGGTCGGCACCGTTGAACGTGCCCCAGCCGGCGTTGTCGGCAGGGATGGCGTAGTTGGACAGCATCACGCCCTGGACGGTCTTGTTGAAGATGTACTCACCCGTGATGGTGAACGGGAAGGACACCGGGACGTTCCAGTCAAAAGCGATGGAGGTCTTCCAGACCTGCGGCATCTTGAAGTTGTAGTCCACACCGGCGACCTCGGACGGAGCGGGAGCCGACTCCGGCGTGATGGTCTTCGGATACTTGGCACCGTCGATACCGTTGAGGATGTCGAGGATCTGCCAACGGTCGGTCACGAGGCGGCCGTTCTGCATCATCGCGGCGAGGATGTCGGCATCCTTCACCTTGGTGGCGCGACCCTTCACGATACCGGCGTTGGTCGGCATGTTGGTGAAGAACACGAGCGGGAGACGACCGGAGAAGAGGCCGGTACCACCGCGGATCTTGAGCACCTTGTTGCCGAACACGTCATAGGAGAAGCCGATACGCGGGCTGAACTGGAAGTTGGTCTTGGGCCACTTGCCGGTGTCGACGTGGCGTCCACCGTAGTCGATGGCCAGGGTGGCGTTGTTGGTCATCACGTCCGCGTTGTTGAACCAGATGTTGTCGATGCGCAGACCGTAGGTGAGTTTCAGCTGGTCGTTGACGCTCCACTCATCCTGGCCGTAGACACCGATCGTGTTGAAACGCACCTTGGCGGAAGGGAACTCGTCGCCGTCGAAGCCCCAGTCAAAGGCCATCTCGACAGGATTGTTGCCATTGAGGAAGTCGCTCATCGAAGCGAAACGGAACATACCGGTACCGTTACGCATATAGGTATTGAGAGCCATCTGGGCCTCGAAGCTGGCACCTGCGGTCACCTTGTGGGCACCGGCATACCAGGTCAGGTCGTCCTTGATGTTGAGGATGGTGTTCTGGACGTTGTTGCGATAGGTGAAGAGCTCGGTACCGAAGTCCATGTAAGGCTCCATCTCGTGACCTTCGCCCAGGTCGCCGGCGAGGATCTCCACGAAGGGGAAGAAACCGCCGTCATTGCCACGGACGTCCTGGATGTTGGAATAGGTGACGAGGAACTGGTTGGACAGGTTGTCGGTCAGACGGCTGTTGAGGTCGGCCGAGATCGTGTACACGTTGTTCTTCTGGTTGTACATCGAGTTGGCGTACACGAGGCCGTACTGGGAAGCCATGTCGAAGGTCATACCCGAGGCGTCGCGGGAGGTGGAAGGGAGCTTCCACAGGTTGCTCGACGTATAGTTGTAACGGAGAGCGAGCTTGTGACGGTCGCTGATGTTCCAGTCGATACGGGCCAGCGCCTTGACCGTGTTGTTGCTCTTGTTGTAGTTGTCGAATGCACCCGGATCGTAATCGTAGTTCCGGATAAGGAAGTTGCGCATCTGCTCGGCCTCGGCCGTGCTCACGCGCGTGATCTGGCGGTCAGGATCGGCCACGCCGTCCGGGGAGGTGCGCCACTTGTTGATGTCGCTGGTGGACGGGAGGATCTCGCCGCTCACGAAGAAGAAGAGCTTGTTCTTGACGATCGGGCCACCGAGGGTGAAACCGTAGGTCGTCTCACGGTCGCGCGTACGCTCGAGGTCGACACCGTCGATGCGGTTGCCGTGCAGGTTCTCGTTCTGGTGATAGACGTAAGCGGAACCCTTCAGCGTATTGGTACCCGACTTGGTGATGGCGTTGATACCACCGCCGATGAAGTTGGACTGACGCACGTCGAACGGGGAGATGACGATCTGCATTTCCTCGATCGCCTCGAGGGAGATCGGGTTGCCACCGCCCGGGAGGGAAGCGCTCAGACCGAAGTTGTTGTTGACGTTCGCACCGTCCAGCGTGAAGTTGGTGGAACGGCCGGAGCTACCGGAGAAGTTCATGCCGTTGCCGCCGTACGGGGAAAGCTTGGCGATGTCGGTAAGGCTTCTGCTGACCGTAGGCATCTCCAGCATCTGACGGGAGTTGATGTTGGTCGCAGCACCCGTCTTCTCGACCGCGGAGAAACGCGAAGAAGCCGTGGAGATGACGATCGCCTCAGACAGGAGCTGGGTGTCGTCGGACAGCGTAGCGTCGAGCGCATACGCCTCGGCAAGCGAGAGGGTGATGTCCGTGTAAGTCACGGTATTATAGCCCAGGCAGCTGACCTCGACGGTGTAGGGACCGCCGGAGCGCATACCATTGATGAAGTAACGGCCGTCCGCGTTGGCCACAGCGAAATACTGGGAACCGGAGGGCGTGTGGACCGCCACGACGGTGGCGCCAGCGACGGGCTCACCTTCCGTGTCGGAGACCTTACCGTTCAGCGTGGAGGTCGTCACCTGCGCAGTGGCAGATACGACAAAGAGCATTGCTGCGAAAGACAGCAACACACGCTTGCAAAAATGATTCATCATGTTGATAATAAAGTAAAATTGAGTTACTTAACTGTCAATTAAATAGTCAGGTTCAAGTACGCGCCGCAAAGATAGCTTACTAAATTGAATTGGACAAACCCTTTCTTGTTTTTTTATCATCTTTTATTACTATCTTTGCTGACGAATGTTAACCATACGAGGAAAGATTTGATTGCTTGCAACCTCGTCAAAAATGCTAAAAAAGATGAACTACCTCTTCACATCGGAGTCCGTCTCCGAGGGCCATCCCGACAAAGTCGCCGACCAGATTTCCGACGCTATCCTTGACGAATTCCTCCGGCAGGATCCGGAGGCGCACGTCGCCTGTGAAACCTTCTGCACCGCCGGTCTCGTGATCGTCGGCGGCGAGGTCAACTCCGACAACGCCTACGTCGACATCCCGGGCACCGCCCGCAAGGTCATTTCCCGCATCGGCTATACCAAGGCCGAGTACGGCTTCGACGCCGCCTCCTGCGGCGTCATCTCCACCATCCACGAGCAGAGCGCCGACATCGACCGCGGCGTGGACCGCGATGAGCCGGCCGAGCAGGGCGCCGGCGACCAGGGCATGATGTTCGGCTACGCCAGCACGGACACGGAAGAATACATGCCGCTCGCGCTGTCCCTTTCGCACAAGCTCCTGCTGACGCTCGCGGACATCCGGCACAACGAGCCGGAGCTGATGCCCTACCTGCGTCCTGACGCCAAGTCCCAGTTCACTATCGAATTCACCGGCCGCCGCACTCCCGTGCGCGTACACACCATCGTTCTCAGCACGCAGCACGACGAGTTCGACACCGACGAGCGCATGCACGCGCGTATAGAGAAAGACGTCCGGGAGATCGTCCTCCCGCGCCTGATCGCCTCGCTCCCCGAGCGCACGGCGAAGCTTTTCGACGACAAGTTCATCCTGCACGTCAACCCGACGGGCAAGTTCGTCATCGGCGGCCCCGCCGGCGACACCGGCCTGACCGGCCGCAAGATCATCGTGGACACCTACGGTGGACGCGGCGCCCACGGCGGCGGCGCCTTCTCCGGCAAGGATCCGTCCAAGGTGGACCGCAGCGCCGCCTACGCCGCGCGCTACCTCGCCAAGAACCTCGTGGCCGCGGGCGTCGCGGACGAAGCGCTGGTGCAGCTGGCCTACGCCATCGGCGTGGCCGAACCGGTCAGCGTCTTCGTCGACACCTACGGCACGCGCCACGCCGGCGAGTCCGACGCGGAGATCGCGCAGAAGCTGCGCAGCCTGTTCGACCTGCGCCCGGCCGGCATCATCAAGAAGTTCGGCCTGAAGAATCCCATCTACGAGCCCACCGCCGCCTACGGCCACATGGGCCGCAAGCCCTACGTCAAGGACGGCATCCAGTTCTTCGGCTGGGAGCTCCTGGACGGCGTGGACTGCATCAAGGAAGCCTTCGGCCTATGAGTTCCCGGGACAAGAAGCCCCAGCAGGTCCGTATCAACAACAAGCGCGCGTCGTACGACTACGAGTTCCTCGAGGAGTACGACGCCGGCATTGTGCTCGTAGGCACGGAGATCAAGTCCATCCGCGCCGGCAAGGCCTCCCTGCAGGACGCCTACTGCTATTTCTCCGGCGGAGACCTCTACGTGCGCGGGATGAACATCGCCACCTACTTCTGGGCGTCCGCCTGGAGCAGCCACGAGCCGATGCGCGACCGCAAGCTGCTGCTCACCCGCCGCGAACTCAAGCACCTCGCGCAGGCCGTCAAGACCAAGGGCCTGACGATCGTCGCCGTGCGCGCCTACATCGCCGACAACGGCTTCGCCAAGCTCCACATCGCGCTCGCCAAGGGCAAGAAGGAGTATGACAAGCGCGCCACCATCAAGGAGAAGGACATCCGCCGCGAGATGGAAAGAGAATAATCCCCCGCCCCATGCCCCGCCTCAAGCATAGCATCGTCGCCGAGCTGCCCGAACCCGAGCGGCTGGACGTCACGCAGCTTGCGCGCGACTGCGCCTCCGGCGCCTGCGACCTCGTTGCCGTGGTCGGCCCCACCGCCTCCGGCAAGACCCGCTTCGCCGTACGGCTCGCGGAACAGCTGGGCGGCGAGATCCTTTCCGCGGATTCGCGGCAGGTCTATCGCGGGATGGACATCGGCACGGGCAAGGACCTCGCCGAATACGGCTCCGTCCCCTGCCACCTCATCGACATCGCCGAGCCCGGCACCCAGTACAACGTCTGGCAGTACCAGCAGGACTTCGCCCGCGCCTGGGCGGACATCCGCGCCCGCGGCGCCGTTCCTGTGCTCTGCGGCGGCACGGGAATGTACGTCAATGCCGTCACGCGCGGCTATGATTTCTCCGAGAAGGTCCCCCTGAGCGCCGCGCGCGAAGGGAGCTCCGGCCGCGCCGACCTCCCCCAGCGACCCTTCTTCATCGGGACGCTGGTCGACCGGGACACGCGCAACGCGCGCATCGACGCCCGGCTGGACGCCCGCCTGCAGGAAGGCATGGTGGACGAGATCCGCGGGCTGCTCGAGCGCGGCGTCCCCGCCGAGGCGCTCCTCGCCTACGGCCTCGAATACCGGTTCGTCACGCTCTACCTGCAGGGCGAACTCTCCTACGACCAGATGCGCACGCAGCTCGCCACCGCCATCCACCAGTTCGCCAAGCGGCAGATGACCTGGTGGCGCGGCATGGAACGCAGCGGCGTCCGGATCCACTGGGTGGAGCCGGACGCCATCTGATTCATTATCTAAAGATTATTCCATCGGAATGCCGGGCAGACCCAGCAGGATGCGGTAGCCGTCACTGACGCGGCTCGGCGCATCGGTCACGGCGTCCAGCCGCCGGACATCGACCGACCTGAGCGCGGCGCGCTGCCGCCGGGAGAAACCACAGGCCGACAAAGCGGCCGCAAGCATCGTCTCGGAGGGATCGCCGAGCTGACAGCCATCCAGCGGATTATCCTCCACTTCCACATCCGGAGCCAGGCCGTCCGGCATGCAGAGCGTCCGGCCGTCCTTGTCGGCGAAGCGGGAGACCATCACATAGAGGCCCTGGTTTTTCGTGCCCTCCAATGCAGGGTCCAGATCGGAGCCCATATACTTGGCATTGTCCGTGAAGAAATCCTCCGCCGAGAGCGGCAGGCCGGCGCAGAACTTGCCGTGCGTGCGCTCGCCGACCAGGAAGACCGGCATATAGGCCATCAAGTCGCAAAGCAGGGCCTCCGAGGCGGAAGCCGAGGAACCGGTCACGATCGCATAGATCCGTCCGGCGCGGGCATTGGCGTCCCGGGTGTTGAAACTGTAATTCTTGCCGTCATACTGGAAGTGGAAATCCTGAGAGAAATAGGTCTTCGTATCCTCCTTCCGGGAGGAGAAATAATTCATCAGTTCGCTGTTGTAGACCTCCATCGAAAGGACTTCTCCCGCCCGTACCGCATCCTCAGGCGCAAGCATCGAGGCCAGGAATTCCTCGGCCATCGCGAATCCACCGCCGTTGTAGCGCAGGTCCAGGATCAGGTCCGAGATTCCCGCAGCGCGGAAACCCTTGCATGCCGTGATCAGGTCCCGGTAGGAGTCGAGCGTGAAGCCGCTATATGCCAGATAGCCCACCCGCTTGCTGCCGTCGTCGAGGAGCTTGTAGAGCAGGACGGGGTTCTCATACATCGACACGGATTCCATCGACACTTCCCTGCCGTCCTCGAGGGTCAGGACGAGACGGCCGGTCCCCAGGAGTCCTTCCTGGACGATGCCGACGTAGTTGTCGGGCGTCATCGCCTTGCCGTTGACCTTCACGACGAGGTCGCCCCGCTTCAGCCCCGCCTTGCTGGCAGGACCGTCCGCGTAGGTATAGGTCAGCACAGCCCCGATCCGGGATTGCTCTTCATTCAGGAAAAGAAGCTGGAAATCATAGCCATACGTGCCGGGACTGATCCCCTCGACCGAAGACTGGAACGCGCGGAAGTCCGGGATGAACTGCGTCCAGCGGTCCACTTCCCGGCCGGAAGCGTCCCGGTAGCGGGCGTCCAGCACCTGGGCCGAAGGATCGCCGGCGTTCCGCCAGTCCTCCAGCTTGCCGGAGACCTCTTTCGTCCACAGGTAATAGGTCTGCATCGCGTTCTTGGCGAAGAAATTGGAATAATACGTATCGCCCCCCGCACCTTGCTGCAGGCTCACATAAGCACTCGGGAGCAGATACTGGTCGCAGGAAGAAAAGGACGCGGCCAGCAGGAAAAACAAGAGATGGTGAAGTTTTTTCATGCACAAATATAAGAAAAAGCGGCGACATCGCTGTCGCCGCCTGAATAATCAGCAATCACCTGGACCCTGAACTATTTTAACAGTTCATTAAGATCAGGACCGCCGGGGAAGGAGATATAAGCAGTCGATGACTCAGTCCACCAGTTATAGTCACCAGAGGGAGTTACGTTCAAGACGGGGACCCAGGCGATTTGGGCCAACTTGGAGTTGAGCATGACATTCTCCGCGACCAGATCCTCAAATCCAGACACTTTCGCAGGGAAAAGCATGTGGCAAGAAAGATTCGAGAAGGTGAATCCCAGATTAATCACATCTTTATAGGTGATGGACCCGTCTTCGGCGACAGAAAATTCAAAATAAGGGAGGACATCTCCGATACCATATCCTTCCGCTTCAAGATCCGCCTTGGACCAGGGCTCGACAACGCGGTAGGTCTCGGATCCGTCAGGAGCCTTGAGGAGTTTTCTCTCACCCACTTTACCGACCCACCAGTCCTCATAGAACTGAGCCGTTCCGAGATCCTGCCAGGCCTTGGAGCAAGTCACGGGAATCGTCACAAGACGATACTCCGAAGCATATTCGCTGGACCCCATCGTCAAATAGATCGTATACTTGGTCGAAGCATCAAGCGCATCATATGAGTACGCCACTTTTGCATATGCCTTCGTCTCTCCATCGACAAAGCGGATCGTCGATTCTTTCAGAGAGAACAGGCCGGAAGGATCTTCGATGGTGACATTGGCCTCCAAGTCACCGGAAGCATTGCTCCGGATAAAAGGAATCAGGATGTCCGAACCGTCAGCATCAATATCGCGAGGTGCCGAGAAATCGGCGCTCACATATGTCTTGGAAGCATCCTCGGGTTCTGCCGGCGTATACTCATACGGTTTCGAGCACGCGGCCAAAGCCAAACCAATGGCGAAAGCAGGAACTGCTTTTAAAATATGGTTGATTCTCATATCTCTAGTCTGTTAAGCCCTAATATTTCGTAGTGACGTTGGTGATTCTGCCGGTCGGGTCCGGATTGTTGGGCGTCGTCATCACACCATCAATCGAAGTAGAGACACCGTCTTGGACGATGATGAAGTCGTTGTTCTCCACTTCACGGGTCGGGATGACGAAGTTCCAGTACGGGCTGACTTCTTCGATATCGTACTTCATCGTATCATGTCTCACATTAGAGCCGGCATACCAGGTCTTCATGCCCGGACGGATACGTTTGGCATCGAAGAAACCGACACCCTCACCCAGGAACTCGACACGCTTCTGGAAGAGCACCTCCTCCTGGAAACTCTTGACGAAACCTTCACCGAAGGAAGCGGCCGCTTTCGCATAAGAATACTCCGGATCGCGATACTGCTTCATGAAAGACTCCAGCTTCTGGATACCGGCATTCTCCCCCTGAGACATACCGACAGCTTCCGCTTCAATCAGATACATTTCCTCAACGCGCATCATCGGCCAGTCGACGGCGCCACCCTCCTTATGGTCGGTCCATTCACCATTCTTGCAGCGGATCTTGATGCAGAAATAATCAGGGAGCTCGTCGAAAGGATACTTGGACAGATATGCCTTACCCTCTTTATTCACGGCCCACTTGTAGTAGGAAGAAGGATACTTCTTACGGTCCGGATCGATGAATGACTTCTTGCGGAAATCGGAACGGTTCAAGCGGTCGTACATCCAACGATGGATGGAGAGCTGGGTCAGAGAATTGTAGCCCCAATCGGCTTCGCCGCCCAGAAATCCAGTCGGATTGCAGAGATTACCCATATTCTCCGGGTCAATCTGGTAATACCACATCCAGGAATTGCTGCCCGAATGGTCGCAGAAAGCCTTTTTCGGATCATGCCACTGGGCCTCGGTCATAGGAGTTTTACCGGAGGCATCGATAGCCTCACGGGCGAACTTGGCCGCATTCTCGTAATCAGCCAGCGTCAGATACATCCTGGCCTTGAGACCGTAGACAACAGAAATCTTCGGATTCTTGTCACTCTCATTCTCGTAATCAGCCAGCAATTCCTCCGCTTTGTCCAGATCGGAAAGAATCAGAGCAGAAAGCGCCTCCTTCGGTGCACGGGCGGTTTTGTACTCTGTCTCTTCTTCGGAGCCGGACAAGACGATCGGAACAGTCAGTCCCTCAACCGCGGAAATATCCGTATACTTGTTTGGCGCAGGAAGATACATATTATAGAGATCATGGTACATCAACGCACGGTACACATAGGCCTGGCCCAGGAAATGCTTCTGTTCGGAGTTGAGCTCCTCCAGGGAAACCAGGGGTCCGATAATGTTGTTGGCCGTCTTGATAATCTTGTAGAGCGTCATGAAGGGGACCGTCTGACGACTGTTGTCCGCATTCATGACATAACCGAACGAACCGCAGTAGCCCGTCCACCAGTCATAACCGATCGTAGGGCAGTTATTGACAAAGTCGTTGGTCATTCGTGCGTAGGTAACAAGAAGTCCGGCGTAAGAAATGTCAAACTCCAACTGATTATCATCACCATAGAAATAATACGGTTGATAGAGCTGGGCGATCATGCCATCCAGGGTACCTTCAATACCGGCCGAAGACCGCGCCAACTGCTCATAAGTCGCTTTATTCTCCAGTGGAAATGTCTCCTGAATACAGCCCGTCAAAGAAAAAGAGACGGCGGAGACAGCCAAAAGCAGATTTATAATTGTCCTTTTCATAAATAAACCTCCTAACAGTTAGAATTTAAGTGTAATACCACCCGAAACCGTTCTCATCTGAGAGTAGTTTGCAGCCGTAGCAGACTCATCAAGACTCTGCCGAGGATCGAAGCCCTTGCGGGCGGACCAGTAGTACAGATTCTCAGCAGCCAGATAGATTCTGAGCGAGCTGATGTTGATCTTGGACGTCAGTTTCTCCGGGAAAGTGTAGCCGATGTTGAGATTCTGCAGGTTCAAGAACGAAGAAGAGGTTAAGAATCGCGTCGAACGGGAGTTGGTGTAGGAATCACCGTACTGGAAACGCGGGACCGAAGCATTCTTGTTTTCCGGCGTCCAGGCATCGAGGAGATCCTTGTGATAATTGAAACCAATATGGCTCGAGTTCGGGGAATACATGAACGAAGCATACGTGCTGTCATACTGTTTTCCGCCAATCTGATAGGTAAAGTTGACTGCGAAATCGAAACCATAGGCACGGAGCGTCGTGCCGAAGCCACCGAAGACCGGAGCAAGGGTCGACGCGCAAGTCATATACTTGGTCGCCTTGGAATAGTCGTCGGTCGTCTCGCGACCGGTCAGGGCACCGTTTTCGTCAAGGACATTCTTCCACCAGAGAGACTTGCCGGTCTTTGCGTCAATACCAGCGAACTCGTAGGTATACCAGGAGAACATCGGAGCACCTTCGGCGATGTAGTAGCTGCCGCTGGTCAGACCATTGTACGTGTTGCCTTCAAGATCATACACCGTGGAAGACTTCACGTTGTCAGCCAGAGAGACGACCTTGTTCTTCAGGTATGAGATATTCAGGTTGAAATCCCACTGGATATTCCGGCCATGAAGGATATTGAAGTTGAAATCGCCCTCAAAACCCTGGTTGTTCATATCACCGATATTCTTATACACGTTGTTGTAGCCCTGCGAAGGTGCGACCGGCGTCGGGAACAGCATGTCCGTGGTCATACGGTTGAAGTACTCCAGGCTACCGGAAATCCGGTTGTTGAAGAAGGAGAATTCAAAGCCGGTATTGAAGTTCGTACACGTCTCCCAGGTAATATCCTCATTACCTTTTTCAGAGAAGATCGTGGAGACCTTGCCGCCGGAAGGAACGATATCGAAAGTATCCGTGTAGCGGTAGGCGCCGATGGCGTCGTTACCCTGACTGCCGATGGAAGCCTTGAACTTGAGTTCATCGACCCAGGGAGCATTGAACCAGTTCTCCTTACTGAGAATCCAGGCACCACCTACGCTCCAGAAACTACCCCAGCGGTGCTTAGGATGGAATCTGGAAGAAGCATCCCGGCGGAAAGACGCCGAGAAGAAGTAGCGATCGGCATAATCATACTGGACACGGGAGAAGAATCCCTCGTTGTTATAATGCCTCTGATAGGAAGTGGCCCCCTGCTTGTCAACGACGGCACCGTCAAGTTCCTTGTTTTCAGGAGAGAACATATGATCCTTCTCAGCACCAAGTAAATACTTGGCATGGTGGTAGTACTCATGTCCAAGCAGTACACTCAACGTGTGGAACCCGAAATCGCGATTGTAGTTGAGGAGCTGCTGGGTATTCCAGGCAAAGATACGCTGGTGGTAAATTTCGACCAGACCTTTCGAGTCGCGGAACTGGCCGTAGAAAGGGTTGTAAACGTAGGTGTAACGTGTCTCATCCAGCGTAGAGGAAGCGTTGACCGTCAAGGACAGGCCTTTGAGGATGTCCACATCCATATAACCCTGC
>Ga0310696_10003782_pt1 | contig 18782 bp, 12 predicted proteins | sample AusTroGonzalo_MG_4_FD_203885 | JGI IMG/M metagenome (GOLD analysis project Ga0310696, IMG submission 203885) | Bovine rumen microbial communities from tropical cattle in Woodstock, Queensland, Australia - Gonzalo_02 (v2) (version 2) | ecosystem: Host-associated > Mammals > Digestive system >...
AGGGCAAGGAATTCCTGAACGGCCGCGAGCTCGATGACGTCACGAGGAATAAGTACGGTCTCTGATATTTTTCGGAGACTTCGAAAATACGCAGTCCGCGAAAACAAAAACCGCAATTAAAAACGCAAGCCGTTCATCCGAACGGCTTGTATGTTTTTGCGAAGATATCTTTGTTGATGATGTAGATGTCGTGCTCGTCGTCTGCTCTGACTGCGATATAGTCGTCGATGTCGCCCGCATAGTATTTGTTATCGGTCCAGGTCGTGAAGAGCTTGACGGGCTTTGTCAGGGGCTCAGCGAAGACGACTTCGTTGCCTGATGAGCGGACCGCCTTCGCGTACGGGAGAACGAGCTTGATCTCGCCTGTGTTTATGTTCTTGATACGAGGAGCGTAGTCGAAGTCTCTGCTGTATGCCATACCCGTGAACTTGTAGCTGTTATTGAGCTTGAGCTCCTTGATGGGATAGATCTCGCCGTCAACACCGATCATGAGGTAATCGTCATCTTCGATAACCATGTCGACGTCTCCTTCGAGGGTTCTGATGTTGATCGAACTCTTGATCGGGAATACGTCAGAGAGCTTAACTGTACCGAGTGTCTGTGAAATCTTCTTGAAGCGTCTCATCTTGGCGGTGTTAAGCGTTGTGTCCTTGGCATAGATAACGAGATACTTCTCGTAATACTGCTCCATTCTCTCAGCGAGAGTCTCGTCTGCAGACTTTGTGAGGAGCTCTGGTCTGATCGTACCGCCGGCCTTCAGGATGTGTCCGCCGCCGCCGCCGATTCCTTCAGCAAGGAATGCAGCCAGGTCGTTAGCGTAAACTTCCTTCGAGCAGCTTCTTACGGAGAACTTGATCTCGTAAGGTGCGATATAGTATGCGAGGCATACGTCTACATTTTCTGTCTCAAGCGCGAAGTCACTGATGACACCGAGGATTGACGGGTCGCATGCATCGGACTTGATGACCATGTATTTGTTGCTCTCGTGATATTTGTAATTGAGGATAGCCTTACCCGTGATCTGCAGCTCGTCCAATGAGATGTTGGAGTTGACCATCTCGGTGATGATGCTCTTGTTGTAGATGAGGGAGTCCATCATGTCTCGGTCTAACGGGTGCGAGACTTCCGATAACCTGTTGGTATCTGTGTAAAGACCATAGTAGAGTGCGGTTGCAACCATCTTGTCTTCGTTGGGTTCATAGCCCTCTTTCTTGAGCATGTCCCAGACAACGGTAGCGCAGCTGCCGATCTCGCTGTTGATGTGCATAAGCTTTTCAGGGATCTTGGAATTCTCGATCCTTCTGTGGTGATCGATGATGGCAACTCTCTTGGCACTTGTAGTTGTTACGTTCTTCTCGCCGTACTGACAGTCGACAGTGATGAGAAGGTCGGGATCCTCACTGATGAAAGGTGCATATTCGATCGGGATCTCGAGCTTTTGAATCATGATGAGAAGATTACTCTTCTGAATGGCATTTCTGCCTCTGTAAATGAACTTTACGTCTTTGCCGTTCTTAGCGAAGAACCACTTCAATGCAAAGCCAGATGCGAGCGCATCAGCATCCGGATTATCGTGACACTGTATCACGATATTTTTATAGTTTAAAAGTTCTTTAAGTTCCATGCACCTACCACCGGTTTTTACAGAGTCACCATAGCATTGTATCAAAATTCAAGAGCAATAACACTATAAAAATTTTATGGTCACGAATATGTCAAAAACCGCGGATTTGCAACAGATTCATCCCCCTGTCTGTATAGAGGTTAAGTTATCCTCTTATGCTAAAATCAATCAAGGATAACAAGGAAAGGAAACCTAATATGAAACTCGCAATTCTGATCTCGAGCCTGTTCACTTCGCTCTTCGTGGCGGTGACGAATTTAGGTTACTTCGTACTGGCTTTAAGCGGTGCGGTTATAGGTGTTCTTGCATCCCTCAATCCAAGATTTTTAAGCGGCGACGTTTTGGAATTCGTTCCCGTCTTCTTATTGGAGTTACTGCTCATGGGTCTCGCGGTCACAGCGGCCGTTATCAGCATCGTAAGCTTCGTCAGGAAAAATCTTCCTGCCAATCAATACAACGGCCTGAACATCACTTCCTGTGCGATGCTCTTTGCGGGAAGTGTTCTGAGCGTGTTATGTATTTTCGCGATCTACGGAACTCCTATATTCCTTAAGAGCTTCGTCTTTCCCATCATTGGTTTTATCCTGGTTTTTGCAGTAACGGCGTTAGTAATTATCAGTGCGGTGACAAAAAAGCCTGCCGCCCCGCAAAACATGCTATAATCGATTCACAGTAACTCCCGGGCACTCACACTTAACATCATTTATGAGGGGACATTAGGTATGGGCTACGATATCATCAAACTCGTCTTCGCAGGTTTAGCCGTAATCATCTCGATCATCGTTCTCGCTTGGAGATTCTCAGGATTTTTCAGCGATAAGAAATAATTAGCGTTAAGCACCAACAGCTTCAACAATAGGCGCGATGTAGGACTTGTCTGTCCAGTCGTGAGCCTCGTTATCTGTCGCCTCTACAAGAGCGCTCTCCCAGACTTCCATTTCCTTCGGATCTTTTTTTGTGTACTGCTCAACCGATTAGGTAATATATTACCTGATATGGCAACATGTTACCTGTTTGTTGTAAAGAGGTTTTTGTGTTGCGTGTGATTGGGGCGCAAAAAACTATGGTGTTTTATATGGTCCGGACCATATCTTTTACCATAGTTTTTATGGGAATGGCTCGAAAAGTATGGTTTTTTATATGGTATAGACCATAGTTTTTACCATAGTTTTTGTGCCACGTGGAACATGGTATAATAATGAAGTTGCAGATCAATTAGTTATTCGCGTTCTGCATCCGCGACGCTCCTTAAGGGCGGGGTTAATAATGATAAGAACCCTAGAATCTCATCATGAATGACAAAGAGGTTCGCGCTTTATGTGCGATAGGTTTTGCTGTTCGTGAAAGGAGGTTCTTTTTTATGTCTCACGATAGCGATTACAACTACTTCAACAAGATGGCGCACTGGTCATTCGACGAGTTCGGCATTCACGAAGAATGCCTGACTGACTGGGATCTGTATGGAATCCTGAATGCGCTCGCAACGCCGGACTCGAAGATCCTGGACCTTGGTACTGCAGGCGGCGAGAAGATCATGGAGTTCTTCCCTGACTGTGCAGAGATCTTAGGCACCGACTACTCTCCGCAGATGATCGAGACTGCGAGGAAAAACCTGGCAGAGAGCGGAAAGCAGAATGTCTCGTTCAAGGTCATGGATAACCTCGAGATGGATGTGCCTGATGAATACTTCGACATCATCGTCGCGCGACACACCATCATCGATCCGATGCAGATCTTAAAAGCGCTAAAGCCCGGCGGCTGCCTGCTCGTAAGAGGTGTCGATAAGTACGACTGCTGGAGCCTGAAGATGGTTTTCGAGGGCGGACAGGGATATGACGATCCCGTGCCCGTATCTATTACCGATTACGAGAGCATCCTGCAGGCTGGCTTTACTGACGTTGAGCTGGTGCCGATCTACATGCGCGAGTATTACAAGGACCGCGAGACGTTAAGAGATTTCCTGAAGGTCGTGCCGATCCTTGACGGCGTGGCGATCGGAGGAGATGAGCTTGATGAAGATAAGCTCGATGAATACGTCGCCGGGAACAAAACTGAAGGCGGGATCCTGCTTCGCAGAAACTACTACGGGATCAGCGCCAGAAAGCCAGTTTGATCCTCTGCAACAGTCCGTTTTGGGCAAATCCGTGCAGTTTACGACAGAAAAAGTGCCGCTTACGACACTTCGGGTTTTGACGCCAAAAGATCTTGTACTATTACGGTGTCAAAAGCAAAACGCAAACAAAACACGGAGGAAAACAGTTATGGATTATGTAAAAGGTTGTGATATTAACGTTCTCTCAAGATTCGCTTTGAAGAGGATCGCTGACGGAAAGATCGAGATCGCTGAGGGATTAAGAGATGTTCTTTCTTATGAAGTTTTGAGCGACATGTTCGCAGAAGCAAAGAAGAACTTCGTAGACAGCTACGGCAAAGAGATCAAGGACTACCCTACAGCTGAGATCTTTGTTATGACCAAGAAGATCAACAAGAAAAAGACAATCATCGGTTTGTCCTGCATCAAGAGAATTGCAGGTGAGCCTTCAGATAAAACAGGCATCGCACGTTGGTTCGAGAGCTCAACAACAAAGGCATTCGAGGAGAAGAGGATCTTCGCAGAGGGCTTCGAGAAGGAAGAAGCTTACTTCGATCATTCAATGCTCGACCACCTCAAGAACTCAGTAGGTTCCGGCCAGATCAAGGAAGCTGAATACAAGGATAAGCTCGTTACAAGAGTTAAGGGCAAGAAGATCCTCGGCGTCTTCATCAGCAGCACGGTAATCTTCATCGCAATGATCATTATCTGGGGCCTTATCTTCAAGAACTTTGCAATCGGAATCTGCTTCGCACTCTGCTTCACGGGAAGCTTTGCAATGATCACGACAAAGTCAAATTCAGAGGAGAAGGATCTGGTTAAGACCGAAGGCTAAAAGAATAATAGGGATAAGCCTTTTGACATATGTGCCGGCTTTAGCTTTGCTGACTGTTTAACTGTTTTCCGTCAGCAGACAGGCCGGCACGATTTTGCTTTCTCATTTTTTGCGATATTATTCTTTTGAACAGAACCTTTGAAGAAAGACCGGTAGTAACTGATGCTTGAGAGAAGAAGCAAATCAAACAAGAAGTTCATGGTGTTGTCGGCACTCTGTATCTTCATGGTCGTAGATCACCATACATTTACTGCATTCAATCTTTTCGGAGACTTAATACCTTATAACTCATTCTTCATGCCCTTGTTCGTATTCATCTCCGGATACTTCAACAAGGTCGACAGGGGCACGAAGATGCTGCCTTATATCTGGAAGAAGATCAGGACCCTGCTGATACCTTATGCGGGACTGTCTCTGTTCGCTTTCGGAATCGAACTTCTGATGGACTGGTTCAAGCTCGGCACGCCGCCCGAAGTTCCTTCGTGGTATCTTACCTACGCGCTCGAGAGAGTAGCGACCATAGGCGCATTCAGTCCGATCGTCGGCCCTATGTGGTTCGTCCTGCCTCTGTTCCTCGCCCTCCTCGTATATGCGGTCCTCAAGAAGCTTCTGTCCAAGATCTGGAACAGCATTGTGGCAATGACCGTTTTCTGCGTTCTGCATCTTCTGGTCATATATCTTGCAAAAACAACTGATCCGGAAGCAATCAAATATTTCCTGATCCCCCTCAAAGCTTTGTTCTTCATGCCGTTCCTTGAGCTGGGAATTATCTACAGAGATCATCTGGAGAACCTGCACGAGAGAATTCCCGTCGGAGGAAAACTCGGACTTATGGCTGGACTGCTTCTGCTCAATCTGGTCCGCACCATGTATCTTCCCAACAGTTACGACATCGCGTTTGATTCGATAGACGATCTGTCAGGCTTTACGAGTCCCTACCTCATTACTCCGCTGGAGTCAGCTGCCGTCGGCATAATCTTCTGGATCACGATGGTGGATCTGATCGGCAGAGCGTTCCATGAGAGCAAATTCGTAAACTTTATGTCCTGTAACACATTCTGGATAATGGGCCTGCACGTCACGTTCTTCAATATCTTAAACTGCATTCTTATGGCAGTCAGCGAAAACATCGTCACCCTTCCCTTCTTCGACGCCGAATACTTCCGCGAGACCGAATGGTATTTCTGGGAGATAAGTCCTGCCTTCAAGATCGTTTATGTGTTCGTCGGAATACTGGGGCCGCTTGGACTAAAGTGGCTGTGGGACAGGCTGGTACTGCTTGTCGGGAAACCGTTCAGGAAGAAAACAGCTGCTGCTTGATTCATCAATCCTAAAATTGGCCTATTAATTGAACCATTTTAAGCAAACATTTGTTTGCTATTCTGTTATAATGATATTGGCGCAGCCTGCTCAATGGGCGGTTTTCTTCCAATTCTATTCACATCTTCGGGTATCCCCGAAGAGAGTTTAGGAAAGGAGGGCTGTGGATATGACAGATTATGAGATTTTCTCTTTGGTAATTGCAGCTTTCGGTTTATTGATTGGTGTTATTACACTGTTGTTGAAACTATTTGCCATTCTGGATTCCAGATATAAGCGCAAATAAAAAAACCTCACCCAGGACCACGAATTCTGTGAGTGAGGTTTAATAAACAACTCGCGGAAGTCAATCGTCTTTGCAGACTGTGCTTCCTTGGAATTATTCTAACATCGACCGGTTTTTACGTCAACGAAAACACGCCTTGCGTTTTGTGTTTGTCACGTTGATTGAAACAGCGAAAAAATGTAGTATTGGTACTTGTTAACGTTAAAAATATATATAGGGTTTAACTTATGAGTGTTAAAAGATGTGTTGCTTTGATAACCATTATTGCGATAGCCGCAACGTGCCTTTGTTCATGTGCGAAGAAGGACGGCGCGCACATTCCGCACCGCTATGCAACGGCTGAAGAAGGCCGCGAATTGATGCTCGCAAATCAGGAGAATTACTACGATAAATTCTCGCAGAACGAACTCGATTTTAAGATGCAGAAAACCGGCGCAACCATGGATGAATATAAGGAGTTCGCAGGCGAGCAGGTTCTCGATTTTTCCGCTTTGGAGAAGTCTTATATCGACGGCTGTATCAAGGATATGGAGAAGCTCCTTGATAAGAACGGATATACTCTCCCTCCGATCGACGAGATCGTGTTCATTAAGACCACGATGCAGGAAGAACCCGGCGCATCAGGCTATACACACGGAACGCAGATCTATCTGCAGAGTGACGTCATCACCGTTTACACGTTCGGTCATGTCATTCCGGGATTCGATGAATACTTCCGCCAGTTGATCTGGCACGAACTGTTCCACTGCCTCACAAGATGCAATCCGGACTTCAGGGCGGCGATGTATTCACTCGTTAACTTCACTGTTACTGATACGGAATTTGCGATTCCTGACAGTGTGTATGAGTATCACATAACAAATCCTGACGTTGAGCATCACAACTCTTATGCTACGTTCATCATCGACGGCCGGGAGATCGACTGCTTTACGGACTTTGTCACGACAATGCACTATGCGGATGCGCAGGCAAGCTTCATGACATGCAGCACTACTGCGCTTGTTCCCATAGACGGAACGGATATCTACTATACGCCCGAGCAGGCTTCCAACTTCGATGAAGTGTTCGGAACTAACACGGGTTATGTTGTCGATCCGGAAGAATGCATGGCGGATAACTTCGCGTACGCAATGGTATACGGCATTGACGGCAAAGACAATGCGGGTTATCCGAACCCCGAGATAATCCAGGGTGTCATCGATTATCTGAGCCGCTGATACTTTTCGGGAACTTGGGAATCAGACTTTAGCTTCTGACGTAACGATCTGCTGGGCTCTGGCGAGCGCGTCATCAATGTGCGCGCAGAAGTTATCTTCGCCGAGCTTTTTGTCGAACCCTGACTTCTGGATGACCTTCATCGGCTGCTCGTTAACGTGAGACATGATGAGCTGGACGCCGCGGTTCTTGCAGTCGTCGCTTAAGAGCTCTAAGTTGCGCATGGCAGTCGCGTCGATCGTGCTTACGCTTCTCATACGAAGGACGAGAGCCTTGGTGTCTTCCTTGGGCGAGATCTGAAGGATCTTTCCTGCGGTCGCGAAAAACATCGGGCCTGTGATCTCATAGACAATGGTGTGCTCGGGAAGAACGCGGAGATCGATGCTGTCGGGATCGTTCTCGGGATCAACGTCTTTCCAGCCTGCAACCTGAGTAACTTCGCTCATTCTCTTCATGAAGAGGACAGCTGCGAGGAGTACGCCTACTTCGATAGCTACGACGAGATCGAAAACAACCGTGAGCGCGAACGTGATGAGCAGGACGATGATGTCGCTCTTGGGCGCGCTCTTAACCTGACCTGCAAATCTTCTCCAGCCGCTCATGTTATATGCAACCTGGAAGAGGATCGCAGCGATGCAGGGCATCGGAATAAGCTTTGCAAAAGGCATTAAGAATACGACTACGAGAAGAAGCGTTACTGAGTGAACCATGCCGGCGATAGGTGTGCGGCCGCCGTTCTTGATGTTGGCAGCGGTTCTGGCGATAGCACCTGTTGCAGGGATACCGCCAAGGCATGCAGATGCGATGTTACCAACGCCCTGTGCGACAAGCTCCATGTTGGGCTTGTGCTTTGAACCGATCATACTGTCTGCAACGACTGCTGAGAGCAGCGACTCAACGCCTGCGAGGAACGCGATCGTTACGGCGTTAGAGAGCTGTCCGCGGATCATCTCGAATGAGAACATCGATGTGTTGATGCTGAGCATGGGAAGGCCTGCCTGAATGCTCTCGAACTGCTTGCCGATCGTGTTAACGTCGAGGTGGAAGATCTCTACGATTGCGGCAGTTACGATAACTGCGATGAATGAACCGGGGATCTTCTTCAGGAATTTCTGGCTGAGGATGAGGATAACAAGCGCGAGAAGGCCGATGAGGACTGCCTGCCAGTTGACCGTTGCGGAATTTACCACAAGCGCCTTGATCTTCTCTGCGGTCTCGATGGGCTTCTCACCGTTCTGGTAAGAGATGCCCGTGAAGTCCTTGATCTGACCGATGAACAGGGTTACCGCGATGCCCGCAGTAAAGCCTGTTGTGATCGGATCAGGAATATATTTTAAGAGGCTTCCGAATCTGCAGAAGCCCATGATGATGAGGATGATGCCCGCCATGATGGTAGCGACGATTAGGCCCTCTGTTCCGTCCTTCATTACGATGCCCGCAACGATGGTGGCAAATGCCGCCGTAGGACCTGCGATCTGGACACGGCTGCCGCCCAAAAAGGATACGATAAATCCTGCGACGATCGCTGTATAGATACCTGCTTCAGGACCTACGCCCGATGCGATAGCAAGCGCGATGGACAGCGGCAGTGCGATGATCGCAACGATGATTCCGGCAACGATATCCTTAACAAGCTGTGAGCCCGAATAGTTCTTCAAGACGGAAAATAACTTGGGTTTAAATTCGCTCATAACATCCTCTTATATTCTCTAGTTATTCAAACTTCGAAATTATAAGAATAGACCGTGGCGCTAGCAATTAATAATTTGCACGAATGTAGAGCCGTTTTGCACTTGGAGTGTAAACGGTCTGAACATAAGCAATATCTATATTTTGCAGATATTAAGCACTCGAATTTGTAGGGTTGTGGCGAAGTGCAGTCGGAGGTTATCATCAAGGTAACTGCAACAAACGGCATTATTCTTCTGTATATACAGTAAAAGCTTTTGCGCATAAGGGGATAATCTTATGAAGAAGATTGCATCGCTTTTAACTGCCATTGCATTAACGGCTGCAGCTGCCGGCTGCGCTGCGCCGCAGGAAACAACAGCTGAGACATCTGATACTACTGCTGAAGCAACTACCACTACAACTGAAACAACTTATATTATTGACAGCGACCCCGTCGATGACACGCCTGAGACCGAATATGTTGAAATGCCTGTGTTCGAACCGATGGATATAGATTTTGAGACGGCCGACAGAGGCCGCATAATTCCGTGCGTCGGCGGATTTGTTGAGGATAAGTGGGTAAAAGAAAATGACGTTGCTTACTTTTCTTTCGTCACGCTGGACGGCGAAGTGCTCTGCAGCGCGATATTTAATTTTGCCTATTATGCCGAGGACGCGAAAACATACATCGTAAGACGCACCGAATACGGCGTCAGCAAATACGGTTTTCTCTCCGATGACGGAGCTGTTTTTACAGGTCTTATCTACGACGGAGCGGCTGTAGCTCAAGGCAGCAAAGCCGACGGCGTGTGCTTTTACGGAACCAATTACGCGGACGGATATCTCTGGGTATCAAGCCTCGACAAAGACCTCAACGTGATCGATACGTCAAGGGTCACGATCGATGAGGAAGAGATATCTCTTGTCGCCGAGACCGCTCAGCTCTCGGTAATCTACATCGATGAGACGAGCACGGTCATGATCAACCGTAACCAGTTCTACTACAAAACCATGATCATCGATAACGCGAGCGGCAGACTGCTTCACGACGATTCTTCTTCAGGCTTCAGAGATCCCCATATCTTCGGAAAGATCTATATCGAACTGGAATACACAGGCGCCGGATTGGCAGTATACGATATACGCGGAAACCAACTCCTCGATGATAAAGAAGCTTATGCCGGCTTCATTACCGATGACCTCTTCATGATCTCCCGCAACAATGAGATATCTATCTACGATACAGATTGGCAGGTAGTTAATTCCTTGAGCGTTCCGAGTGGGTCTATAGTAATGTCTTCATTCGGCCGCATCGCCGTTGCAGACGGCACAGAGACCCGTGTTTACGACAAAGACCTGGTGCTTATTAACACGTTGGATTATTCAGTCGATACCGGAACATATCTTAGAGACTGGCGAAACTACGGTGAAGGCGACATGTTCTACGACACCATCTCCGGCAACGGCGCTCAGATAATCAATCTCAATACCGGCGCAATGATCGTTAAGGAATACCAGTTCTATTATGAATTTATGGAAGGCTACATCATCGCCAGCAACACGAACTATGGCAATGTTGAGACCTACAAATGGCGCGTCTATGATAAGGATCTAAACCGCCTCTTCAGCGGCGAAGGCGATATCGAAGTTTTCAGTGACAGTGTCACAGGCGACGTCTACATGGTCATCGAAAACGACGGCCTTCTGACCGTCTACTCCCTCCCCGACGGCCAGGAACTCTTCAGCTTCACAGGCAACCGCTACACCCTCGAAGCCATCGACGGCCGCTTCTACTGCTGGGACACGGACAGATACGTTCTGATGGACAGCAACGGTGAAGAGATTCTAAGTATGGATGTTTCTTATCGTGTGACGGGGTGATAATACTCTAGAGATTTTTCAGGCAGATTCGCCAACAAAAAACCTTCTTTCAACTAGTTAATTTGCCGAAGGCAAATTACTGTTCGTACGTTGAAAGAAGGTTTTGTTAGTTGGCGCTCCAAGCAGGAATCGAACCCGCATCTACGGTACCGGAAACCGCTATTCTATCCATTAGACTATTGGAGCAACAGATGAATTATACTTTATCTTCTTCGGGCTTGTCAGCAGGAGTCTTGTTCTCTTCTAAGATCTTAAGAAGTCCTACGATTTCTGAGACTGTCTTATCCTGCTTAACCGAAGACGGCTTGAAGAGCATGTAAGGCAGCGAACCCGTGGCGTTGATGTTCACGCGCGCGCCGTAAAAGTGATCCCGCATAAGCGCGCCCAATGCCTGCATGTCGATCTGAAGATTAGGGTTGAGATAAAGTCTTACGCCTGCATTCTTGATCGATGCTTTGGTAAAGCCGAGCTTGCCTGCGGTTGAACGGATGAGCGAGATTCCTGAGAGGATATATACCTCCGAAGGAGCGTCGCCGTAACGGTCGGTAACTTCGTCTATAAAGTCACTGTAAGACTCATAATCGGAGATGTCTCCGATACGTCTGTAGCAGCTCATTCTGGCTGCTTCATCCTGGATGTAAGAAGCAGGAATGTATGCGTCGTAATCGACTTCGACGGAGAACCCGCTGCCCGTTTTCTCGGAGTGTCCAGCAACTGCATCGACATCGAGGATCTCGTCTTTGCCGGACTTAAGAAGACGTACTTCTTCATCGAGCAGACGGCAGTAGAGTTCGTAACCGATAACGTCCATCTGGCCGTGCTGTTCAGCACCCAAAAGACTGCCTGCGCCTCTTACTTCGAGGTCACGCATGGCGATCCTGACACCGGAACCGAGTTCCGTGAATTCGCGTAGGGCGTTAAGTCTCTTTGTTGCTTCTTCGTTGAGGACTGCATCCGGATCGTAAGTGATGTATGCGTATGCCTGTCTGTCGGATCGGCCGACACGTCCCTTTATCTGATAGAGCTGAGAAAGACCGAAGCGGTCGGCATTCTCGACGATGAGGGTGTTGACGTTAGGCATGTCAACGCCGTTTTCGATGATGGTCGTGCAGACGAGGATATCGTACTTGCCTTCGATGAAGTCGGAGACGACGGTCTCGAGGCCGTTCTCGGGCATCTGGCCGTGTGCGTAAGTGACGCGGACGCCGGGCATGGCCTTTTCGAGCGCATCGGCAACTTTATCAATATCTGAAGTTCTGTTGTAGAGATAGAAGATCTGGCCGCCTCTAGAGATCTCACGCATGCATGCCTGAACGATTATCTGCTCGTCGTAACCCATGACGTATGTCTGGACGGCGCGGCGGTTGAACGGCGCTTCTTCGAGAGTTGAGATATCGCGGATGCCGGACAAAGACATGTGAAGCGTACGCGGGATCGGCGTTGCTGATAAAGACAAAACATCAACGTCTGTCTTCATGGACTTGATCTTCTCTTTGTGATTGACACCGAAGCGCTGCTCTTCGTCGACGACAAGAAGCCCCAGATGAGGCGGCTGAACGTCATTTGAGAGCACTCTGTGCGTTCCGATTATTACGTCTATCTTGCCGTTCTTGATATCGGTAAGATTCTGCTTTATCTGCGCCTGCGGAACGAATCTCGAGAGCAGGCAGACGTTTACCGGGAAGTCCTTTACCCTGCTCATGAAATTCTCGTAGTGCTGCTGTGCGAGGAGTGTCGTCGGCGCAAGCATTATTACCTGTCTGCCGTTCATGACAGCCTTGAACATCGCTCTGAATGCAACCTCAGTCTTGCCGAATCCGACGTCTCCGCAAAGGAGTCTGTCCATCGGTCTCTCGGATTCGAGATCTGCCTTTATCTCGCGCACTGCGCGGAGCTGGTCGTCCGTCTCAACGAACGGGAATTTATCTTCGAATAACTTCTGCTGTTCTTCGTCGGGAGCACACGCAAAGCCTTTGTTTACGCTTCTTGCGGCGTAGATCTTGAGGAGGTCATAAGCAACCTTCTTGATCGCTTCTCTCGCGCGTGATACCGAGCGCTTCCACTCGTCGCCGCCGAGTCTTGAGAGCTTCGGTTCGCGCTCGCCGGGACCTACGTATTTCTGGAGCGAATCGAGATTCTCGGGCAGGATGTAAAGCGTCTCGCCCTTTGCATATGTGAGCTTCAGGTAGTCTTTGCGGATGTCGCCAACCTTCATGTTGACGAGGCCTTCGTAGCGGCCGACGCCGTGCGAATCGTGAACGACGTAATCGCCGGGCGCGATGTCGCTGAAGAACTGGATCCTGCCGGCGCCCTTCTTCTTCGGCTGACGCTTCTGCTCGGCGCCGTAGAGCTCCTGCTCGCCTAATATGGTTATTCCGATCTTCGGATATGTAAATCCTGCAGGAAGCGGGCTGTCGATTATGTCCGTGAAGCAGTCGTGATCTGCCAATCGGTCTCTAAGCTGCTCGTATCTTCTGCCGTGATGGGCAACAAGATAGACATCCTTGTTCTTCTTGATAAGGTCAGACAATTCTTCGGCGCGTCCGGAGAAGTTATCAGCCGGAAAGCCCGAAACTGTATAGGTTTTGCCGCCCGGAAGACCGTTGCCCGAGGACTGGAACATGGATAATGTAACAATGTTATCCAGGGCATCTAAGTCCTTCATGAGCTTAGAAAGGTTCACCATGGCCATCGGCGAACACGTCGGAGCGATACCGATCTCAAACGAGTCGCGGCTCCTCTGCGCATATTCGCCCGCATAGGAGTTCATTCTCGCATCGATGTCGACCATCTCGTCTGCAAAGAAGACGACGTCATCGACATTCACATAGTCTAATGCCGTCTGGAAGTCCTTCAGGATCACGCCGAGCCATCTGGCTATACCCGTAGGCTCAATGCCGTTCCTGACCTTCTCAGCGTCGCCTGTGGCGGTCCTGGACAGGAGTTCTGCCGCGCGCCTTGCCTCTCTGGTAGCCGTATTCATCTTCTGCAAGTCTTCCTGGACGCGCTCTAAGATGATGTCTGCTATCTCGTCGCGCTTATCTTCAGGGAATGCGTAGACGCTTGCAGGAGCGGCCCATGTCTCTTCGAGCTGGCCCGTAGATCTCTGCGTCTCGCGGTCAAATGTCTTTATCTGGTCTATCTCGGTATCGAAAAAGCTGACTCTCACAGGCTCCGTATAAGACGGAGAGTAAATATCTACGATGTCTCCCCTGACGGAGAACTCGCCCTTTTCCATTACCTGCGGAACGTTCTCGTAGCCGTTAAGAACGAGCATGTCGACAAGTTCGTCACGCTCTAATTCCTGGCCGACCTTAAGATCTATTACCCTCTTCGCGAAAACCTTCGCGGGTTCCAACTTGTTAAGCAACGCACCCGCCGTGATTACGGCAGCCCCGTATTCGCCCCTGACGAGCTCTGAGAGCGCGTTGGAACGCGTCAGCTCTAATTCTCTGGAAGAAGCCTCAGCGCTCACGAGAGACATCTCTGAGGGCATCAGAAGGGTAACGGGATCATCAGTGAACGCTGCGCAGTAAGAAGCCGTGGAACGGGCCCTAGCGGCGTCCGGTTCGATGAATACTGCTTTTCGACCACTCTGGCGAGCCAGAGCCATTGCGACATAGACCTTCTGCTCGTTGCAGAGGCCGGTGATGTTTAAGTGCTTCCCCGTCTTAAGGCTGAGGGAAAATTCGGAAACGAGCTCGCTGTCAGATTCGATCCTGCCAAGAAGCTCAAGAAGTTTTTTATCCATTGGAGATGATCTCCTCGACAGCCTCACAGGCTTTGACAAATGCGTCACTTAAGAGCTTGCGCTCGTCGGCGGGTACTTCGGACAGAACGTAGTTTACGAGCTCCCAGTTCTCGGGAACGGGACCCGTGCCGATCCGGACGCGCGGAAACTCTTCCGTGCCCAGATGCTGGATGACAGACCGCATGCCGTTATGCGTGCCTGCACTACCCTTAGGCCGTACGCGGATCGTACCCTTTGCGATATCGATATCGTCGTAAACGGTGATGATGTTCTTGGGCGGAACCTTGTAAAAGCGGCTGATCTCAGATAGACACTCGCCGGAATTGTTCATGAAGGTAGTGGGCTTGATGATGATGACATCCTGCCCCGCTATCTTGCCCTTGCCCCAAAGGCCCTTATACTTCTCTTTGCCGAGGAAAATGCCGTGCTTATCCGCGAGCATATCTACAGCGAGATAGCCCATGTTGTGCCATGTATAGATATACTGTTTACCCGGATTACCGAGCCCGGCAACTATCCACATCTCAAGACTCCGCGCTGATCAGACCTCAGAACGTCTGTCGTCGAGTCTGATATAGTTCTCGCCTCTCATACGGCTCTTGTCTGCAACCCAGTTATCCTTGTTGAGCTGCTTGGATCTGCCGATACCGAGAGACAATGCGGGAACGTCTGATGTGATCGTGGAACCTGCCGCGATGTAGCAGTCCTTGCCCAAAACAACGGAAGATACGATGTTGGAGTTACCTCCGATGAATACGTTATCTTCGATCGTACAGCCGATCTTGTCCTGACCGTCGAAGTTACATGTAACGGTACCGCATCCGAAGTTAACGTTGCGGCCGACCTTGGAGTCACCGATGTATGTAAGGTGACGTGCACGTGTGTACTCGCCGATGTCAGAACCCTTGACCTCAACGTATGCGCCGAGCGTAACGTGGTCGTCGATCCTGGATTCAGGTCTGATATGCGTGTAAGGTCCGATACGGCAGTCCTTGCCGATCGAGCTTGATGAGACGATGGAATTATCAACAACCGTACCGTCGCCGATATCGGAGCAGTCGATTCTGGTGTTCTCGCCGATGATGCAGTCCTCACCGATGTTGGTGTTGCCGATGAGTGTCGTGCCCGGAAGAAGCACCGTATCCTGGCCGATCTCAACTGCGTAGTGGATCCACGTAGCGTTAGGATCAACGATCTCGACGCCGTTTCTCATGTGGCGGTCAAGGATCCTGTGATTCATGATGGATCTGACCTGAGCGAGCTGTATCCTGTCATTAACTCCCCTGGTATCGTCAAAATCGCATACAACGGCGCCTACGGTGTAGCCGTCGCCGATAAGGATTCCGATAGTATCTGTGAGATAGTACTCCTTCTGCGCGTTGTTAGCGCCGATCCTGCCCAATGCGGAAAGGAGCAGAGGAGTTCTGAAGACGTACATTGAAGAGTTGATCTCTCTTGTCTTAAGTTCTTCGGGTGTGCAGTCCTTGTGCTCAACGATCTTGAGAACGTTGCCGTCAGCGCCTCTGATGATTCGGCCGTAACCGGTGGGATCATCAGCCTCAGCCGTGATGAGGATTGCCGCACAGTTTGATGTAGCGGATTCGAAAGCGTCCAACGCCTTCTTGATAGTATCAGCGGATACCATCGGGCAGTCGCCGGGAAGAACGATCGTAAGGCCGTCTCTGCCTTCGAGGAAAGGTGCTGCCTGCATGACTGCGTGGCCTGTACCTCTCTGCTCTTCCTGAAGCACATATGCGAAGTTCTCGCCCAAGATGCTTCTGATCTCGCTCTGCTGTTCGCCTACGATATATACCTGATCCTGGCAGCCTGACTCCTGAAGAGCATCAGCTACCCATTGGATGATCGGTTTGCCCGACACCTGGAACACGACCTTGGAGTGCTTGGACTTCATTCTCGTGCTTTTACCTGCCGCCATAACAACCGCACAAATTTCCATAAATGAACCTCTTAAATTAATTATTCGGGAATACCCTTAGTATTATAGCAAATCTTTATCTTCTTATAAATGAAGAGCCCCGCACTTTATAGGACAAAGTGCAGGGCATTATGTTCTTGTTTTCGAGCTCGAAAAAGCCTTGAATAAAGCTTTTGAGCTATCAGAGACCCTCTACGGAAGCGATTGCCTCACGCATATTTGCCTCAGATTTCTTGAGGAGCTGGTACTCTTCGTCTGTAAGACGCATGTCGATGATCTTATCAACACCGTTAGCACCGATAAGTGCAGGAACGTCAAGAGTAACACCGCTGATGCCGTACTCGCCGTTGAGTCTTGTAGCAACTGTTCTGATTGTGTGCTCGTCTTCTGTGATACTTCTGAGAAGTGTAGCAGCACTTACAGCGATACCGTTGAATGTAGCGCCCTTGAGCTTGATGATCTCAGCGCCGGAAGACTTTGTCTTCTGAGCGATCTCATCCTTAACATCCTGACCGAAAGGTACGCCGATAGCTTCTGCATATTCGTCGATACCCATACCTGCAACGTGTGTGTGGCTCCATGCGGGGAACTGTGTCTCGCCGTGCTCGCCGAGGATATAACCATGAACGTTTCTAACGTCAACGCCAAGCTTTCTGGAGATAAGGACTCTGAAACGTGCAGAGTCGAGGTTCGTACCTGAACCGATGATCTTGTTTGAAGGAAGTCCGGACCACTCTGCAACCTTATATGTAACGAGGTCGCAAGGGTTGGAGATTACCATGATAACACCCTTGTTGTAGTGCTCCATGATGCTGTCTGTGATTACGTGAGCGAGCTTGACGTTCTTCTTAGCAAGGTCAAGTCTTGTCTCGCCTTCTTTTCTAGGGATACCTGCTGTGATGATGATGCAGTCTGCATCCTTAACGTCGCTGTAGTCGCCTGCGTGGATATACATATCGCCGATGAACGGGAGTCCGTGGCTGATATCGAGAGCCTCGCCTAATGCCTTTTCCTTATTGACATCAATAAGAACGAGCTCAGAGCAGAGCTGCTGCATAGCGATTGCGAAAGCAGTGGTTGATCCAACTGCGCCTGCGCCGATAATGGCGACCTTAGTTCCTTCTTGTTTATACATGTCTCATATGCCCCCTTTTGTAGCAATACGAATGATAACAAGAAAAATTCTGTGAATAAAGTCATTATTCGTTAGGATTTTTACCTAAAAAATGAACCTTCACACCCTGTTTAGAGTGTATTTTAATAATTTGATAATCAAAGTTTTTGCTTGATTTTGCTGGGTTTTACGGGCTTTTAGTGTCCTTTTAATCAAATTGACGGTTTGTACAGGAGTGGATATAATGGAAACATAGATGAGGCATTACCTAACAGGCGGTTGCCTTCAGGATTTGAGTTTAAATGCCGCCCAAGTTCTTCAGGCTAAGGGCGGCTATTTCTTTGAGTTTATACAAAGAGCAATAATCGAAACTATTAATACACCTGTCGTGAGTATCACGATCAGCATTTCATAATCTGTCATACTGCACCTCCTTTCACCATAACCGAGGTCATGGATTTAAGAAGGACAACCGCCTAACACACAAGTGTTACGAATTACCGCTTAAGGTAATGCCTCACAAACAGTTTAATTTCCTTTGAAAATTACTGCATTTCATTAATAGGACAACTATAAGTATTCATAATATAGGCTTTCAAAATTGGCCCATTAATTGAATCTCCTTTTGTTCCACATAGAAAAGCGGCGCAGGACCCTATGTCCCACGCCGCTATTAATACTTTTTCCTTAAGAGGATCAGATCTCCTGAGGGAGTTCCAATGTTCTCTCTGCGTTGAGCTTAGCGCAAAGTTCAACAAATGTATCGAGAGCTACGCCCTGAAGCTGCTTGTTGGAGCCTCTGACGTTAACGGATACTGTGTTCTCAGCAGCTTCCTTATCGCCTACAACGAGGATATAAGGATCCTTCATCTGCTTAAACTTCTTGATCTTGTCTCTCATGTTGACGTCTGTTAAGTCGGACTCGACTCTTACGCCGGCATTTGTGAGTGCGTCAACGACCTTCTGTGCATACTCGTTGTGCTCAGGTCTGATCGGTACGACTGCAACCTGGTAAGGATTGAGCCAGAACGGGAATGCGCCCTTGAAGTGCTCTGTG
>Ga0310696_10003784_pt1 | contig 18776 bp, 17 predicted proteins | sample AusTroGonzalo_MG_4_FD_203885 | JGI IMG/M metagenome (GOLD analysis project Ga0310696, IMG submission 203885) | Bovine rumen microbial communities from tropical cattle in Woodstock, Queensland, Australia - Gonzalo_02 (v2) (version 2) | ecosystem: Host-associated > Mammals > Digestive system >...
AACGCGCAGATGAGCAGCAGGATGGTGCGCGAATACTGCCGCATTGACGAGGCAGGGCAGCTGATCCTGAAACAGGCGATGGACCGTCTCGGCCTTTCCGCCCGCGCCTACGACCGCATCCTCAAGGTGGCCCGCACAATCGCCGACCTCGACGGCAGCCCGAACATCGAAATAGGGCATTTGTCCGAGGCAATCAATTTCCGGAATCTGGACCGTGACAGTTGGGGGCGGAGGTGATTCCATCGCGGAAACCTGCGGAAAATGCGGAAACCTGCGGAAATTGGTCCGTGTCGCCCCTGAAGGGGGCTGGTCTTCGCCCGTGTGCGCCGTTTCTACCGAGCTTTAGCCCCTGTCGGGACAATGTGTTGATTGGTAACGGATTGCGAGGGAGGAACGGCCGCGAAGGGCCCCGATAGGGGCCGAAGCTCGGTAGACGGTCGCATGATGGCCGACGTGAAGCCCCGATCAGGGGCGACAGCTCGGTAGAAGGCGGGATGCATGTTGCGTCATCGATTATTGTTTCGATTAGAGACGCCACACAACAACAAAAAATGTACCTTTGCGGCCAAAATTGCCAAGATCAAACATCATGCCCCTCCACAGGAAAAAATATTACGAGAAACGCCGGCGATTGATGAAGCAGCCGTATGAAACGCAGGAAAAGGTGCAACGACGTTTCGATAACATTATTTACGCCGTAATTGCGGCGGCTGTTCTCTTTGCCGTGTCTTATTCGCTTTTCAAAGACCACAACATCGGCAGATCCGTTTTCTTTTTCCTGTTCTTCTTTTGGTGGACCTATATGTGTTTCAAACCGGAGCTACACCAACTGGCCAAGAAAAAAGGGTGGGTCTCCATCGCGAAAATGACATACGACCCGAAAACGGAAAAGTTGCGTGAGGAGGCGGCGCTGCGGGAGGAACGGCTGAAGAATCCGATAGATACGGAAACGCTTATTCTGGTGGAAGGCCAGACTGATTTCGAAGAGTTGGAAATAACCCTCTTCGACTATGTCGAAGTAGAATGTGAAACGCTATGCGACAATCTGCCCCTGCTTTGGAAAGTCGGTGAATGCCGCTATGCCATCACATTCCCGTGCGGCGTTTCCCGCCAGCATCTTTATGGACTGACGGATGACCTCGTCCGTTTTCTTGATACGGGAATCGCGCATGCGTGGTGCCGTCCCGGGCTCTTCAAGGAGAAAAACGGAGCGTGGCTCTACCTCTGTGGCGGCCCTCGGGATTTTCTTGTTGCTTATACAGAAGACGGAACCCTTTGGGATATAGACTACTTTGACGTGATACTCATGGATTCGCACCCTGCAAGCGGCTATAAAGAATACCCGACCATCGATTGGGAAGCTGCTGAACGGATTGGGTTATATTGCTGATGTACAGGTGATTTCAAGTTTCAGGTTTCAAGTTTCAGGTACTCAATAGTTCGAAATCACTTGAAACTTGAAACCTGAAACCGAATGGCTTTATCACACTCCCGTCCCGTAGCTCTTTCCCGGCAGCGCGACCAGCACCCCTTTGAGCTCCATCGTGAGCAGAATGCCGGCCAGTTTGGAAGGGGAGAAGTCGGTGCAGTGCTCGGAAATCTCGTCGATGGTCTTTTTGCCGCCTTCCACGAAGCGATAGACCAGTTCCTCGTCTTCGGTAAGCTCCGGAAATAGCTGTGTCTGAACGGCTTGCGGAGCAGAGTCAGTGTCCCAGTTCATCATTTCGAGGAGGTCTTGCCCGGAGGTGGCGATGGCGGCGATGTTGCGGCGGATGAGGTCGTGGCAGCCCGCGTGCATGTCGTCGAAGATGGTGCCTGGGATAGCGAAGATGTCGCGGTTGTAGGAGTTGGCGATGTGTGCCGTGATGATGCTCCCGCCCTTGACTGCGCTTTCGGCCACCAACACCGCGTCGGCCATGCCCGCGATGATGCGGTTGCGCGCGGGAAAGTTCATCCGGTCGGGACCCGTGTCGAAGTCGAACTCGCTGACGAGTGTGCCGCCGTTCTCCAAGATTCTGTCTGCCAATGGTTTGTTGGTCGCAGGGTAGATTGTGTGTAGTCCGTTGCCGAGCACCGCCGTCGTGGGCATTCCGAGGTTCAACGACTCCTCGTGTGCCACGGTGTCGATGCCGTAAGCCAGGCCGCTGATCGTTGCGATGTTCTTGTCTTTCAAATCGTTGAGAATCTTGGTCAGGCTTTTGATGCCGTAGGAGGTGGCGTTGCGTGTGCCCACTACAGCCAGCGTCCGTGCCGGGTTGAAGTCGCCGCTACCCTTGTAGTAAAACGATACTGGCGAGTCGTTGCATCGTTTTAGTCGCTGCGGGTATGTCGGGTCGAGATAGTGGCACAACTTGACGTTGTAACGCTCCATCAACTGTAGCTCTCTTTCGGCCAATGCTTTGAGCTTGTCTGTAAGCCGGATGTCCACGTCGAAACGTTTCGAGTGGCGTAGACTTCTTCGCCAGGTTTCAGGAAATTCGTAGACATTTTTCGCGGATCCGGAAACCGATAGAATCCGCTTCAGTGTTGACTTCCCAAGCCCTTCCGTCTTGTTCAGGGCAATGCGATAAAAAAGTTCCGTGTACATTTTTTTGTCCAAGGTTTATGAATTTTATTTTATTTTTGCGGTTGGTTTTCGCACGGCAAAGATAACAATAATTCGAATATAAAACAATAGAAAAGTAAAATTTCAGAAATATGAAGAAAATCAGTTATTTCGCAGTGCTGTTGATGCTCCTTTCGCTGGTTTCCTGCCATCAGAAATCAGGCACTTCGGGTATCAAAGTTGATAATTTCTCCACAGGCAAGGCGGGTGAGATGATTCTCGCCATTGACACGGGCTACTGGTCCAAGGCCGCGATGAAGGAGATCTACGCGGTGATCCAGCAACCGCAACCCGCCATCAACCAAATTGAGCCGATGTTCGACGTCATTCGGTGCTCCAATGCGGACTACAAAGCATCGTTCATGCGTCACCGGAACATCGTGCAGTTTGACTATAACCCTGATTATGCGGGAAATACATTCGAGATTCAGCGGGATCCTGTCACCAAACCGCAGATTCACGTCAAAATCCGCGGCAACAACCAGGACTCTTGCCTCGCGCTCTTTCTCGCGCATCAGGATGAGATTGTGCAGGCAATGTACGACAACGATATCGCGCGGCTGCAGAATGCCCACCGCAAACTCAACAACCCCGTGATAGAGAAGAAAATCAAGGAAAAGTTCGGTATCTCGATGACGGTGCCGGAAGGCTATTTCGTGGGTCGCGAGGAGGAGGATTTCCTGTGGCTCTGCTTCCGCACCCCGAAAAACGACCGCTTTGTCATGATTTATACGTCGCCGAAATATGAACTGACCACGGAGAACATCGTGGCCGAACGCGACCGCATCACCAAAGCCTATATCCAGGGTGCAGTGGCCGGTGCCTATCCGTTGGTGGCGAACATCGAAGGCTATCCGTTGAGACAAAATCTGAAACTGAGATACCATAGCGGTGTGGAGTTGAGAGGACTGTGGGAAACGGTCCGCGATAAGATGGGCGGCCCCTTCTATAGCTTCACCCAAGTTGCACCAGATAGTGTTTCTTGTATTACAATCGACGGTTTTGTCTATGCTCCTCAAGAAGAAAAAAGAGACTATCTGCGTGAGGTTGAGGCAGTTGTGAAGTCTGTGCAATAAAATTTTCATTCGGGTGTAACGAAATTGGACTTTCGTGCGACAGAGTGAATGTGACGGACAGAGAATCAGATATCCAAACCCTTGTCAACGGCTGTTTGAAGAACGACCGGTTGAGCCAGCGGCAGTTGTACGACCGCTATGCATCGCAAATGTTCGTGCTTTGCCGAAGATATGCGAACTCAGACGAGGAAGCGGAGGATATGCTGATGGAAGGTTTTATGCAGGTGTTCAAGAGTCTGAGGACATTCAAAGGGGATAGTTCCTTTAACACCTGGATTCACTCGGTGATGGTGAATACGGCTATCAGCCATTACCGTTCCATCCGCAAATATCGCAACGAGCAGTTGCCGAATGAGTTGGATGATGAAAGTTTATTGGGCGTTGACGAAACAATCACGACAGCCTTGGACGCGCGGATTGTGATTGACGCGCTCCAGCGGATGCCCGAGACGTATCGCACGGTCTTCAACCTGCATGCCCTTGAAGGCTACACGTTTGCGAAGGTCGGCGAGATGCTCGGCAAGAAAGAGGACTCCATGCGGGTCGTCTTTCTGCGTGCAAGGAAGTGGCTGCGGCGCGAATTGGGCGACGAAAACGAATAATGAGAAATTATTGAATATGAAGGATATAAAAGAGATATTAGACAATTACAGCGAGACACCGTCGGATGCGGTGTGGGAACGGCTGAATGCGAGGTTGGACGCGGAAATGCCCGTGCAAAAGCCTAAATCCTCTGCGTGGAAATGGGCGACATCAGCGTTGGCCGTTGTCGCTGTCAGCGGAGGCGTGGCATTCGGTGTGTGGAAACATCAACATAATAACCAGGAGGTTATGGCGATGAACACGACGGAACAAACCGTTGAAACGCCTCAACAGGAATCGGTTCCCGCTGTAGAGACGTGTCATGACGCGTCTCTACAAGAAGAAAATGTGGTTCCCGTTGTAGAGACGTGCCGTGGCGCGTCTTTACAGACGACAGAATCAGATGCCTCCGCGAAGAGGTCCGTCGCAGAGAAACCCAACGTCGCATCTCCAAAGACCGAAACCGTGACCCCGCGCACCAACGTGCGGCAGGAGGTCCTTCCCCCGAATTCCACACTCGCCAAACAATTGGCTGCGGATCCCGTGCTGAGAACCCTCTCTGACGAGAATGTCGAATGGACACCGCCCACGCATTTGAGCATCCCCAACCTCTTTACCCCGAATGGCGATGGTGTCAACGACATGTTTGTCATCGAAGGGTTGGAAGGCTATTCTTCACCGAGGCTTGTGGTGCGCGATAAGAGCAACAGGATTGTCTATCAGAGTGCGAATTATCGCAATAATTGGGATGGCGGTTCCTGTCCGGAGGGTGTCTATAGCTACGAGTTTACATTTACCTATCAAGGGATTGAGAACCAGGCGGTTGGCAAGGTTAGAATTATGAGAGGATAGCGATTTAACAGAACATAGCACATGAAAAAACGCCCGGAGTTCAATCGGATTCCGGGCGTTTCGTTTATGAGGGGTAGGGGATTACCAAGCGAAGAGCGGACGGTCGTGCATCATGTCGTTGACCGTCTTGCGGGTCTTTGCGATGAGCTCCTCGTTCTCGACGTCGCAGAGCACGTTGTCGATCATTTCGACGATGCCAGCCATGTCGTCCTCTTTGAGGCCGCGGGTGGTGATGGCGGGCGTACCGACGCGCAGACCGGAGGTCTGGAAGGCGGAACGGGTGTCGAACGGGACCATGTTCTTGTTGATGGTGATGTCGGCCTTGACGAGGGTGTTCTCGGCCACCTTACCGGTCATATCCGGGAACTTGGTGCGCAAGTCGATGAGCATCAGGTGGTTGTCGGTGCCGTTGGAAATCACCTTGTAGCCTTTCGCCACGAAGGCGTTGGCCATGGCGGCGGCGTTGAGTTTCACCTGCTTGACGTAGCGGGCATAGTCATCGGAGAGGGCTTCGCCGAATGCGACGGCCTTGGCGGCGATGACGTGCTCCAGCGGGCCACCCTGAACGCCCGGGAATACGGCGGAATCGAGCAGCTGCGACATCGTTTTCACGACGCCCTTCGGGGTGGTCTTGCCCCACGGGTTCTCGAAGTCCTTGCCCATCATGATGAGGCCGCCGCGCGGTCCGCGGAGGGTCTTGTGGGTGGTGGTGGTCACGATGTGGCAGTGTTCCACAGCGTTGTTGAGCAGCCCCTTGGCGATAAGGCCGGCGGGGTGGGAGATGTCGGCCATCAGGATGGCACCGATCTCGTCAGCGATCTTGCGCATGCGGGCCCAATCCCAGTCGCGGCTGTAAGCGGAAGCACCGCCGATAATGAGCTTCGGACGCTCGCGGAGTGCAACTTCCTCCATCGTGTCGTAGTTGATGCAGCCGGTTTCCTCTTCCACCTGGTAGGCAACCTGATGGTACAGAATGCCGGAAGAGTTGACGGGGGAACCGTGGGAGAGGTGACCGCCGTGGTTGAGGTCGAGACCCATGAAGGTGTCGCCGGGTTGCAGACAGGTGAGCAGCACAGCCATGTTGGCCTGGGCACCGGAGTGCGGCTGAACGTTGGCCCACTCACAGCCGAAAAGCTGTTTCACGCGGTCGATGGCCAATTGCTCCGACTGGTCTACGATCTGGCAGCCGCCGTAGTAACGCTTGCCGGGATAACCCTCAGCGTATTTGTTGGTCATCACAGAACCCATGGCTTCCATCACCTGGTCGCTCACGAAATTCTCGGAAGCGATCAGCTCGATACCGTTGGTCTGGCGCTGACGCTCCTGCTGAATAAGATTGAAAATTTGCTCGTCTCTTTTCATTTTGAATGTAATTATTTGATTGATAAAAATTTATGTAACCAAAATAGAGAGTGCAAAAATACAAATTTTCCGTTATGAAAAAATCTTATTTTTGCGGCTTAAAATATAATATGCGTAAATTAAAATTTTTACTCACCGCTTTATTGTTCGTCACGGCGTTGACATTCTGTTCAGCACAGGTCGATACTGCCTTCTGGTTCGCTGTCCCAAAGCTCACGTCCGAGCACGCGCACACGCCCATAACGTTAGTGGTTTCAACCTTTGGCGAGCCGGCCACCGTCACGGTGACGAAGGCCTACTCCGGGACGCAGGTCGGCAACACGCTGAATGTGCCCGCCAACTCCTCCAGTACCCTGACGTTGGTTTCCAACTCTTCGGGTCTCAGTGGCTTCGAATGTAACCACAACGCCACTGTCAACAACGGTCTCTACATCCATTCCACTGCCAAGATTAACGCATACGTGGCTGTGTGTCAGAACAATAGTGAGATTTACGCACTCAAGGGCGGCAACGGTCTCGGCACGCAGTTTTTTGTCACTACGCAGTTCCAGTTCGCCAACGGCAGCGGTAACGGTTCCGGTGCCTATTCGCAGGCGAAGAACACTGTCGAGATTATCGGAACAGAAAACAACACCACTGTTACCATCACGCCGTCGAAGGCTTGCGTCGGGCATGCGGCCAACACGCCGTTCACAGTAACCCTGCAGCGAGGCCAGGTCTATACCCTCGCGGCCAGTTCGCAGGCCGCCGCCAACCACCTCGCCGGTACCATCATCACTTCCGACAAGCCTATTGCGGTGGATGTTTCCGACGACTCGGTAACCCCTTACTGTACAGAGACCACTGATAACGGCAACGGTAGTGCCGACCTTGTGGCTGACCAGCTTGTGCCTGAAAGCATGGCAGGCGGGCAGTACATCGTGGTGCCCTCGCCTTCTAACGTCAGCAACAATGCGCCCGCTACGAGCGGCGGTGGAAACTACTACCTTGACTATGCTTTCGTGTTCGCTTTGGAGAACAATACCGATGTCGCCATCTACAGCGGCAATCCCAACAACCCGACGATCACCAATTATACGATGAACCGCGGCGACAAGCAGAAGTTCCACTTCGCGGATCAGAATCCTATATTCGTCTATGCCTCGCATCTGGATGAAAATACCGGTGTGATAACGGAGGCGCCTGTCTTCGTCTTCCAGATTACCGGCGCGGGGAAGGAGTTCGGTGGAACGCAACTGCCTCACATCGCCTGCACTGGTTCCACGGCTGTGGGTTATCGACCCTTGCAGTCGGCCAACGACCATACCAAACAGCTCTATCTCACCCTGTTGTGCGATTCTTCCTGTACCACGGGGTTTCAAATCAACGGCAACGCAAACATCATAACGGCGAGCGATTGGCATGCAATCCCATACAGCCCGTTCCGGTATTGCCGTAAGAATGTCTCCTCCAATTACTCGCCCACTTACAACAATATGGTCACATTCCGGGTCACCAACTCCATCGGGAAATTCCACATGGGCGTGTTTGACATCAACGGCAGCTACGACGACTGCTCCATCAGCTACTTTAGCAGCTATACGTCAGAGAGTTCTATCAAATTCTCCCCTGAGATAACGTTCAGTGATTATTGTGAGGGGGATACGATTATCTTTGGTTTCGACAGTGTGGATGCGGCTATCACTCGTATTCTCGGTCCCAACTTTGACATCACCCAGGAGCCGTACCAGCGTGCCGCAGTCGTGCCCCAGCATAGCGGTTGGTACACCGTGGTGGCGCACGACTCGCGTAACTGCAAGTTGGAGGCGATGTACGACTCTGTTGAAATTACCATCCATCCCTCTTTGTATGAGACGGTTTACGATACGATTTGTCCTGGCGTGGGTTATATTGGATACGGCTTCACCGTTCCTCCTGCGAGTACGGAAGAGGTCGGAACGTTTTACGATACACTGCTCCTGCAGACCGTAGAGATGGGTTGCGACAGCTTCCTGATTCTCGACCTCACCATTCGCGACATCGTGAATCGGGAGACTGTCTATGACACCGTCTGTCCCGGCCACGACTACACCGGATTCGGTGGCCTGTTCCATTTCCCGGCCGACAGTACTGCTGTGCCGCACATCTTGACCGATTCTGTGCATCTGACCCCGGTCGGATACGGCTGTGACAGTGTCCTCACGCTCGTGCTCACGGTTCGCGACAGTGTGTTTGGCGAGTTTTCGCACACTGCCTGCAACCAGTACATCTGGAACGGGCATTCCTATGTGGAATCGGGTGATTATCAGCAAACACTGACGGATTCGCATGGCTGCGACAGTCTCGTGACCATGCATTTGGAGATTTTGGAACCGGAGGTGGAAATCGTGACTTCGGGCGAAGATTTTTGCGAACATGGTGAGATTGTGCTGAACGCCGTTTCCGATTATCAGGAGTATATTTGGAATACGGGTGACACCACGTCGTTTATATCTGTTACGCAACCAGGATTTTATACCGTGACGGTGACACAGGGCGACTGCCAGGCCTTCGACCATTATACCGTGCCCGCTTGCGACTTCACCATCATCCTCCCCAACGCCATAACACCGTCCAAGTCCGACGGACTGAACGACTGCCTTTATCTGCCGGAATACGTGCACCGCTTCCTCACCGAGTTCAGCATCGAGATTTACAACCGATGGGGTTCACTCGTCTATTGGAACAACGACATGCATTTCCAATGGTGCGGCGAGCAGGGCAACCGTCCCGAGGATGTGGAGGCTGGCAACCATGTCATCAACGGGCAGGTCTATGTCTGGATTGTCCGCGTCCGCAACCTCGACGGTAAACAGTTTATATACAAGGGATCTATAACGGTGTTGTGACCTTTGACTTTGACCTTTGACTTTGACCTTGACCTTTGACTTTGACCTTGACCTTTGACCTTTGACTTTGACCTTTGACCTTTGATAACGAAGGATACGAAAAAACGATAATAATACAATAATGAACAAACTGACAACAATTGCAATGGCCGTCGTGATGCTCCTGTGCGTCGCATGCAAGGAGCAGCCCGTGCCGTCGGAATTCATCGACAAAAAGTCCGAAAAAGACATCGCAATGGAGAACCTGCTTACGCGCCGCAGTGTGCGCCAATACACTGCCCAGATACCTCCGAAGGAGGTGATAGAGGAAATCTGCAAGGCCGGAACGTACGCGCCCACCGGCATGAATCGCCAAAGCCCGATCATCATCGCGGTGACGAACAAGGAGATGCGCGACAGTTTGAGCCGTCTCAACGCTCGTGTGTTGGAAAACGACAGCATTGACCCGTTCTATGGCGCGCCTGTGGTGTTGGTAGTCCTTGCCGACAAAGACACGTCCCACACCTATCTGGAGGATGGAAGTCTCGTGATGGGCAACCTGATGAACGCCGCCCATGCCATGGGGCTCGGCTCCTGCTGGATTCACCGTGCCAAAGAGGTTTTCGAGACCGAAGAGGGCAAGCAGATTCTCGCCGACCTCGGCATCGAGGGCAACTACGTGGGCATAGGCAACTGCATCCTCGGCTACGTTGCCGGCGAATATCCGAAGGCCAAGCCCCGCAAGGAGAACTGGGTGTATTGGGTGGAATAGCTTTTGGCCATTGGCTATTGGCTTTTAGCTTTGGTTCTTGGCCAACAGCCAATGGCTAATAGCCAACAGCCAAGATTTATTATGACGGTTTTGCATCCGTTCCATTACGACGGGTTGTTGCCGGAGACGTTCAACAACCCGTTTGATTATGTGCCGCATCCCGTGTGCGAGGCGGCTGTGGCGGATTTGTTGCCACAAGTTGAGGATTTGATGAAAGGCAATCCCGAAGGCAAGATGTTCGGGGTGCTAGTGGTGACGAAAGAGGATGCGCAAGTTTCCGATAATCAACAGAATACAACGCTGTACTATTTAGCGGCCTTTTCGGGACAGCTGTACGACAAGTCTGTGTTGCCCGGCTTTGTGCCGCCCGTGTTCGATTTCCTTGCCACTGACGGCTATTTCAAACGGCATGAGGCGGAGATTTCCGCTATTAATCAAGAAATCGACAACTTGAAGTCCGATGGCCGGTATATCGAATCCCGAAAATATTATCGGCAGTTACAAAATGGTGCTGAGGTTGCCATTGCCGCTGCCAAGCAAAAGATGCTGGATGCTAAAGCCAAGCGCGATGAGGAACGTTCCAAAAGAGTGCTTTCCCTAGAGGAGGATGCCGCTTTCGTGAAAGAGAGCCAGTTCCTGAAGGCAGAGCTGCGGCGAGAGAAACGGCGTTGGACAGAACGGCTGGAAGAGGCAAAGGAGGCCGTTTCCGTTTATGAACAACAGATAGAAACGCTTGCAAACCAACGGAAAACGAAATCGGAAGCGTTGCAGAACTGGCTGTTCGAGCATTTCGTGATGGTGAACTATACAGGCGAGCGGCGCAATCTGCTGGAGATTTTCCGCGACACCGTGCAGCAATTACCTCCCGCAGGCACGGGCGAATGCTGCGAGCCGAAACTGCTGCAATACGCTTACACACACGGACTTAAACCCATCCAAATAGCCATGTTCTGGTGGGGAAAGTCGCCTGAAGGGGAGATCCGCCACCATCTGCATTACTATCCTGCCTGCTCGGGAAAATGCAAGCCCGTGCTGACGTATATGCTGCCGCCGGAGGTGCTGGCCGACAAACCGCAACACACTCTTGCCGAGCAGTTGGAAATCGTCTATGAGGACGATGACTTGTGGGTGGTGAACAAACCGTCGGGAATGTTGAGCGTACCGGGAAAGTCGCACCACGAGTCCGTGATTTCCATTCTGCAAGAACGTTGCCAAGATGGGGAAACACCGTTAGTGGTCCACCGGTTGGATATGGACACCAGCGGTCTGCTTGTTGTCGCAAAACACAAGACCGCGCATTACCGTCTGCAGAAACAGTTCAGAGACAGGGAAATAGACAAGACTTACATCGCCGTTTTAGACGGTGAACCCTTACCCATCGGGGAGAAAGGCCGCATCGAGCTGCCGCTTTCTCCCGACCTGATGCACCGCCCTTTCCAAATGGTCGATAAGGAACATGGAAAGCCAGCCATTACCGAGTATCTCGTTGTCGATGAACACGTTGTGGAACTCCACCCGCTCACAGGCCGCACGCACCAGCTGCGCGTCCACTGCGCCCACGCGGAAGGGCTGAATCGCCCAATTAAGGGCGACAACCTCTATGGCCGCCGTGCCGATCGTTTGTATTTGCACGCCGTGCGGATAACGTTTGTGCACCCGGCGACGGGGGATAGGATGACATTTGATGCGAATATTTCGTGGTTACGTAGGGGCGAATAATCATTCGCCCCTACAACCGTCTGCATAACGTGTTATTTGGGCATGCGATATGCGGGCGTATGCGATACGCCCCTACGGTTCCATCACCGTCCGATCCGACGGCTTATACCCTAATTTCTTCATTAGATTACGCGTAAAATCAACCTTGGTGGCGAATTTTTGCGGGTCTTTCTTCTCTTTAGGACTCCAGACGCACTCGGAAAGGGCGAAGAGGCGCGGCATAATCATGTATTCGGCCATGTCGGGGTCGTTGACGAACTCGGTCCAGAGGTTGCACTGGCCGCCGAGGATATGCTTGGCCTGCGCGTCGCTGAGGCCTTCCGGCATCGGGTCGAAGGAGTAAGCCTTGCCGAGGGAGACGTAACCCTCCATACAGAGCGGTTCGTCGTCGCCCTTGTACTGGTAGTAGTTGTAGTAGCAGTGTGTGGTGGGGCACATGATGACATCATTGCCGTGTTTTGCGGCCGTTTTCGCCACGTCGAGGCCCTGCCAGCACATGATGGTGGAGGTATTCACCATGTCTTCCGACACGATGTCGTCCCAAATGATGGCTTTCTTGCCGAGGGAATCCAGATGGTGCTCAATCTGGTTCATCAACCACTGCTGGAGCTCGAATTCGTTCTTAAGTCCTTTGTCCTGAATGCGTTGCTGACATTTCGGACAGACCTGCCAATTGTCGTTGAAGGCCTCGTCGCCGCCGATGTGGATAAGCGGGTAGGGGAAGAGTTCGGCGACCTCATTGAGGACGTTTTTGTAGAAGGTGAGCACACCGTCGTTGCCGGCGCACATGATGGCTTTCGGGGGCCAGTAGGGACCCACGGCCACGGTGTAGGGGTAGTCGTCGCAGGCGAACTGCGGGTAGGCGGCGAGGATGGCGCTGCAGTGGCCGGGAATCTCAATCTCGGGGATGATGTCAATGTGACGGGCGGCAGCATAGCGCACGATGTCGCGGATTTGGTCTTTGGTGTAGAAGCCGCCGTAAGTCATGGGTTCATCGGGCAGTACGGGGTGCAGCGTGTCCCAGGAGCTGCGTTCGGGACGCCAAGCGCCCACGCGGGTGAGCTCGGGGTATTGGTCGATTTGGATGCGCCAGCCGTGGTCGTCGGTGAGGTGCCAGTGGAACTTGTTGATCTTGAAAAAGGCCAGCATATCGATGTACTTCTTCACGAAGGCGGTGTCGAAGAAGTGCCTCGACACGTCGAGGTGGGCGCCGCGGTAGCCGAAGCGCGGGTAGTCGGTGATGGTGCCGCAGGGCACGGCGAAGGTCTTGCTGTCGGCCAACTTGTCGGTGCCGGCCATCTGCATCAGGGTCTGCATGGCGTAGAAGAGGCCGGCGGTGGTGTTGGCCTCCGCCACAATGCGGTTGGGCTTCACCTGCAGCACATAGCCCTCATCGCCGATGTCCTTGATCTCTTTCTTGCTGATACTGAACAGGATGGAATGCTTCTTCGCACTCTCCGCGTCCCCGAGGTTGGGCCGCATTCCGAAGTAGCTTTCGTAGAGCTCGCGGATCATCTTGGAGGTTTCGGACGATTCTGCGCCGAGGTTGTCGAAGCAGAGCATGGTCTTCTCATCGATGGTGAACTGTCCGCCTTTGGGCGAAATCTCTACCGGTTCGGGGATGATGACGACAGCTTTGGGTTTCTGGCAGCCGAACATGACGATGGCTGCGAGGATAAGGGTCAGGAGGGTGGTTCTTTTCATATTGGGTGTTTTTTTATTCAGTTGGATAATTTCAATCCGCAAAAATACATTTTTTAAGGCAAAAGGCAATAGTTAAAAGGCAAAAGGCAATAGTGTTTAATCGTTTGATTCGCCAAAGTCGTCGATGAACGCATCCCCTGCGATGCCGTCCGCGAACCAAAGCCCCTCCGCGGTGAGGTAGAGGTGGTTGGAGGTGCGCACGTAGTGGCGGTTGTCAACATCCGTCTCGAAATAGAGGAGCAGAGCGTCTGTGCGTTTCTGTCCGAACAGCTGTGTCATTTCCTGCAGGTCGATGCCTTTGAGGGTGCGCAGACGAAGGAGCAGGTGCTCGTTGTAACGGTCTGTGTCGGTGAGGGTTTCCTGTTCGTAGAACGGCTTCTGTTCCGCAATTTGGGTGAAGTAGGCGGCGAGCGTCGGGGCGTTCCAAGAACGGTGCGAGCCGTCGAAAGAGTGCGCCGCCGGACCGAGACCGAGGTAGGGCGTACGGTCCCAGTAGGCGGAGTTGTGCTTGGATTCCCAACCTTTTATCGCGAAATTGGAGATTTCGTACTGCGCGAACGGCGACTTGTCCACCATTTCCGACAATATAGTATATTGTACGGAAGCTAAATCTTCGTCGGGTTCCACATCCCGATGCTGTTGAATGCGGCGGTAGAGCAGGGAGTTCTCCTCCACGGTGAGTGCGTAGGCGGAAAAATGCTTTATCGGAAGTGAGAAGGCGGTATTCAACTCTTTCTTCCATAGTTCATTATTTCGCTCATTCACCCCGTAAATCAAATCTATGGAGATATTGTTGAAACCAGCGTTGTGTGCATTCTCCACTGCTTGCAAAGCCTGTTGCGCCGTATGCCGCCGTCCCAGGAATTGCAGAATGTCATCCTGAAACGATTGTACGCCGATACTTAACCGATTGAATCCTAACGATTTTAAGGCTTTACAGTAATCCAACGTAAGTTGCTCTGGATTGGCCTCGATTGTCATTTCAGCATTATCCTCGATGAAGAAATGTTGTCTGAGATTATCTATAATTTGTTGTAATTGAGATATTTGCAATAACGAAGGGGTCCCACCCCCGAAATAGAAGGTTTGAAAGGTTTTGCCTGCCGGTTCGTCTTTTCGCAGTACTATTTCCTTTTCCAAAGCAGACAAATACTTGTCCATATCCTTTTGGTTCACGGTGGAATAGAATCCGCAGTAAACGCACTTGGACTTGCAGAACGGGACATGGATATAAAGACCGCATTTTTCTTTCATGGCGGCAAAAGTACATAAATTTCATTATGCAGAGAGAATGTATTTGTCGTATGTAGAGACGGGGCGTGCCCCGTCTCTACGTAATACAGAGGAAAAGTACGTTTTTTTCGGGCCAATGTGTTTAATTTTGTATCTTTGCAGTCCAATTCGCTTGAAATGAACGACAAAAAACATTGCCGCATCTGGATAGAACCGATGTCGAGGGAGGAGTTTTTAGGCAGGGAGAAGCCTCTCACCATCAGCTACAGCATCCAGTCCGCCCTGGTGGGGCGCGTTTTGATTGCCTCGACGCCCAAGGGAATCTGTTTCTTGATGCCTGCCGCTATGAAGTGGGAACCCGAGGCGACGTTGAGACGGCATTTTCCCAAGGCGCGGCTCCGCAACCGTGCCGTCGCCCTTCACAAGAAAGCCCTTTTGCTGCTCCGTCGCCGCGACGACAAGGTGCCGAGCCTATGTCTGCATTTGTATGGCACGCCGTTCCAATTGGAGGTGTGGCGAGATTTGCTCGACATCCCCAGCGGCATGGTGACCACCTACGGGCACATTGCCGAGCGGATTCACCGGCCCAAAGCGGCGAGGCCGGTGGGACAGGCGGTTGGGGCTAACCCGGTGATGTGCATCGTGCCCTGCCACCGGGTGGTTCGCACCGACGGCACGCTCGGCGGCTATCGGTGGGATGTATCCCGAAAGGTCAAATTGCTGAATATGGAGGCGCAGTCCAATACCAAGAGCGCTGGTCTCCAAAAATGGGAACCGACACTGTTTTGACCGTCATGGAAGCGAGGCATTTGATTCTGGTCTATTTGGCGGCCATCACGGTGGTCACCTTCATCGTGTACGGCATCGACAAATGGAAGGCGCAGCACAAGCGTTGGCGTATCCCGGAGAGTGTGCTGCTGGGGTTGGCTGCCATTGGCGGCAGTGTCGGGGCGTGGTTGGGGATGCAGGTGTGGCATCACAAGACCCAGCACAAGAAGTTCAGGTACGGCGTGCCGGCGATATTCGTCGCGCAGGTGGCGCTGGCGGTGTGGTGGCTGTCGGCGAATTGGGCGAATTGAGCGAATTGTGCGTTTTCATTACCGCTGGTCTGCTTTTTGGAACTGGTACAAACCATATCACATCCTATTTCCATATCTGTCATTTTGTGACAAAAACACTTTTTGTATATAGTATTTTGAAACAAAATTGTATCTTTGCAGGTGGTAATTTAAAACATTAATCATGTCATCCTATAATTCAACCCCCAACGTCCATCCTGTCCATGTTGACGGCAAAATAGGTTTCATAAACCGAAAAGGTGATATTATGGTGCAACCCATATACGATTCGGTCAGCTATTACTTTTTTGCGGGTTTCTGGTATGTGGAGAAAGACGGCCTGCATGGGTGTGTTGACGCCGATGGCCATGAAACAATCAAGCCGCAATATGAGGATATGGATTGTTTTTATGAGGATTTATGCGGCGTGAAGTCAGGTGGCAAGTTTGGTTTTATTGACAGAACCGGTAATATGGTTGTAAAACCGCAGTTCGACCATATTCAAGAGTTTCGGGAAGGCTTGGCTCCGGTTGAGATGAACGGAAAATGGGGGTACATTGACAAAAAAGGGGACGTCATCATTCCGTTGGAATACGATTATGCGGATGTGTTCCAAGGTGCCTTGGCTCAAGTGAAACTTAATGGCGAGTATGTTTACATTGATCGGACAGGCCGGAGAGTTTGGCCGAAAGCGGAATGATCAACTCAAAGTATCACCCCAATTCATAATGCGTGCTCCACCCACCAAATGACAATTTGGCATGGTGACGACTTATTCTCCGCAAAAATGCGGCGAATAAAACTTATTTTCACCGCACCGACCCTCGCCAAACCTCTCCACGATGCTCAAATGTGTGGGTTTGCAACCCGCAACCGCGCGAGCCCCACCGCAAGCGGGTAAAGAAGAGCGTGCGAAACTTGAATAATTCTCCCATAATGCGGCACTGTTTCAAAAAATAATTGCACAACAGGAAGCTCTATCACCAAAAAAAGAGTATCTTTGCAGACTACTAAATTAAATACAATTCATTTACAGTCAAACAATTAAATATTATTATCATGATTAGTGTGAAAATGCAAGAGGCTATCAACGCCCAAATCAACGCGGAAATGTGGTCCGCTTATCTCTACCTGGCCATGTCCATGGACGCTTCGAACAAAGGATACAAGGGCATCGCCCACTGGTTCCGCAAGCAGTACGATGAGGAAATGGAGCACGCATTCAAGTTCATCCACTACCTTGAAAGCCAACAGGCCCGAGTGGAGCTCAAAGCCATTGACAAGTTCCCGACCTCGTGGAAGTCGCCGCTCGACATGTTCGAGGAGACCCTCAAGCACGAGAAAGTCGTGACCGGTCTCATCCACGACCTCTATGCCCTGGCCACCAAGGAGAAGGACTATGCCACCACCATCTTCCTGCAATGGTATGTGACCGAGCAGGTTGAGGAGGAGGAGAATGCCCAGGAACTCATCGATGCGATGAAGTGCGTCGGCGATGACAAGGCTGCCTTCTTTATGTTCGACAAAGGCCTCTCCAAGCGCTAACTGCAAAAAAAAATGTTCTACAAAAAAAACTTTTGCCTGGCACTGAATGTCGGGCAAAAGTTTTTTTATAGCGCTGGATTCCCTTGGTGGATGTCTGTGCGTTTCTACTGTTGGACAGTTCTTTGCGAATGGCACCGTCTTTGCGCGTGGTGGCTATGTCCGTCGCCATGTCGCTTCGTTACGCTCACAGATTTTCCGCACCAACCCCGTGACACACAGACTCATAAAGCAGATGATCAGCAGTAGAATCACTTTTGGGAAGAGGGGGAACATCGCGGGGGCCTCGATGGTTATGCCGGCGGGGATGAGCCATTGCGGGTGGAGCAGGACGAGCACCATGGCGATGGCGCCTGTGACGATGCCCGAAATGAACACGGCCACCATCATCCGGCGGTAACGTCTCGTCTGCTCTTCACGATACCGTTTCGCATATTCCGCCGCCTCTAACTTCTTGGAAAGCTGCGTCATATATTCGTTGCGGTTGCCCATGTACGGCTGGTACTGGGCGAACAATTCTTCTATGGTGGTCTTCTCTTTCATCGTTCCAAAATTTGTCTAAGTTTAACTCTCCCTCTTGAAAGCTGTTGTTTCACAGCCAATTGGGAACCTCCCGTGATTTTCGCAATCTCCTTCACGGAGTAGCCGCTGACGTAGAACAGCAGGATGGCGCTCTTCTCCTTCAGCGGCAGCGTGCCGATGGCCTCGTACAACTCTTGGTATTGGAAGGCATCGTCGGCACCCGGACCGCCCGGCATCTGCTCTGCCGCGTCCAAGTCCGTCCGGCGGTTCCACCCCGATCGCTGGTGGTCGAGGAAGGTGTTGTAGGCGATCTTGAACAGCCACGTGGAGAACTTGGCCCGCTCCACGAACCGCTCCATTGCGATGTACGCCTTCACCATCGCCTCCTGCGCGATGTCCTCCGCCTCCATCCGGTCGCCCTCACACAGGGCAAGCAGGAACCTTCGCAAAGACTCCTGCTCCTCCGAAATTAAGGCTATGAATTGTTCTCGCTCCATCAGTGCGATTATTGCTGTTCTTTCAACTGTTTTTCTTCGGCCTCAATTTCACCGCTCAGCTGTTTTTTCGACACCAAGTAGTGGATGAGGAACGCCAAGCCCACGGCCAACATGATTCCGCCGCAGAAGATGCCGTTTTCTTTGTTGCCGAAAAAGACCATTCCGCAGAGGTGAGGAATGAGGACTGCAAGGCCCATCAACGTCATAAAACCGCCGGTGAGGACGTTATCTAACAGTTTCTGTTTGATGGTTTTATGCGATTTGCTCGACACATTCAGCTTTTTCATCACTTCAGCGGGGTCAAGATCGGGGTGTTTCTCCATCATCGCCATCAAAATTTCCGTCTGTTTGTCGATTTCGTGGTTCTTGCGTTTGTTGGTCAGCCACACAATCATCAGCGGCAGCA
>Ga0310696_10003785_pt1 | contig 18774 bp, 27 predicted proteins | sample AusTroGonzalo_MG_4_FD_203885 | JGI IMG/M metagenome (GOLD analysis project Ga0310696, IMG submission 203885) | Bovine rumen microbial communities from tropical cattle in Woodstock, Queensland, Australia - Gonzalo_02 (v2) (version 2) | ecosystem: Host-associated > Mammals > Digestive system >...
CAGAAGTACGCAGCCAAGATTGGCGTGTTCTTCCCAAATCTTTATGAATAATGGTCACTCTCTCCACAGCAACGGCAATCATGCTCGTCAGGAAGAATCTTGACGAGGCCGGTCTCAATGAATCCATCATGTACACTGACGAGAACAACGACAACCTCTCGTTGGATGACATCGTGAAGAAGAACCTGCCCGAAGCGATCAATGCGGTGCATCAATATGCTCCCGTGTCGTTGCTTGAGGGAGAGGACTATTCATTCTCTTCGGGGCTTGGAGGAGAGAGCATCAGTGTCTCCGGTGACGGGGTGCTGACCTTCTCTCCTTCACAAAGCTCTGACTTCCTTCGTCTCGTGGCGTTCCGTGCCAGCGATTCCCCTGTCGTGGTGACGGATGTATTGAGCGAGGCATCCCCCGAAGGGAGGAAGCAACTCAACAAGTACATAAGGGGGACGTATGACAGGCCGAGGCTTGTCCGTCTGCAAGGAAGGGAGACCCCTCCCGTTTTCAAGTATTACACGCTGCGGAATGCGGTGAGCTATCCCGCCAGTGCCGTGGCAACCTTTTCCTTCGTGAAGGAGCAGAAGTACAACTCCGAAGCGACAGGCTATCCGATTTCCCGTCTGCTCCGGCAGAACATCATAGACTGGCTCACGGGTATGGTGATGGAGACCTACTCCGACCAGAGAGCCAACGCCTTCTTTGAGAGGGCGAAGTATTACGCTGAATAAACTACTGCCTTATGGACATCATAAGATACGGCAACGACATAAATGTAACATGGTCTGTTTACGGGCGCAATGGGGCGAAGTATTCGCTGAACAACAAGATTGAGCATCTGTGGTTGGTAAGTGGCCCTCGCAAGAAAGAAATAACCGCTTATACGCTCCAGACCCGTAACCAGATCGTGTTCCTGGTTGATGACCTGGAGGTCAACCGGCTCGGCACGTTCAAGTTCGTCCTTGAAATCAAAGAGCCGGAGAGCGAGGTTGAGGAAGCGACCTACGAACTGTCGCACGTCTTCCAGGTGGTCTCCGAGACCTATCCGATGAAGGCCAACAAGGTCATCAACGGACAGACGAACATTGACATCAAGTCCATCCTCAACAACGTCTACATCTCTACCCTGGAGGGTGCATCTGCCTATGAGGTGGCCGTGGAGAACGGCTTTGACGGTACGGTTGAGGAATGGCTTGGTGGGTACATCGCATCGGTCAGGTGCAATTATCCGAGCCTCATCTTCACCAAGGCTGACAACAGCACCTTCACTGTCAGCATCGCCCACACCCATCCCGCTTATGACGAGGCGATTGAGGCGTTGCAGACCATCCTGAACAACTTCGCCATCACCAACAACGGGTCGTACTACACCCTCACCCTTGGTGACATGTCCATCCCGTTCTACTCCAAGCCGCAGGTGGATGCCCTCCTCGGAGGAAGCGGAAGTGGCGAGGCAGTCCCCGACAGCCCTACGGATGCCTTCCTGAACTTCTCTGCCAACGAACTGACACTCTCTGCCGAGGGAACGGTAGACAAGACGGTATCCATCAATGCCAATATCCCTTGGCAGATTACTGCCGAGAGCCTGCCCGATGAGCAGCAGGATGCACAGACTCCGAGCAGTAGCACTGCCCAGAACGTGACCTTGAAGCAACTGACCCTGAAGGTCGGAGACACCATACAGATTGAAGAAGTATAAAATCAATATATCATGAAATTCACGTCAAAGAATCCTTCCATAGCATCCGTGACCGAGCAGGGTACTGTAGTCGGAGTCGCAACCGGAAGTACCGTCATTGAGGTCAAGGAGGACAATGGGGCTTATCGTGGGCAGATCCCCACTACCGTTGTCTCCAATGACAGTTCATACATCCCCGTCACGGGGGTTTCCTTGAGCAAGAGCAGTGTCAGTCTCAAATATGCCTATGATTTCTCCAAGCAGATCACGGCAACCGTGACCCCGTCCAACGCCACCAACAAGGCTATCACCTGGACTTCTTCCGACCCGCTGGCTTTGAGTGCGAAGAACGGATACCTGAAGTGCTTGAGGGCGGGGACGGGAACGTTCACGGTCACCGCCACCTCGGTTGACGGCCCGGCAGCCACCTGCACGGTGGACATCGTGAGGAACGGAACGGTGGTGGATTCCGTATCGCCTACGACCATCAACATGGCGAGTGCTGATGCCACTACATACCATATCAGTATTGACACCACTAACTACGATGGTTACAAGAGCGGCTATTCGGTGTTCGACACCTATACGCTCACAAAGGCAACCAACAAGGAAGAGAACGGATTCGACCTCACTGTCAAGGAGAATGTCGGCAGTGACCGTCAGATAAAAGTATATGTGCAGGGACTTTACAGCGGAGATGATGTCACGACCATCACCATCAACCAGCCTTACTCAAGGATCGCCACCGCCTTCGTCTCGCCCAGCGATGGGGGGACGAGCTATTGCCGTGCAAGTGGGGAGTTCTACCACAAGTACTACCCCTCGAACATATCCGGTCTGGACATCATCTATTTCCAATGTGCGCAGGAAGCCTTCAATGACATCATCAGCAAGCTCGGCACATCGGAAAGCTGGCTTACGATAAGGAACTATGCCGTCTACCGCAGTGACATCGGAGGACTGGTCGGGATAGCCGCTGCCCCGAATACCACGGGCAAGGCGAGGACGGCCTATGTAACCTTCCCCGGAGGGCTGATGTATTACGTTGAACAGGATGCTTAACCAAGAGTGACATGTCAAAGACACTAACACCATCAGGAGTAACTGGCGAAGGCCCGGATTCGTTGATTCTTGCGATGGGCAAGAACACGACCAGGGCGCAGAAGACCTATAGGTTCTCAATAACCGGGGACAGCGGGAATGTCCCTGGGGCGAATCAGCTTACCGTCACGCAGGCTTTCACCCCTCTTGCTAATACCTATAACAACTCGGCCTCGACCAATATGGTTGAGAGTTCGTCAGCACAGACCATCACGTTCACCGGAACTGCGAATGGCAGGTATCTGAAGTGTGTATCGAACTCCCAGTACATCACGATAACAAGTTGCATGGAGTATTCCATCTCTGCTGGACATGCGGTAGGCAATACCTTCACTGCCGTTTCTAACTTCGAAGGAGGCAGTTCCACATATCGGTATGTCATCACCGCTTCCCTTGCGGCCAATGCCCCGACCACGACTTCGGGTTACACCATCACCGTCACGACTGCGGATGCCACCACGGACACCGGGATTGCGCAAAACTACACGGTGAAGGTCAGTGAGTCAGGATCTGGTGCGACTGCCATCCAAAGTGTTACTATTGACCAGGCTCCACTCACCCTCGGAATCGGCAACTCCAACAGGAGGACTCTGACCTATTCCCCGAATCCTCCGGCTGCTGACATTGCGAGCGAGTCCTGGAACTCAACGCAGACCTCCGTTGCCACTATCGGAACATATACCGGCATCATTACTGGTATCTCCGAGGGCGAGACAACCGTGACCGTGGCTGTGACCGACACCCAGGGCAACACGGTGTACGGCACTTGCAATACCACCGTGTATGAAGAGGGTTCGATCAGCGCAAGCGACATCACGGTCAAGAGCGTTGCGAGGTCGGCATCAGTGCCTCTGACCTTGAACAACATTGACCTTTCGAAGACCATCTCGGCATCCGAGGGCGTGAGTTGGATCACCAGTGCCGAGGTGGACAAGTCGGCAACTCCCGTGATTGTCGTTCTCGGTCTCAATGCCAACAGCGGGGCGAATGACAGGGAAGCAACCGTGACCGTCACAGCCAAGGACTTGCTCAACAAGACGAAGACCTGCACGTTCACCATCACGCAGAATGCCTATGAGACAAGCGATGTCCCTTGTACTTCGATGAGCATCGGTGGTAACTCCGTGCTGAACAACTCCGGCAATACGAATGAGTATACCGTTGGCTATTCACCCAGTGGCACGACCCAGATAGGCTGTTCCTGGAGCATCGTGAGCGGTAGCAGTTATGCCGACCTGTCCCTTGACGGGCCGAAGGCCGTCCTTACCGCCAAGTCCGGGGCTTCTGCCAGTACGGTGGTCTTGAGGGCTACCAATTCCTACAACTCAAGTGTCTATGCCGAGAAGACCGTCACGGTCACCTATGTCGCTCCGCAGGCTAACATAGCGATTGTTGATGCGGCAGGCAACGACTACTCAAGCATCAGGGTCACGGCTGACAGCACTGGCCTTGACCGAACCAACGGTGCGCCAAGGGTGGTTGCAACGAACATACAGGCCAACAGTCTTAATATCCCGTCCAAGGCAATGGGAGGCTTCTCCGGCTTCATTGATGATGCCGACCTTGTGGAGTACAACGGAGTCACCTATGTGACGATGGAGTACACTGCGAATACCGGCAGCGAGAGGACTGGAGAGGTGGAAGTCCATGCCCTTGACGGAAATGGGGACGATGTGTATGCGACCATCGGACTCACGCAGGCAGCTGCCTCCAGTCCTTCCGCATCGAACAGCATCAGCATACCTTCGGGTGGATTCACTTACTATGCCAGGGCAGGAAAGATGTTTGCCGATTTCACGCTCAATTATACCAACGGCAACCAGGCATACTCAACGACCTTCGCTGCCGCCAACTACACCATCAAGGGATATGATTCCAGTAGCGTGGTTCAGGATACCCAGACCGGCAGCCTGTCTGCCATTGAGGTGACGGCAGGAACAACGAGATCCGTTGAGGAGACGTATAGCTGGACGGCTTCGAAATATGACCATTACACCATCACGGTTACTTGCGGTAGCCTCACCACTGGCGAGGTAGCAGGAACAGAAGAGTCAGATCCCTTAACATTATAAGAATATGCCTACTTCCAATCACATTACAATAGATCTTGACAAGGGAACGGGGAACACCCCCTTGAGCATCTCTGCCAGCAGCAATACCGGCAGAGAGCCGAGGACTGCGATGTTCTCTGCCAAGGGTACTGGGACATTCGATGGCATCCAATCCACGAACAACCTCATCGTTACGCAGAGCGGTGCGGCAGAGTTCCTGTCCATCGTCACCTCGTCCAGCATAACCAACTTCCCCGCCACCGGAGGCACATTGACCTATACCGGGACTTCTAACATGGCATCCATCGCTATGGGAACGGGGACTCTTGACGAGTGCCTTGACCATGCGACCATCAATAGCGTGACGGTGACCAAGGAACAGTTGCAGAACGGCTACACCGTACCGAACAACGCAGGCAAGTACGAGGCATATCCAGTGGAGTTCGTGTTCACCATCCCTGCGAATGAGGGAGGATCGGCAGCCACTTATAGCGGTACAATCGGAGGCAACACCTACGTCATAGTTCAGAGTGCGAATGCCTCGCAGACACTGTCCTTCTCCACGACCAGCGCATCGGTGGATTCGGATGGCAACATCACCGGAGGCTCGGTGTCGGTGATCGCTCCTTCGGAATTGTCATGGGAAATCACTCAAATAAGTTAGAGACATGACCATAGTTCGCATAGGCAATAACATCCATGTGTTGTGGAAGATCTTCGACCAGAAAGGTACGAAGTATCCTCTCTCCGGCAGAGTCCAGATTCTCTTCCTGAAGTCTGCCGCATTGGAGAAGGAGATAGAGACGTATGTCATCCAGAACAGGAACGAATTGACGTTCATGGTGGCTGCGGATGACCTCACGAGGTATGGCACTTACAAGCTCGTCCTCAAAATCCGTGAGTCGGATAGTGAGACCCAGGATGCCACTTATGACTTGACTCAGGTGTTTCAGATAGTAAGCGCATCCTATCCCAATGCCGTCAATGCCATTGAGGGCGAGGCAGATGTGGAGTTCACCTCCGTACTGGGCAACCTCGTGATTGAAGGAGGCCAAGGTGTCCTGCCGGAGAATTTGGCATACATCGGTGATGAAGCTGGGCAGGGAGAGGCTGTAGTTCCTGACTTTAATGCCTTCACGGACACGGTTTGGAACAAGGCGCAAACACTTAGTTCAGAGCAGAAAGAGCAGGTGCTGAGGAATCTTGGGCTTGACTCATTGATAGTAGACGGAGGGACATCAACCACTACCGAATAATTATGGCTCAGACTCTAAACGCAAGGATACTCGCAAGGAGGGACACGACAGCGAACTGGAATGCCGCTATCGGATTCATCCCTATGCAGGGAGAGATAATCATCTACTCCGATTACGACACGATGGTTATTGATGGAGTTGCGGTGAATGTGCCTGGAATCAAGATTGGCAGTGGTAATGCCTATGTCCAGGACTTGGCCTTTGTCGGAGAGTTGGAGAGGGATGTGATTCTGGATCACATTGAGAATAACGGAATCCATGTCACCGCTGCCGAGAAGACGAAATGGGATGGCAAGCTGAACATTGATGATGCTCATGAGGTAGTAAACGAAGCATTGGTATTTAATAGGGATTAGATATGCCGGACATTAGCAAACTCAAACTGCCTTCGGGCAATACCTATGACATCAAGGATGCGGTGGCAAGGCAGGCCATCGCAGGAGGGGTGTCATTCATAGTCGCATGGGACGGAACAAGTACGCCTGTCGTTGCGGATATTCCTGCTGGAGTTGTAGTTACATATAACGATACTGACTACACCGGAACTCTTGATGCGGATGATGCTCAGGTAGGTGCTTTCTTCCTTGTAAAAACTTCTGCCTCCGACAATGACATCTACGATGAATATGTGGCGGTTGGCACGACTGGCAGCAAGACCTGGGAGAGACTCGGAAGTTCAGCCATTGACCTTTCAAGCCTTGGCGCACTCGCATACAAGGATAGCGTGACCTTGAGCAAGGGATCAGGAGATGACGTATTGGGAGAGGGTACGACCTTCACCAATTCTTCTTCCTCCGTTTCCTTCTCCGGTGGCACTACCGACAAGTGCCTCGGATCTGATGCCACTTTCACCACAACCGTGACTCCGACCACGACCAACATCAAGGCTACAGCAAGTGGAACGGCAGTAAGCGCAAGTTCAACTGACAAGTGCCTTGGATCGGATGCCACTTTCACGACCACCGTAACTCCTTCGACCAGCAAATTGGCAACGACTACAGTTCCTAATGTAACTGCAGCAGGGGCGGCTTCCACTTGGAGTTTTGCGATGGGAACAGGGACAGATGCCGAAACCCTGATAATCTCCGGTGGCAATTCGACTGCCCCGACCCTTGGAACAGCAATCACTGTGGCAACAGGTTCTCTTGATGCCAATGGAAGTGGAGCATCCGTGGCAACGGGAATCACTTCAGCAAGCACTTCTGCCAATAGCAAGGATGAAGTAACGGCTATCACTGGGGTTTCTATATCTACCCAGCCGACCATCGCCCTGGCTACAGGAGCAACGGCTGGTACTGGTGTCATCTCGGTTGCGACTGGGATCACCTCGGCAAGCACGAGTGTCAACAGCAAGGACGAGGTGACTGCCGTTACTGGAATAGGTACTGGTACTGCCGCCGCCCAGAGCATCACGGTTGGCACGAATGATAAGGTGAAGGTCGCAGTCTACTCAGACCTCTCGGTATCGGCTTCTTAAACGATATGGCCTATGTCAGTAGTCAATAAAATAAAGTTACCGAACAATACCACCGTTGACATCAACGATGCGAGGGACGTTGTTATTGGCGATGGCGTGGAGAATGTCGTTGCGCTCACTGCCGATGATTACGATGACTTGGGGACGAAAGATTCTTCAACTGTCTATGTGATTACGGATGATACCTCTGTAGCCGAGAATGTGTCGAACAAGGTTACATCCATTTCAAACTCAAGCACAAATACGCAATACCCTTCGGCCAAGTGCGTCTATGATGAGGTGGTGACAAGACCTAAGTATTACCTATGTGCCGATGAGACTGAGTATAACGGAATATCTACGAAAGATTCGTCAACCCTTTATTTAATTCCGAAAACCTGATGTCATACGTTGGAACAACAGAGATAGGAAAGATGTTCTTAGGGGACACGGAGATAAGCAAGGCTTACCTCGGTGATACTCTTGTCTTCCAAGAAGGGAGCGGCCCAGAGCCAGTGGAAACCATGACACTTATTCGTCACTGGGATGGAACGGATGCGCTTACATCTTCCAAGTGGTATGACAAGGTGGGGAATCAATACTACACCCTTACCAATTCCACACACGGAAGTGGATACTATGAGTTACTCAACTCAAGCCCCAACTCTGCTGCGGCTTATGGGACATTAAACGGGACCCTACCTGATATGGGGTATCATTGGAAAATAGTTGCAGAGGTAGAGGTGAAGGTGAACACCAATAACACCGCAATGGTCCCGATTGACTTCGGTAGTATAGGCCCGGTAGGGTCAGGCAAATGTGCAGTCTGCATCCAATTCGGTGTCGGTTCACATAAATGGGGGATAGGAGCCAAGTTCGACGGCAATAGCTCCGCATCGACCTACAACCCAGATTATACGAACACGTTAGACCCAGACTTTGAAAATGGTGTATGGATTAAGAGGACTATCACGTTAGGAGTGAAGGAATCATCATCGGACTCTACAAAGGACGTTGCCTATATTAACGTGTCGGATGTAGGGTATGGTGAAACTCCGACACCGTTCACTCCTCTCCGCTTCAATCGGTGGGACACCGGCAACTATTTGGCCCGTTCCCGAAACAAGCCGAGCAGTTCAAATAAGTATGCAACAAGCGTGAGGATTTACGACTTGAAAGTTTATTACGAGCCTGTGGTTTAATAAAACACGCAAATAAATATGGCAGAAAGTATAGCAAAAATAATGTACGTCAAGGATGAGAATGAGAACATCATTCTCCATGTCACCAAACCTAATACTTGACAACTCCAATGCTTAAATACGGAACAAATAATATAGGGAAGGTTTACTTGGGAAGCAACCTAATAGGTAAGGCTTATCTGGGGAACAATCTTGTATATCAAAGTGGTGGCGCACCGACACCAACAGGGCCAGTTTTTTATGATAATCTCATCTTTGATGGGACGGCATACATTGATACGGACATTGTTCCGTCAGCAAGCGCATCATTCAAAGTGGTACTTGGAGAGGAAACATCACATAGAGCGCAGAGGGTGTTTAGGTGCCAGGCGGCTAACTCCACCACTACAGGATTGATATTAAGTGATAGCACAGGCGACACAAACAGATGGTTGGATGTGTTCTATGGAACTTCAAGTAGAGCAGGCAACCGCTCGCTTACTTGGGATGAACCGATATACACTTTCTTCTTAACGCCCAATAGGTATGGCTTCGGTAATATATCAAGCACTATTACTAATGGAGGGAATGATGCGACAGGGGGAATAATACTTGGTAGTAATGTTTCGCATAATGGAAATCCTTACACTGGCATAATGCGAACATTTTACATCTATGGTAGTGATGCACAAAATTGTACCAAAGCGTCCGATTTTAGCAACTACACCCCTGTTGCTACTCTGCGACCTTGTATTTATGGGGGACGAGCAGGCATGTGGCATGTAGAAGGGGAAAGATTTTATGGGAACACCGCAGGTAGTGGAACATTAACAGTTAGCAATAATACATAGCATTATGTCAGACAATACAGCAAAAATAAGGTATATCAAGGATGAGGATGAAAACCTCGTTTTCCCTGTAACCCACGAGAGAGGCGTGGTTGACTCGTCGGGTGTGAATTTGGAAACAAAGCTCGCAACCAAGCAGGCAACCATCTCAACGGTCAATGTCACCGTGGACAACAACACCGGGACTCCTTCCGGAACGGCATCCGTCTCCGGAGGCACTCTGTCCCTCTCTTTCTCCAACCTCAAGGGAGCGACAGGCGCAACGGGAGCGACGGGTGCAACCGGTGCAACCGGACCGCAAGGCCCTGCCGGAACCAACGGCACGAATGGAACCTCGGCAGGCTTCGGCACTCCGACGGCTACCGTGGATGCGAATACCGGCACTCCTTCCGTAACCGTCTCGGCAAGTGGTCCTGACACCGCCAAGGTATTCAGCTTCGCTTTCCATAATCTGAAGGGTGCGACTGGCGCAACCGGAGCAACTGGCGCAACCGGAGCAACGGGAGCCACCGGACCGCAGGGACCGAAGGGTGACCAGGGCGATCCTGGGTCAAGTGTGGAATATCCGTTCACCCTTGCGAACAACCTCACGGAAACCGACTCCACGAAGGCTCTGGCTGCTCCGCAGGGCAAGGTCCTTGACGATAAGATCAGTCAGTTAGGCCACCAAGTATATTATCCAAGCCCTATTCATCCATTTCAATGGATGGAACCTTATACAATGCGGACTTCGGACAATCAAATCGTAAGCGTAAATGGCTATAATACAGGAGCTGTTTCTGTTTCAGATTTTGTTGGGTCAACTCTCCATATCAAACCTTATGGAACAAATACTCCTGGTTTTCGTTTCGTTACATCGCTTCCGAGTATAGGTGATACTATCACATCGCCTGCAATAACTGGGGAAAGCGGTAAGGAATTGTCCGTCACTATCCCTTCTGGAGTAGGGTATGCTCTCTTGGGCGTGAGGTCACAAACGACAAGACTATATCCTGATGATATTTATATACAGGGGGCAAACAACCCAATTAAGACAAGACTGCTATCTTCGGACTTCGAGCAAGGTACATATAATAATAGCGGAACAGCTACAACATCTGATCTTATTATAAGAACAAAAACTCCAATCTGCGTAAATTCATATATACAACAAAACGGCATCCATTTCGATATATCGGAGTTCACCGGGGATGCTATCTGGTATGCCCGTCTGTTCTTCTATTCTTTTACTTCAAGCGGTCAAAGTTTTATCAGTAGCACGGAGGTGGTATCCATGTCCGACGGGTTCGCTTCCTCTCTCATTCCGGAAACTGCGGCTATTATAAAGTTGGTGATAGTGAAACGGGTATCCGGGACGGCTATTGAAATCACTCCATCCGTATTAGATACGGATAAATTGTATTTTGTTCAAGGAAGCGAATCAGCCGGTGCAACAGTAAAAGACCACATCAAAAGTATCGAGGAAATTGTGCCAACTTCGGTAGAAAAATCATTCCAAAAGGTCTCCTTGATGCAATGGAATATCGGGCATTTTTCCTTGGGGCAAAGCCAGAGTTCCGCTATTACATCGGCAGATTATGACGAGAAATTATCTGCTTTCCGTTCACTGCTAAATTCGGCAAATCCAGACCTTATTACCATATCAGAATACTCATCGGTATTTGGGACGGATAGCGGAGGTACATCTCGGAATGCAAAAGATGTCCTATTCCAAAATTACCGTTTGCAATACGAAGGAACGCAGATAAGATATAGTTGCAATGCCGTCTTTTCAAACCTTCGTATTAAGAATATAGTAAAGCACGATTACGAATGCAACCAGAATGCGAGTATTACCCACACGACGGCCATACAAGCCACGGATTATTACTACCTATCCGGGGAATTATATCTCTGTAACAAAATTATTAAAGTAGTCGGGACGCATCTTGCGTTTGACGCAAACAATCCAGAGGTCGTGCAAAACCAGATTGCGGAACTTATTTCTAAATATAATAGTAGCGAGTATGTGATTATCCTCGGAGATTTCAATAACTATTATATATCAGACTTTGATGCTTTTACAACCGCAGGATATACACAGTTAAACGGGAACGATGGCTATTTAGGCCCAATTAAGACTTTCCCGGCAAACGAAAGGGAAGGTGGTGGCTATATTGATAATATTATCTGCAAGGGAGTACAAATGACGAATATCCGTGCCATAACCACCGATTTATCTGACCATATTCCCATCCTTTGCGATATAACCATATAGACCCCTAACTGACTGACATAAATGGATAAGTTGCTCCACTTCTTAGTTTGCTTTTGCATCTGCCTATTGCTCTACCCCTTGATTGGTTGGTGGAGCATAGGGACTGCCGTTGCAACAGGAGTAGGCAAGGAACTCTATGACTGGAAGGACTACGGACTGTTCTCCTGGTCTGACATCGTAGCGGATATTGCAGGAACGGCAGCTGGAGCATTGATAATAGTAATCATTAAACTGATAATATCATGAAGAATTTTTTCAAAAGAGCAGGGCTGTTCGCTGTTGCCAATGCCCTCCTTATCGGTCTGCTTGCTCTCGTTACCAAGCTGACACTTGACACTTGTATCATCCTTTCCTGCATTTTCTTCTGCTTCATCGGACTCCCCTATGAGTTCTACCTGGCGCACAAGGAGGAGAGGAGACCCGACATCGGAGAAGGCTGGGGCGCAGCCGTTTTCGGCACTCTCGTCATCGCATTCATCATCTACGGAATCTATTTATTGTTCTGATACCATGCAAGACTACAACAAGAAAAACTTGAAGAGGCTCTTGGCTCTCTTCGCTGCCGTCCTGGTGTTCTTCTTCGCTTGCGTTACGGCTACCGTGGCGTTCAAGTTCTGGTGGGCTTCCCTGCCGACATCCGGGATGGCAATCGCAGCAGCAGTATTCATTTTCAAGCGGGGATTCTACGATCCCGACAAGGAGGAATAAGCTATGGATATGGGGGAGATTATGACTTATGTGGCTACCGCTCTGGGAGCAGGCGGCCTTACCCAAATCATTAACTGGCGAATCAGCAAGCGCAAGGGCATTGCCGAGGTCAAGTCCGATGAGATTGACAACATGCGCAAGGCGATGGAGGATTTCTACAAGCCTCTGTTGCATCATCAGGACGAGAGGATTGCAGCCCAGAACGTGCGGATAGCCGAGCTTGAGAACGAGGTGAAGACCTTACGGGATGAGAAGAGGCAGATGGAACTCAGCTACCAGAAGCAGATAGCCGATCTCCAGCAGCAAATCACCACCATCACGAAGGCTCTCGGCATCAAGGCAAGCAAGCAGATAAGGGACGAGAAGAAGGGGAAGACTGCCAACAAATAAAGATAGGGATAGGATGGAATTGCTACCCATCTGATAAGGGTAAACTGACAGCCCTTCCCTACCTTAAATGTCAGTGTTATTCATAAAGGTCAGTATTATGGAAAAAGAAATTTGGAAGGATATCCCTGGATTTGATGGGTATCAAGCAAGCTCTCTTGGCAGAGTTAGAAGTAAGGAAAGACAGATTATCAGAAAGGTTAATGGCAAAGAGTTTTATTGGACATATAAGAGTAAAATAATGTGCCCTTCTGCTAACAACAAAGGCTATTTAGGACTTACCCTTTCCGTTGGCAAGAAACTATATAGCCGAAGCGTTCATAAACTTGTTGCATTAGCTTTTCTTGGCGAATGCCCTCATGGATATGAGGTAGATCATATTAATGGCGATAGGTCGGACAATCGGATTGAAAATTTAAGATGGTTTCCTATAGGAGAAAATCGTTCCAGAGGCACAAAGGGAGTGAAACTACCTCCATATAGAAACAGAATGGGGAATAATCCAAGAGCCAAGAAAGTCGAAGTTTATGAAGAAGGAAAAAGGATAGACACAATATCTTGTGCGAAATACATCTCGCAAGAATATGGTGTTAGTTACGAAGCAGTTCTGAAAGCTCTTAATTCTGGAGGACTATTATTAAACGGAAGGGAATACAGATATGAAATTAACTCTTGATAGGAAGTGGAAAAAGGATACCTACTCTGTGGGGAATCTCTATATTGACGGGGTTTGGTTTTGTTCAACGATGGAGGATAAAGATCGTGGGTTAAAGAAAACTTGGCCTCTATCACGAATTAAGGCTGCAAAAGTTCCTAATGAAACCGCCATTCCTCTCGGCACTTATGCGATTACGATGCAAGTAAAATCCCCCAAATTTTCGCAGTGGTGCTATAAAAAGTCCTACGGTTTCTGCGATGGATATGTTCCGAGGCTTTTAGGAGTTCCTGGATTTGACGGTATCCTCATACATATCGGATCAACGGCAGCCTCGACCTCTGGATGTATAATCGTAGGAATCAATGACCGCAAAGGGATGGTAACAAAGTCAACAGAGACTTTCCGCAAACTTTGGTACATCCTTAAAGAAGCTGACGATAGGAAAGAGAATATAAGCATCACGATACAGTAGGGCTGGATGCTGTAGTAATGCCATGTTGTTTTTTCATGATGGTTGATTGATGTGGTTGCTCCGAGCCAGCCATCGGAGCTTTCAGAGATATGAAGGAATTTATCAAATGTATGCTTGGTCTCCTGCTTCTTGCCGTGGTCTGTTCCGTCCTCGGCTTCGCAGTTGGCCGTAAATGGCATAGAAATGACCCAGAACCGCAAGTTATCGTGCAGGTGGATACAGTGGTCAGAATTGATACGATAGTGCGTGAGAAGCCGATTTATCGCTATTCTTACATTTATGATACGGTGCGGACATACTTCACCACGATTCAGCACGATTCCGTCCTGGTGGATGTGCCGATTGAGAGGAAGGTGTATGAAGAGGATAGCCTGTACCGAGCCGTTGTGTCCGGTTGGCACACGAGTCTGGATTCTCTGATGATATATCAGACCACTAAGGAGATAACGATAACGAAGAGACTCCCCGCACCCCGCTGGAGTGTTGGAATTACTGCCGGGCCGACAATAATGCTTATTCCTACGGGAGACATCCGCTTTGGCATGGGAGTTACCGCAGGTTTACAATATAGATTCTAATGGCAAGTTCATCAACATCGAAGAGACCGAAGTCGGGAGGAAGGACTGGCAAGGAAAGACCGGCCCCTACCCATGTTATGAGGGCGCAAGTAGCTCCGCACATAAGAACGCTTTCCAATGGACAACCCAGACCCAAGAGGCGCAGTAAGTAACCTTGTGTCCGTCCTGCGGAGGATAACCAGGATAGTGCAACTGATTCCGTTTGCCTATCTTGTGTTATTCGCAACGTATATGTTGCTGGATATGGTGACTTCCGATGCCACGATGGGCTGGTTGGATTCGTTGATCAACATCACTCCCTCCACCACTGCTTGCCTGCTGTTCTTCTCAAGGTTGTTGAAACTCTGCCGGTGGCATAAGATAGCTTGCATCATCCCCGTCACTTCCGATATAGAGACCTTCATTGATTCCAACATCCTCCAGTTCACGCAATGCGAGGTCTTCGCCATTGACTTGGTGATGTTGGTTCTGTCCGTCCTGTTCCTCCTGTTGGCACACAAGCATTTCTTCAGCCGTGGATGCTAAGGAACTCATTAACCAGACTCTTGACTACTACAAGTACAAGATCAACAACGACCTCTGCACGATGGAGGAGATTGAGTCCGTGTCGGAGATGCTCCAGAAGAACCTCAATGTCATAGGGACGGTTGAGGACTTCTCCAAGTTCTGCGAGATCCCACAGAACCATGTGCGGACTATCATCAGCAGGAGGGTTATGGACAAGCCCAAGCGGAGGGTCTACTACCGATTCCTTCCGTTCATCAAAAATGTGTCACCTAAACTATTGAAAAAGAGGCACTCCGAATAAAGGGGTAGCCTAATTCCATCCCCCATAGCAAAGAGCGAACTTTGTATTGGTAACCAGTGTGTTATCGGTACAAAGTTCAATTTTTTAATTCTATTTGCTATGGCAGATACCGTTCTTTACACGCCTGAAAATCAGGCATCAGTACCCGCATGGATGGCCATGAACAATGGTGGTCTCTTCGGGAACAATGGTTGGGGAGGTGGAATCCTCGGATTCCTTCTCGGACTCTTCTTCGGCAACGGCTGGGGAGGCTGGGGAGGATTCGGTGGTGGCTTCGGAGGAGGCAACTCCGGTGCTGGTTTCCTTTCCAACCAGATTAACAATGACAGTGGCAGGGAGCTTCTGATGAACGCCATCACCTCACAGGGTGAGGCTGGCAGGGCTGCTACCCAGAATCTCGCCACTATGCTCGGACAGGACTACTCGCAGGTCAGCACTGCGATTGCGACCATTCAGAGCGCACTCTCTACCCTCGCTCTCCAGCAGGCAGTCTCCGTCCCTCAGATCATCAATGCTATCCAGTCCGGTGACACTGCGACCCAGAGCAAACTCTGTGAGTGCTGCTGCAACATGAAGCAGTTGGTCACTACCCAGGGTTATGAGAACCAGATTGCGACCCTCAATCAGACCAACGCTCTCACCACCTCCATCGCAGGCGCAAGTCAGAGGAACGTGGATGCGATTGCAGACCTCAAGACCACCATGGTTCAGTCGTTCTGCGACCAGAAGGAGAGGGAGATGCAGGCGAAGATTGACACGCAGGCAGAGGTTATCACTCAACTCCGTGGTCAGATTGACAATGCCCAGCAGACTGCGGCTATCACCGGATATGTCAATAGCCTCGTAAGCCCTATCGCCAAGGAGGTTGATGACATCAAGTGCAAGATGCCGCAGACCGTTCCTGTCACTTGGCCGAATCTCGCTGCCGTAAATACTACTCCTTATGTGAGTGGTGGATACTATCAGGGAGGGTTCAACGGCTACTACGGTGGTGGTGTTCCCGGTTTCGGCTGGGGCAACGGCATCAACTTTTAGGAGGAGTGGCTATGTTCGGAAGTCCTAATATCACAACGAACAGTCGTGGTGTCCCTTATTTAAGGACTACGAGTGTGACGGTTGGATCTGAGGCGGTTGACTTCAGCCTTGGTTTCCGCAGGGTCAACCCTGGATATTTCACCGTCAGTATCGCCAATCCTATTCCTGACGGGACAACCGAGACTCTTCCTATTACACTATCAATCGGAGGACAGACCAAGAACCTTACCTTCTTTGGTGGAAGCTCCGTCACAGTGGCAGATCTTGCTGGGACAGGCGTGATTGAGGTGTTCTACGGCCCCCTGTCGGGAGTCGTTCAACTCGTCTCGCCACTTGCTCCGGCAACCACTTAATAAGTTCAATTAAACCATTAACGAAATGTTCCAGAATTTAACGCAAGGGGCTTCGATTTCAGTTCTGTATAGGAACATCCCTCGTGTAGCGGACGGAAGGGTTACATCCGTGAACACGCACATGCCCACCTATAACCCCCAGCAGCCGTTGGCTATGATGAATGGCCCGGTTACGGACATCACCGTACAGGTTGGCAACGAGACCATCCCCTTCGCAGGGTTACCTGCCAACGGAGTGGTGGCCAACTTCCCAGAGAAGGGGTACTTCATCGCAACGGACAAGTCAGCCGTTCTCCGTGAGATAGAGGCGATGGCTACTGCGAGCAAGCAGGTTCTTGAGTCTGTGCCTGCCCATCAGAAGATGGTCAAGGACTGCGAGGCTCTGCTCATAGAGTTGAGTCCCGAAAAGAAGATGGAGGCGCAGCAAATTCAAGAGATTGCGAGTCTTCGCAGCGAGCTTGCGGAACTGAAGAAGTTGCTCCTTGCTTCCTCGGAACAGAATAAAAAAACAGAATAGACATGGGACTGATTCATATCAAGGAAAGAGGCGGTGACGAGGAGTACCGCTTCAAGAAGGCTCTCAAGACTGCGAAGTCTGCCATTGAGGAAATCTGCGAACTCTCTGACGAGATGGAGGAGCAGTACAGCGAGAGGGGCAGTTATCGCATGAGAGGCGGCTATTCCAGCCGAGACTGGGATGACATGGATGAAAGGCGTTCTCGTGACAGCAGAGGTCGCTACATGTAACAAGTCGGGGAGAGAATATCACTCTCCCCTTTTTTCATTGGAAAATATTCTTGGAAAGATTGCATCATTTTTCCCACTAATCTTTCCAAGTGATTATCAAATAGTTAACAAATGGAGCGTTTAGATTTTTACGATATCTTACCCAAAGGTATGGATGCATACCTGTCCAACCACGGCCACCATTTCTCCAAACCGATGCTTGAATGGGCAGTCGGAATGATGCGGGATAAGGATGGGAATAAGGTCAAACTTGTTGATAAGAAAACCGTGGATGAGAAACTCTCAACCTTCGGTGTAACTCTGAAGAGGACAGAGGGTTATTATGATTCGATATACGTCTGGTGTATGGGAACGGCAGATTACCTTGGCTCTTCTATCACAGATGAGATCCGCTTGGCGATGTTCTGCCGTGACTATATAGATGACCCAGATGGAAATCCGACAAGGGCATTTGATGAGTTCTACATCAATTGTTATGCAAAGGGAATTGACATCCCATGGGAAGACATGATATGATTGTCAGAGAGCTTTTCATAGGCAGGTGGTGTGTGTACTTCATCTTCGCCACGGAAGGGTACGATATCAATCCTATCCTGGACATCATGTATGACCTGGATGCTCCTGACTACATCTTGGTCAAGGCAGGGAAGAAGATGGAGAAAGGCAAGATGAACGAAGGGTTCACCTACTCCAACGGAGAGATGCGGAAAGCTCTGGTGGTTATCGGCCCTTCAACATCGGGGAAGGAGTTCGTGGACACCCTGACTCATGAGATCCACCATGTGGCCGTTGCCATTGCCAAGAGCCTTGGGGTTGACCTTGAAGGAGAAACCCCCGCTTATCTCTCCGGAGATTCAGCGAGGGAACTGGCAGGAGTCATCTGCGAACTTGGGTGCGACCATTGCAGGGGATGATCATTTCTTCATCCTTCCCTTGATGGCGTTCTCAAGGAATTTGGTGCATCTCTGATGGACTTCCTTGGGAGGGTTATACTTGTCTGCGAGGTCGGACAGAGCTTTGCGGATGGTGTTTGCCTGCTCATCGGTCAGGTAGGTAGTTATCAGTGACCCTTCACGCCTCTCGTAGTGATAGAGATAGAAGGGAGTGATGAACATGGAGACACCGGCATAGATGAGTCCTATGTTGAAGACGAGATCCTCAAAGAGCCTGACCTTCGGGAATGAGAGTTCGCAAGGGATGTTCTTC
>Ga0310696_10003786_pt1 | contig 18773 bp, 8 predicted proteins | sample AusTroGonzalo_MG_4_FD_203885 | JGI IMG/M metagenome (GOLD analysis project Ga0310696, IMG submission 203885) | Bovine rumen microbial communities from tropical cattle in Woodstock, Queensland, Australia - Gonzalo_02 (v2) (version 2) | ecosystem: Host-associated > Mammals > Digestive system >...
GTCTAAGGAATTTAGGAAGCTGCGTGAATAATCCAAGCTAAAAACACAGAGGACACGGAGGAATGATGAACGAAAAGAGTTCGACCACAGATTTCACAGATTTTGGCTGCGCGCTATCATGGGATTTAATTTCGATGACAGCAACTAAAGCTGCGGTGAGCTGCGCGAAGCAATCTGTGAAATCTGTGGTCGTTTAATACATGCGAAAGTCGGATTCCTTAATCCTCACCCCAGTCGCTGCGCTGTTGGCGGGATTCACCATTATATTCACCTGATGGTGATCCTGGATCAAGGACTTGCACCTTAACCTTAATAACCCTTGAGGCAGGTGTCTGATAATACTTTTTTGCTTTCATATTGTAGATTACTTTACGATTTTACGTCCGTTATCAATAAAGATACCCTTTGCTGGCTTGCTGATTAGCGAGCGTCCCTGCAGGTCGTAGTATTTACTATTTACGGATTTACTATTTACGATTTCTCTGATACCTGTTATTTCTTCTTCATCGTATAAGGCAAAGTCTCCGTCGCCCTCAAATTCGTCAATCGGGAAGTCTATGATTTTGTCTTGGAACTCTGGGTCATCGGTTCCACCAAAATAGACGTCGGCATAGCGTACGTTGTAAACGTTGCGGCCGCTGTATTCATTTGCAAAGTAAGCGGCGCGGAATGGTGCTATGTTAGCAACGCGGTACTTTTCCTCTTCATTGCTGATGCGCCTGAACTTGCCATCGGTATTAAGATGGTATGCCCATGAAGTGGCGGCCTCGTCGTTGCTGATTCTCTTAAAGGTGCCGTGCCATGAGCCGATAATGTCTGTGCTCTTCCACCCAAACACATTCCAATCTTCTGTGGAAGTAGCTACATCCACATCATTGACGTGAATATTCAGCTCACCTTTCTTCACCACTATCAGATAGGCTCCACCGGCCACCAACTGTGGGTAGTGGAAGTGGAAGGCAAAGTCGTATTGCTTGTTGGTGAAATCGGTGTTGACGTAGTACAGTGTATGCGCCTCCACATCGGTGTAGTTGCCCACCAGCTCCTCAATGTCAACGGCGAAAGGCAGACAGAGGGTGAAAGCCTTGCTTGTCCACGTTCCATTGCCGTTGTCGATGGCTCGGAGCACACGGTCGTAGGTGGCTTCCTTGGCGTGGAATTCGTAGGGCGGGCAGAAGTCCCAGAGGTCTGTGAGTGACAGCTTCTGGCACTCCTCGCCTATGACGACGTTGTCGGCGGGAGTGGCTTTCAGCTTGGGCAGATAGACGATGGTGCGGGGGTCGAGGCGGGCGAAGGGAGCACTTGCAGGCTGCGAGGCCCTTACAGCATTGAGGGGCTCCAGGTCGCCTAACTCGCTCATGTCGATGCTCCAGATGTCGCCCTTGCTGCCCGAGAAGGCGTTGGGGGCTATCTGCGTGACGAGGGCGTCGCCCCATTCCGAAGCGACGGAAGCGGGCACCTTGATGTTGCCACCCTCACCTTTGTAGCCAGTGAGCACGGCGTAGGGGTCGCCTTCGGGCAGCAGATGGCGTATGTCGAAGGTGAAGGCGTCGTGGGTCACCAAGCCGTCGCGCTTCTCGGAGTAAACGATGTCGTAGTGGGCATTACGTACCAGCTCGGCCGACTGGTCGATAGTAGGGAAGGTGAGATAGCAGTGGTAGGGGTCTATCTGCTTCTTCTTCTCGTAGAGGAAGGTGAGCTTTCCTTCGTCGTTCATCTGCGGCGTCAGGATGCTGCCCTGTGCCGACGTGCCCTGGTTGAGGCGCATGGGGTCGCGCTCCACGCCGATAAGCCAGTTGGCATGGACAGGCCAGCGCTCCACCGTTCCCTCGATGGGCGTCAGACGGAAGAGCCCGGGACGGTCGGCAAAGACCATGACGGGCTGCGTGGCGGGCACGAAGCGGGTCTTCTCGTGGACGTAGGCCGTGTAGTTCTCAGCATCGAGGCTGTTCACCACGTAGGGTGTCAGCTCCTCTGGCAGCTGTGTGGCGAAGCCGATGTAGAACGTGCCGACGTATCGCTTCTTGCCGTCGATGGTGGTGGTGACATTCTCGGGCACTTTCAGCGGGAAGTACTGGTGCAGCTTGCCGGCCTTGACATACTCTGCCCACGACGGTTCCGAGAGATAGGCATTGATGAGGGTGCGGTCCTTGGTGGCGTCGCTGACATAGACGTCGATTGTAGGGACATATGACGATTGGTGCTCACCATCGTCTTGTATTTGTCCGCCATTCCAATCATCCGCAACAATAGAACCCTCCACCAGTTCGGGCACGGTGGTATAGTCGGTAGTGTCGAAGAAGATGCGCTTCAGGCCGGGCACTTTGTAGAAGGAACCCTCAGCCATGCGCTCCACCGTTCCAGTGATGGCCACCTCCTCGCTGTTGCGCCCGTTGGGATAGGCCACCAGAACGTCCATCTGCGTAAAGAGCACGCCGTCGCGAGACTCAAAGGTCTCGTTGAACGGGTCAACAATGATGTTTTCCACCGCCGAACCGTAGAAGGCGCGAGGCTTTACAGTCTTCACATTCGACGAGACAGTGACTTCCTTCAGGCTGCTGCAATCTTTGAAGGCCTCGCTGCCGATGGTCTGCAGGGCATAGGGCAAGGTGACCTCTTCGAGACTCGACATGCCGTTGAGTTGTGAGGTCAGTTCGGTGACGTTCTTGAAAAAGCGGAACTCGGGGAACTGCTGGATTTGTCGTGCCTGCCACGTCTGGAAGGCGTTCAGCGTCTGCTCGTTGGTGACGGCCTTCAGCTCGGCGAGCGAGAGGTGTTCGTCGTGGTTGGAGTCGAAGGCTTCGATACATACCTCACGGGCATTGTAGTCGACAAATGAGATTCCGGGAGACACGTCAACATCGCTCGCACGCATCGGGATGAAGATAGAGCTACCACCGTATTGTGCCTTGAGGAAATTGATTCCTGTCATGAGGCGTACCTTTGGATTCTGCACTATCTCGCCAATCACAAACGAAGCCCTGACGGGTATGATGATGCCCATGTCGCCGTCTGCTTCAATGTCGAGGGTGCTGGCAATCGATGTCCATTCGGCCTGTCCCGGCTCAAAGGTCAGATAGTGGTTGAATCCCAGCAGGAATTTTCCTGCATCGTAGTCTATGTCGGTGCGCACAGGAATGGAAAGCAGTTTGCCCATGTCCGTCTCGGCAAAGGTGCTCAGCATGGGGAAGTAGCGGGAATCCTGGGACGTCCACTTGTTGCGCTTTCCGAGGGCCTGGCAGATTTCCTCGAGGGTGTTTCCGTTGCCAGACTCCTCGTAGCCCTTCAGCCAGTAGCAATCCTTGATGAAGCCGTGGCCTCCACAGCTGAAAGACTCCCTGTTAATGAAATTCAAGTCGGCAAAGGCGGTGGGCACCACGGCCAGACAGTTGCGCACCGTTCCCTTGTTCGTGGCCGAGAGACAGACGAAAGGTGTGTAGTCGCTGAGGAACATGATGCTATAAACAGCCGCCACACAGTCTTCCACGACAGCAGCCGTATTCGTGGGCCCCACGGCGTAGCAAATGCCACCCGCATGACCCCGGTCGTAACGTCCGTCTTTATTAGGATCCAGTGGCAACGATGTATAGACACCCTGCACGATGCAGTTGCTGATCTTACCATCCATCTTGTAGGCCAGTCCGCCACACATACCGTTAAGACTCGACTCTATCAGTCCGAGCGAGGTCACCGAGCCGTCGGCAGTGATATTGCCGAAGAGGGCATAGCCATTGAAATTGCCTCCCAGAATCATGGCACCACGCACGAAATGGCCTCTACCGTCATAGCTGGCGTTCCAGTTGCCGTGGAAATCCCACTTGTTAATATTCGTAGTACCTGTTCCGTATTCCCCGACAGCATCCTTGTTGAGCCTGATGTCACAGATTTGCTCATAGAACTCACCCACCTTGTTATTATTGACGGCGTAGGCCAACTGGGCTCCGTTCTTGATGATGTAGGGGTCTTCGGCCTTGCCGGTACCTGCGGCACAGGCGGTGGCCGTGGTGCCGTCCCACACCTGGTTGACCTTGACGTTGAGCATCAACTGGCGGCTTCCGGCGATGGGTGCCGGGCGGTCGGTGTTTCCACCATTGACCGAGACGCGGCTGTTGATAGTCAGCAGACACTTGCCGTCGGCCTTGGCCGTGGCCGTCTGTCCGGCCACGACGAGTGACGGCGTATTAGGAAAGACACAGGTGCTGTTGATGTTCACCGTGCGACCATTGTCCTCGTTCCATGTGCCCTTGTGGTTGTTGACGGTGACGTTGGAGACGAAGTCGTCGGCACAGTCGCCATACTCTACGACGGCAGGTATTGCGGCAAGCCAGGCTCCCGACCGCAACACGCTGCTGTTCTTGCAGAACACCGTGGGATAGAAGCCCTCGCTCACGGTGAAGCCATAGTCGGCACTCTCGTCCGTCGGCAGCATTGACACCACGTTGGCGTTGCCCGAAGTCAGGTCGCGGGTACTCACATCCCTGACGCTGGGATGCGATGTGCAGGCATCGGCAATAGGGCCACTGAAGAGCTGGCTGTCGTAGTAACAACCTCCCACCGTCTCTACAGGGTTGTCGTTTCTGCCCACGATAGCACCATAGCCTTCGCCGTCAGCGGTAGGAGTCATCGTGCCCAAGAAGAGCGAGTTGCTGATATGCTGGTCTTTATCCCATTCAAACAGGCCGACGATGCCGCCAGCCGTCAAAGCGTTAGAACCGTCGATATAACCGGAAAAGGCACAGCCATCAATCGTCGTGACATAGTTGCCGTTAGAGTGTGACATCAGTCCCGTGATGCCACCCAAATACTTGACATTGGCTTTAGGTGCCATGGTCACGGTACTGACGCAGGCCTTCACGTTGGCATCCTGCTGTTGAATACCGCAGATGCCACCCGTGATGAGACCGATTTCACCTGTCATCACGCCTGTGGAGCAACAGCCCTTGACGATGGACTTCGACTCGAGCACTCCCACGATGCCACCCATGTATTGGGTATCGTTTCGCTGACAGTTGATATTGACATCGGCAGCACAGTCGAATATGGTGTTAGAATTGCTTTCAGATGAGCCAAAGCGGCCGCAGAGGCCAGCAACGCCCGCGATTGAACCCGAGCAGTTGAGAGCTACCTTCGCCGTGCAATGGTTGATGTCGCCCTGTTTAAGCCAGCCGTAGATGCCTCCGATATACGAGTCCATGCCGTATTGGACATCCAGCGTTCCCTGAACGTGCACGTCGTTGCTGCCTTTGCCTTCACTGTTGCCACACAGCAGACCAGCAAAGAAGCAATAATAACTGTTCATGACTGTCTGTAGCTTGACGGTGGCATCGAGCAACCGCAGGTTGTTTAAGAGACCTTTGCTCTGGCCAAACAAGCCGTAGTAGGCGCGCACAGGCATGAAGGTGTAGTTAGAGAAGGTCACATCAATATACATCCCTGTGATGCTATGGCCTTTACCATCGAACGTCCCCTGGAAATAGAGGTCATTGCAGATAGGTGTCCACTGCAGCCGCTTACCGTTGACTTCCTTCTTCAGGTTGATGTCGGCTCCCAGTTGAATGACCTTCCCATCGAAATTATTGCTTTTCGACAGCCACGCTATCTGTGCCAGCTGTTCGGCAGTAGAGACGATGATGGGGTTGTTGGCACTGCCTTTGCCGTCGATGCTGAACGACGTGTCGCGGTAGTCTTCCCACGTAGGCGCTTCGCTCTGGGCAAAGACCATGTTGCCAAGCGGTGCCGTCAGCACCACAAGGGCCAGAATCCATTTACATATTGTCGTTTTCATATATACTAATATATTAGTAATTGAACTTGAACACTTCCTGTCCGGCACTGATAATATACACATCGTGGCGCTTCAGAGGAACGAAGAGGGTGGTCGGGATTTGAGAATCCTCTCCAACTGCCGATGGGGTATCCTTCATGTATACCGTCCAGCCAGCCGAGTTGAAGATACGCACGTCATCGCTGGGCTTCAGGTTGCCGAACAGCAGGCCGCCGTCCTGGACGGTGACGCTGACACGGTGGTCCTTGGGTCGCTCGGCGACGGGGTTGTCGATGTTGACGGCCTCGCCGGTAGGATGGAACACCACATACGTGGGATTCGTGCCTTCGCCGAAGTTGGTGATGTGTTCGGCCTCCTCACTGTTGCTTTCCAGGTCTACCACGTGTGCCGCGATGTAACCGTCAACCGCCTCCGCGACGCCATTGACAATCACCTCGGCGTAGGCCCTGCGCACACCACCCATCTGGATGAAGTCGCTGGCATGGATTACTGTCTGTGCCTCGTCGGAAACTGTCTCCAAGGCACTGGGATGTACGTAGGCTCCCACCTGAACGCCCGTGCCGGGTGTCAGGCCGCGAGAGGAGTGGTCGACGACCTCTACGACGAACGTATTGACACCGTTCTCCACACTTCGGCTCACAACGTTGCAGTCTATATCGCTCGCTGCCACACGCTTGCGGCCGAAGGTACGGCTCTGGCGCAGCAGGTTGCGCGCGACGGCACGCCGTCCGAGCTGATGGCGGGCCTTGAAGACGTTGGCATACTCCACCTCGACGCTGCTCTGCATATAACCATCGAAATCAGCAGGGATGGGGTATTGCACCACATAGCGCTCCTGATGCATGGGCTGCACGAGGACGTCGGGAATGGCTATTTCCTGCCCGTTGATGGTCACCGTGGCGGCCTTGATGGCCGACGTGCCAGTGTTGCGGATGAAGACGTTGACGGGCAAGGTGCTGCTGCCAAGGAGTGCCTCGCGGCTGTAGGTGACGTCGCTTTCGAAACTGTTGGTGAATTCTTTCTCGTTCTGCATGATGACAGTGGCATTGGTCCTGACGTCGGTCAGCGTATAGACCACCTTGATGCTGGCATCGTCTAAGAAACCGTCGAAGTCGCCCATCTGCAAGCTGTCACGTTCAGCACCCATTGTGAGCGGATAGGTGAGCTGCGGCGCGTCAGAGAGGTGTACACGGGTGGCATTGAGCACGGTGTAGTACTTGCCCATGCTGCTGTTGCCGTTCTCGGCATCGCGGACTATGGTGCTCTGCTCCGTCCAGAGCACGGCAAAGTCGTTGGTTGTGTCGGAAGAGCGGTCGCAGATAATCTTGACCTTATAAGGCACGCATTTGCCTATGCCTAAATCGCAACCTGCCAGGCCGTCGGCACTGCCATCCATGTTCAGGGTCTTGATGAAAATCTCGCGAGTGCTGTCGGGACGCTCGTAGAGCAGCGAGATGACGCCATGCTCTCCCACGCGGTTCATGAAGAAGTCAACGGCGTGCAGGTCTTCGTGAGAGTAGAACACCTGGTCTTCCTTCACGGGGTTCCACGCATAGCGGAAATACTTGCCGGCAAAGGCACCGATGACGGGGTTGTCCGGCTCCTCGAGCATGGCACCCACCAAGACCGTATCGTTGCGCATGATGAGGTCGTATTTCAAAGGATATAAACTATTGTTGAAGTCGAACACGGTCTTCGGTTCGCTCCATCCCGTGGCAGGCTCGTAGGTGCGCAGCAGCAGCTCGCCCTCAAAGCGCTGGTTCTTTACGGAATCTACCGACAGTGTCTCGTCGATGGGCTTCACCTTGCCGTGCTGGTAGATGACGGCGGCCTTGCCGTCTTCCTGCACGGTGACAACGGGCTTCTGGTCGGTGAATCCGTCGTCGGGGGTCACGACGGTCTGCTTCCATGTACCATCATCCTGGCGGACAGCGGCCTTGATTTGGGTATGCTCGTGCATGGCGGCTTCGAACGTTGAAGCTGTTGCGTCGGTGATTGCAGCGTTGTCGACGGCCTGCGTGGTCTGCTGATAGACCACCACTTCGGCCGTGCCGCGCTTAGAGCGCATCTGCTGGCCAGCGGAGGTGCCGAGGCTATTTATAATTTGACTTTCTACGATTTGGCTATCGTCGGCATCGGAAGAGAGGGTGGCGAGCGTCACATGGTCGTCGTTATAGTCGTTGGCATCGCCCAGGTCGTTGTAAACCACGTGTTCGGCATCTATGAAGTGCGGGTTGGCATCGTAGAAGACATTGTTCACTAACGGCTGTCCCAGGCTGTTGGCCTCGGGGGCACGCAGCGTTCGGAAGGTGTTGCCAATGAGACGGCTCTTCTTCGGAGCATCGGGCAGCCAGTAGGGGAATTTCGGATGGAAGGGATTGGTGTTGTCGTCAGGAGCAAGGAACTCTGCACCGGCGTGGAAGCCCCAGCGTCCTGCCCAGTTGACGATGAAGGAGCGCACACTGAAGGAGGCGTCTATGCCGCCGACGGCCATGGCGCGGAAGCCGAAGCACGTCTCTTCGTCGCTGAACGGAATCATCAGTCCGGTGGCAAGCTGACCTTTCGCGCCAGCACGGAAGCCGAAATCGAAACTGGCGAAGGGACATTTGTTTGTCCTCAGCGTGGCCCATGAGCCAAAGAGCACCGAACCGGTGACGTTGGTGAAGAAGCCCTTGTCCTCGCTGCTCCACTCGTACGGGTTCTTCTTCTTAGCCCCGTATGACTTGATGCCGAAATCGACACGCGCATTGAGGTCTAACTGCAAGCCGATGTCAAGGTCGAAATGTGAGTAATCCTTGAGGAATTTGGTGATGGTCTTCAGCTTTCCCGACCCCATGTCGGGCGAGAGGAACCAGCCGCGGCCGAACTCAAAATAGCCGGAGACCTCGTCCAACTGCCAGTTGGAATAGTCGGGAATCACCAGTCCTATCAGCGGCATCTTCATGGAGAACTTCGCCCCTCCGGCCACATACCATCCGATATGTTTCGGCTGTACGGTGAAGAGATTTTCCATCTCGGATATCACCCAGTCATCGAACTTGAACGTTGGCTCGGCCACCGAGAAGGTGCCAGGTACCTGCTTTCCATTATCTTTAATATTTAGGTCCTTGTGCCGCCAGTTCTGCAATTCTTTCGCATTGTCGCGAGCGGCCTTCAGCTTGTCTTTCTTCTCCTGCGTGCTACCCTCCTCCTCCATGGAGATGGTCAGGTTGGTATAGAAATTGTACGTCTGCTTCGTGAAGTCCATCGTCGTGCCGGTCTTGACAGTGATGCCCTTGGGCAGCGAGAACTTGAACTCCAGGGGAAGGCGGAAGCCAAGATCCATGTCACCCGTGACGTTGGCGCTGTTTTCGCGGCCATCCTTCGGCGTGATGTTCTCTTTTGTTTTCTTGTCGGTCTCTTTCTTCGCCTCCTCGTTGTCCTTGTAGATGTTGAGGAACGTGGGAAACTGTTCGTAGGTGGACGTGCCTGCGGCGAGTTTCAGCTTGCACTCCTGGTTATAGGGAATGGCCTCCGACATGTCGTAGCGCACGAAATAGTAGTCTCGGGTGAAGTTCTTGAACTGCTCTGCGGACACCACGTAGGTCTCTATGGCCCGGGCCTCGTGGCTCTTCTTGCTCTTCACCTCCGTCGCCGTCATGTGGCTCTGCGGACTGCTGTTACCCTTGGGCGAGGAAAACACCACCTCGAACTGTGCCAGTTTCTCAATGGGCTTGTTGTTGTACAGTTTGGGGTAGTCGTTGCCGCCGTTGTCCATGAACGACACCACGTCGGACGGTATCTTGCCAGAGATGTTCTCCTCGGTAAGGGTGACCAGTGCATACTCGATGTCGCCGCGCGTGACGGCGATGGCCTCGTCCTTCAGGTAGCGGAAATACTGGTCGCTGATGGCGATGCCGCCGGCATCGGGATTGCCGGGCTTCAGCGTTATCTTGGCCGAGCAAAGGTCGGCGCTCACCTCCTTCGTCTCAGCATCAGCGGCACCCTTGTAGCGGTAGAGCAGCGGAAGATAGCCGTTGACGAGTATCTCTACGTAGGCAGGATGGCCGTAGGTGAGCACCTTGTGCTGACCCATGGCCTCGTCGTAACCAATGTAATACAAAGAGTTGTCGTTGCTTATCAGGTTGCCCTCTTCATCGACGCGGTGGACGTTCATACGGGCTTTGCTCACCGTCTTTCCCCGCTCGTTGAACAGTTTGATATAGAGCGTGTCGTACTTCTCGAAGAGACCCGTACCCAACCAGTTGAAGTTCATCAGCTCGCGATATTCATGCTTGGCCAGGTTGAACTTGGTTGAGAGATAGGGAATCTCCAACTGGTCGTCGATGTCGATGTTGGGATGTATGTCCTCCATGTTGAGTCGCAGCCTCACGTTGCCCTCCTTCTCATTGCCCGTAAGGAAATAGACGGCGGTGAGCGAACGGTCTTCGGGCACGTAGAAGCTCTGGAACTTCGTCTCCTTCAGCTCCAGCGTCTTCGTCTCGGTCTGCATCTCGCCCTCCTCGTCCATCTTGGAGGTCACATACTCCATCTTGTAGGTGTCGCCCGTAGACTGTCGTTTCTGGTCGAGCTGGAAGATATAGACATTATCATCGTTCCAGTCATAGATGAAGTAGCGGAAGTTGATGCGCTGCGTGGGGTCTTTCACGCGCCATACGTCGATGGTCACCATGTCGCAAGCTAAAGGCATATTGGCGAAGAAATAGCGGCTGGTGGTCAGCGTGTTCTTCAGCTCATTGCCTTTCTCGTCCTCGCCGTAGTTCACCTCCACGCGGAAGCTGCCGTTGCCCGTAGGGTCATCAATGCGGAAGCAGAGCAGCATCTGGTCGCGCATCTTCCAGAACAGCCGCTGGTCGTCTAACCCCTTCATACGGGTGGAACCAAGCATCTCCATGACTTTCGTCACATCAACGCGATTGCCGTCGAAGGAGCCATTGGTCACCTCACGCCATGTCAACTGTTTGGCAATGGCATTCACGCTGCTGAAGTTGGTCACGTCAGTAACGTTCTTGGCATAAAAGAGCTTGAAATCCTGGGCTGCCGACGAAAGAGGCAGCAGCGTAAGGAATAGCAATGCATTAATTAGTCTTTTCATAATGTTAAGGGATTAGGGTGAGAGGTGAGTGAAGAATAAAAAAAAAGCACAGGTGCGCAGGGAAAGCGTACCTATGCTGATAGATGAGCGCTAATTAGTGCAGCAGTTTCTGAATCTCAGCTTCTATGACCTCTATTTTCGTGGTCGGCTCGAAGCGTGCCACAACGTTGCCCTTCTTGTCGATGAGGAACTTGGTGAAGTTCCACTTGATAGATGGCTTTTCTTTGTAGTCGGGATCTTCCTTCGAGAGCATGTCGTCGAGGATATGGGCAATGGGATGATCCATGTCCCATCCAGCGAAACCTTTCTGCTCCACCAGGAACTTGAAGAGCGGGTCTGCATCTGGGCCGGTCACCTTTATCTTCTTGAAGCGGGGGAAGTCGGTGCCGAAGTTGAGCTTGCAGAACTCGTGGATGCTCTCGTCGGTGCCAGGAGCCTGCTGTCCGAACTGGTTACAAGGGAAGTCGAGGACGACGAAACCGTCAGAACGGTATTTCTCGTAAAGTTTCTCCAGCTCCTCATATTGTGGGGTGAAGCCACACTTCGTAGCTGAGTTCACGATGAGCAGTACTTCGTTGGCATACTCCTTCATCGACACATCCTTACCTTTTCTGTCCTTGACAGTAAAATCATAAATGGTTTTCATGTTCTTTTGGTTTATTTTTCACTAATTGGGAGAAATATTATTTCACTAATTGGGAGAAATATTTATCTTTATTTGCCTATCATTTGTCATAATTTGTGTAATGATTTCTCATAATTTGTGTGAGTTCTATAGCCCCCATGCTCTCTTGACGTTTTCTATTGGCAGCTGTTCGACGCGCTGTTCTACGTCATCGGGCAGGTTGCAGAAGAAGTCTATGCCTGTGAGCCGCTGCAGTTCCTCGATGTTCACGGCATAGTCACCCAGTGGCAGTTTCTGGCTGTAGCCGCTCACATGCTCCATCCAGAATCCCACGGCCTTGTAGCCCTGTGCATTTTTCAGGAGTAGGGCGACGAAGAAATATTTCGGAATAATCATCTCGCCTTTCAACTTGTTGGGGAATATCTGGTTGTCTTCTATCGTTCCACCCTTCACTACGTAGAGTGTCTCCGTAGCCTGTGCATTGGCCCAAGAGCGTACCTGGGTCTCCAGTCTGAACCACGGACTCTTGTCGTTTCCGTTGAATGCACCATATTGTGGCTGCATATTAGTAAGAAAGAACGTCTGGTAGTTAGCCTCCGCCGAATAGAGCCGGTCTGCTGACGGGCAGATATGTCCGTGTTCGAAACCTGTGTTCCAGATGCAGTCCTGACTGAGATACAGGCTATTCTGTAGCAGTGGGTCGTGAGGATACTGGTTGTTGTCCGACCTGTATCGGCTGGTATTCTTTTCCAACGACCTGGTGTCCAGTTGGTAGGCCGACCATCGCTGCGCTTTCTTCTGGGGGTCCCACTCCACGGAGTAGTTGATGCCGTATTGGTCGTTGGTGGTGTGTATGAGCACGATGTTTCCCTCCTTTATGTGGGGGAACTCCAGACGCTGCAATGCCGGCTCACGGCTCGTGTCATTGCGGTTCGCATTGTTGGCCGAGTCGGGTGAGTCGCTATTCCATGAATCATCGCCACTGTCAGAGCACGCCACAATGAAGAACATCACAGGCAGGAGCGCGAGCAATGTCCTTATTGTAGTCGTTAGGCGTATCATGTGCAGAGTGGGTTAGTGGTTGTCAAGTTTTAGTTTTTAAGGGAAAAAGGTGTGTACACGGTATATGCAACTACCCTGTACACACCTTTTAAGTCATAAGTTTCTCTTGTGGTATGTGGTTACTTCTTAGCAGCCTTACCGTAGCGGCTCATGAACTTGTCGACACGTCCGGCGGTGTCCACGAGCTTGCTCTTACCAGTGTAGAACGGGTGCGAGCTGCTAGAGATTTCAACTTTGATCACTGGGTACGTCTCACCTTCGAATTCCACAGTGTCATTACTCTTTGCAGTGGACTTCGTAAGGAACATATCGCCGTTGGACATGTCACGGAACACGACGGGGCGATAGTTGTCGGGATGAATTCCTTTTTTCATTTTTTTACGTTAATAAATTGGTTTATAGATACATTTGGGCTGCAAAGGTACGTACTTTTTTTCATTCCCGCAAAACTTTTGCTCATATTTTTATAAATGTTAAGCAATTTACTGCCTATTTTTCCCCTTCCTTGTAGGTTCGAAGGCATGGAGGGTGACATTTTGTCAGAGTGAGGGGTTGCGGCACGCCGTTTGTTTCCTCAGACATAGGAACTTGTTTTTAGATTTTAGATATAAGGACAACTATAAATATGAACATAAAGAAAGGAGAAAAAGATTATGACACTGGAAAAATTCACTATTAAGGCGCAGGAGGCGGTGCAACAGGCCGTCAATACTGCGCAAAGGAACGGACAGCAGAGCATAGAGCCCGTACACTTGATGAAGGGACTCATGGAAAAAGCAAAGGACGTGACCATGTTCATCTTCCAAAAGGTGGGCGTGAATCCGCAGCAGATAGACATGCTCTGCCAACAAGAGATGCAACACCTGGCACGTGTGCAGGGTGGAAATCCCTACTTCTCTAACGACAGCCAAAAGGTGCTACAGAAGGCCGAAGACCTCTCTCGCGAGATGGGCGACGAGTATGTCTCTGTGGAGCCATTGCTGCTGGCACTACTCATGGTGAATAGCACCGTGAGCCGTATGCTTAAGGATGCAGGCGCCACGGAGAAGGACATACGACAGGCTATTCTGGAGCTACGTCAGGGACAGAAGGTGCAAAGCCAGAGCGCAGACGACAATTACCAAAGCCTAGAGAAGTACGCTAAGAACCTGGTCGACCTGGCACGGCAGGGAAAGCTTGACCCAGTCATCGGCCGTGACGATGAGATACGCCGTGTGCTGCAGATTCTATCACGGCGTACGAAAAACAATCCTATATTAATAGGTGAACCAGGTACTGGTAAGACCGCTATCGTTGAGGGTCTGGCACAGCGTATCATGCGTGGCGACGTACCTGAGAACCTGAAGGACAAACAACTCTACTCGCTCGACATGGGCGCACTCATAGCCGGTGCAAAATACAAGGGTGAGTTTGAGGAGCGTCTGAAGAGCGTCATCAACGAGGTGACTAGCAGCAACGGGCGTATTATCCTTTTCATCGACGAGATACACACCCTCGTGGGCGCTGGTAAGAGCGAGGGTGCGATGGATGCCGCTAACATCCTGAAGCCTGCTTTAGCTCGTGGTGAACTGCGCAGCATCGGTGCTACGACGTTAAACGAGTACCAGAAATACTTCGAGAAGGACAAGGCACTGGAGCGCCGCTTCCAAACCGTGATGGTCGACGAGCCTGATGAGCTTTCAGCCATTTCCATATTGAGAGGTCTGAAGGAGCGTTACGAGAACCATCACAAGGTGCGTATACAGGACGATGCCTGTATCGCCGCCGTACAGCTTTCCGAGCGTTACATTACCGAGCGTTTCCTCCCTGACAAGGCCATCGACTTGATGGATGAGGCTGCCGCCAAGCTTCGTATGGAACGCGACAGTCTGCCTGAGGAGCTCGATGAGATTACCCGACGTCTGGCGCAACTCGAAATTGAGCGCGAGGCCATCAAGCGTGAGGGTGATGCTCCGAAAATTGCCCAACTGGACAAGGATATTGCCGAGCTGCGTGACCAGGAGCGAGACTTCCGAGCAAAGTGGGAGGGCGAACGTCAGCTCATTAATAAGATTCAGCAGGACAAGCAGGAAATGGAGAACCTGCGGCTGGAGGCCGAACGTGCCGAACGTGAAGGCGACTATGGACGCGTGGCCGAGATACGCTACTCAAAACTAAAGGCGCTGGAGGACAACATTGCACGCATACACGCCCAGCTCAATGGTACCGCTTCCGGCGGTTCTCCCGCCGGAGCCTCCCGCCTCGTCCGTGAGGAGGTCACCGCCGATGACATCGCCGAGGTTGTCTCCCGCTGGACGGGCATCCCCGTCAGCCGCATGATGCAGAGCGAAAGGGAAAAGCTGCTAAAGCTCGAAGACGAGCTGCACAAGCGCGTCATTGGCCAGAACGAGGCAATAAGTGCCGTCAGCGATGCAGTAAGAAGGAGCCGTGCCGGCCTACAGGATCCGAAGAAGCCTATCGCCTCGTTCATCTTCATGGGAACGACGGGAGTAGGAAAGACCGAACTGGCAAAGGCTCTAGCCGAGTACCTCTTCAATGACGAAACGATGATGACCCGTATCGATATGAGCGAGTACCAGGAAAAGCACACCGTCAGCCGACTCATCGGTGCCCCTCCAGGATATGTGGGCTACGACGAGGGTGGACAGCTTACCGAAGCCGTACGCCGCAAGCCCTACAGCGTTGTTCTTTTCGACGAAATCGAGAAAGCACACCCAGATGTGTTCAACATCCTGCTCCAAGTGCTCGACGATGGTCGCCTAACCGATAACAAGGGACGCACAGCCGACTTTAAGAACACCATTATCATCATGACTAGCAACGCCACCATGGAGCAGCTACGCATGACGATGCGTCCAGAATTCCTCAATCGTATCGATGAAATCATCACTTTCCAGCAGCTGACAAAAGAGGAAATTGCTCAGGTAGTACGTCTGCAACTCAATCGCGTACAGAAGATGCTGGAGCCTCAGGGATTCACCCTGGAAGTGACGCCGCATGCCGTCAACTGGCTCGCAGATGCAGGTTATGACCCCGACTTCGGTGCACGACCTGTGAAGCGCGCTATCCAGCAGCACTTGCTCAATGAGCTTTCGCGCCGTCTGCTCGCCGGCGAGGTATCACGCGAGAAGCCCATCATCGTCGACTCCTTTGGCGATGACCTCGTCTTCCGCAACTAATATTTCTATCATCGGTTCTTCCCAGGAATGACGTGGTTATCATGTCATTCCTGGGAAAATTTGTATAACTTACCCTGTCTTTGCAAAAAAAGAATAAATTCCTTTGTTTTGCGCTTGACTTTTCGTAACTTTGCGGCAAATTTCATTTGAAGTCAGGTCTCCAAACTAGACAGTCAAGGAAGAGTAAGTATGAAAATGAATTACGACGTAGTGGTGGTTGGTGGTGGCCATGCGGGTTGTGAGGCTGCCTGTGCCGCCGCCAATATGGGTGCCAAGACGCTCCTCGTCACCATGGACATGAACAAGATTGCACAGATGTCGTGTAATCCTGCCGTTGGGGGCATCGCCAAAGGACAGATAGTACGTGAAATCGATGCTTTAGGAGGACAGATGGGCATCGTAACAGACCGAACAACCATTCAGTTCCGTATGCTCAACATCGGCAAAGGCCCCGCCGTCTGGAGCCCCCGTGCTCAGTGTGACCGAGGAAAGTTCATCTGGGCATGGCGCTACGTTCTAGATAATACTCCAAACCTCGACATCTGGCAAGACCAAGCCTGCGAGCTCCTTACAGAACCCTACCCCACCTCAGGTGACGTAAATTGCGTTAATGGTGTGGCCCCCATGAAAGCTCGTGCAATCGGCATAAAAACCATCTGGGGCGCTGAAATCCACGCCCGTAGCGTCATCATTACCGCCGGAACATTCCTCAACGGTCTCCTCCACATAGGCCGTAAAATGATTCCTGGCGGTCGTATCGCCGAGCCAGCAGTCGCCCATTTCACCGAGAGCATCACCCGTCACGGCATACGTTCAGCCCGCATGAAAACAGGAACTCCTGTGCGCATAAACCGACGCAGCGTTGACTTCTCCTACTTGGAAGAACAACCGGGCGAGAACCGACCCTACCGATTCTCTTACTTTAATAATTCCCCCTGTAAAAACTCCTCTTCAATCTCGTATACCGAGCCATCTGCGCAGTCCCCCACCCTACCCCAACTCTCATGCTGGACTTGCTACACCAACCCTGCGGTCCACGAAATACTGCGTTCCGGATTGGCCGACTCCCCACTTTACAACGGCCAGATACAGTCTATCGGTCCGCGCTATTGTCCTTCCATAGAGACTAAGCTCGTCACCTTCCCCGACCGCGAGCAGCACCCCCTCTTCCTCGAACCCGAAGGCACTGACACCAACGAGATGTACCTCAACGGCTTCTCCTCCTCACTTCCCATGGAGGTACAGATAGAAGCCCTTAAACAAATGCCAGCTTTCCGTAATCTCAAAGTCTACCGACCTGGATATGCAATAGAATACGATTTCTTCGACCCTACGCAGCTAAAACACACGTTGGAATCGAAGATTATCGATGGGCTCTTCTTCGCTGGTCAGGTAAATGGCACTACTGGCTACGAAGAGGCCGCAGGTCAAGGTTTAGCAGCAGGAGTCAATGCAGCCCTTCGATGCGTTGGAACCGAAACTTTTATCATGCACCGCGATGAATCATACATTGGAGTTCTTATTGATGACCTCGTGACAAAGGGTGTGGATGAACCTTACCGTATGTTCACGTCTCGTGCTGAATACCGTATTCTGTTGCGCCAAGACGATGCAGACCGACGGCTTACAGATAAAGCTTACCAACTAGGATTGGCATCAAAAGAGCGTTATGATTGGTGGCAGGAAAAGAAACGAGCCATCGAAGAAATCGAAAACTTTTGCAAGGATTTCCCCATCAAAGCGAAGGAAATCAATCCAAGTCTGGAGTCATTGGGAACTACACCTCTACAATTTGGCGTAAAGCTAGAAGACCTGATTGCACGTCCTCAACTTAACTTCCAGAACCTTTCACCATTCATTCCACAGCTTCGAGAAATACTGAATCGTCCTGAGAACCGCAAGGAAGAAATCGCAGAAGCTGCAGAAATCAGGATTAAGTACAAAGGCTACATAGAACGCGAACGGTTGGTTGCTGACAAAATGCATCGCTTAGAGAACATCCACATCAAGGGCCACTTCGACTACAACACATTACAGTCATTATCCACTGAGGCACGACAAAAGCTCACCCGCATAGACCCCGAGACCCTTGCACAGGCAAGTCGCATACCTGGAATCTCACCTAGCGACATCAACGTCATCCTTGTACTCATGGGACGTTAGTGTCCTGCCTGTTCCACGTGAAACAAAACAATTACAAAACCCTATAAACTAAAGCAAAATGAACAATCAAGTATTACTGGACAACCTCCGCAGCATCCCCGACTTCCCCAAAAAGGGAATCAATTTCCGTGACGTAACTACGCTTTACAAAAATGCAGAATGTGTACAAATCATGCTAAACGAACTTTGTGAACTCTACAAGGACAAAGGCATCACCAAGATTGTCGGAATAGAAAGTAGAGGGTTCATCATGGCTTCCGCCCTTGCAGCACGTCTAGGCTGTGGAATTGTGCTAGCCCGAAAACCAGGGAAACTTCCTGCAACAGTCATTAAGGAATCGTTCTCGAAGGAATATGGAGTAGACACAATTGAAATGCACATCGACTCTATCGATGAGAACGACGTAGTACTCATACACGACGACCTACTCGCAACAGGAGGAACGGCCAAAGCTGCCTACAAATTAGTGCAACACTTTCATCCAAAGAAAACCTACATGAACTTCATTATCGAAATTAGAGATGAAGGTCTTCACGGGCGAGATCTCTTTGAGGGAATTGAATTGACTACGTTGATGATTATATAATGTTCCACGTGGAACACGGAGTTGTGAAACACCTATAAACAAAGGGAATGACAAGAGAAGAGAACGAAAAGCGTCTTGCGTACCTCAAGGGAATCGTAACACGTCTGCCAAACAAACCTGGTAGCTACCAGTTTTACGATGACCAACATATTATTATATATGTAGGAAAGGCGAAAAACCTAAAGGCTAGAGTGTCGTCATACTTCCACACAGAGGTTGACAGATTCAAAACAAAAGTACTTGTCAGCAAAATTTTTGATATTAGCTACACGGTAGTG
>Ga0310696_10003787_pt1 | contig 18772 bp, 11 predicted proteins | sample AusTroGonzalo_MG_4_FD_203885 | JGI IMG/M metagenome (GOLD analysis project Ga0310696, IMG submission 203885) | Bovine rumen microbial communities from tropical cattle in Woodstock, Queensland, Australia - Gonzalo_02 (v2) (version 2) | ecosystem: Host-associated > Mammals > Digestive system >...
CACCCTGACCGCCGCGATCACGAAGTACCTTTCCCTGTCCGACAGCACGATCGACTTCATGGCGTACGATCAGATCGACAACGCCCCCGAAGAGAAGGCGAGAGGTATCACGATCAACACCCGTCACGTTGAGTACCAGACCGCGGCGCGCCACTATGCGCACGTCGACTGCCCGGGCCACGCCGACTACGTGAAGAACATGATCACCGGTGCGGCTCAGATGGACGGCGCGATCCTTGTCGTTGCCGGTACCGACGGCCCTCTGCAGCAGACCCGCGAGCACGTTCTGCTCGCCCGTCAGGTCGGCGTTCCCGCGATCGTCGTCTTCATGAACAAGACCGATATCGTCGACGACCCCGAGCTTCTCGACCTCGTTGAGATGGAGATCCGCGATCTTCTGAACGAGTATGACTTCCCGGGCGACGACATTCCGATCATCCGCGGCTCCGCCCGCGAGGCGCTCGAGTCCACGTCGAAGGATCCTTCCGCTCCCGAGTATGCTTGCATCAAGGAACTGATGGACGCCGTCGACAATTATATCCCGACCCCTGACCGTAAGGCTGACCTGCCGTTCCTGATGCCCGTCGAGGACGTCTTCTCGATCTCCGGCCGCGGCACCGTCGCTACCGGTCGTGTCGAGCGCGGCACGCTGAAGATGAACGACACCGTCGAGATCGTCGGTCTCTCGGATGAGAAGAGAAGCACCGTCGTCACCGGTATCGAGATGTTCCACAAGCTCATGGACGCTGCCGAAGCGGGCGACAACATCGGCGCTCTGCTCCGCGGTATTCAGAAGAACGAGATCGAGCGCGGTCAGGTTCTCTGCAAACCCGGCACGATCCATCCGCACACCATCTTCGTCGGACAGGTTTACGTCCTGACCGAGAAGGAAGGCGGCCGTCAGAAACCCTTCTTCTCCGGCTACAGACCTCAGTTCTACTTCCGTACGACCGACGTCACCGGCTCGATCAAGCTCCCCGAGGGCGTTGATATGTGCCGTCCCGGCGATAACGTCGATATGACCGTCGAACTGATCACCCCGATCGCGATCGAAAAGGGACTCCGCTTCGCTATCCGCGAGGGCGGCAGAACCGTCGGTTCGGGCGTCGTTGCCGACATCAAGGAGTAATCGACTCCGCTGATCAGGCAAACAAAAAACACGGGCGGCGGTTCAACCGCCGCCCGTCAAACACGAGATCGTCTTTTCTGTTCGTCGAACGTGCTTTTTCGTCCGGCGCAAAAAGGACGGCTCGTAATACGGGGCTGACGTATTTTGAGGCAGAATCCTCGCTGAAGACGCAGCCCGCTAAACACGAGGCAGGCATTTTTGATGCCGGATCTTCGTTCTCGACCCGAAGGCGTACATACGTACGCCGAGAGCGAGAGAACGGAGATAGGAAAAGCACTTTTTAATAATTGGAGAAAACCGAAGGTTTTCAACCTCTTTCTTTCCTTCCGGTAAGTAAAGAGCGCGACGCTTCTTTTCCATCTATTTTCGTGCTTTTTCGTCCGGCGCAAAAAGGACGACTCGTAATAAGAATCTTTGGGGTTTGGTGTAATTCCATACCGGCAGTATAGTCTGCGAACGGGGTTTTTCCCCGCCGAGTCAGGTGAGATTCCTGCACCGACGGTTATAGTCCGGATGAGAGAAGATTCGGCAAGAGTAACCCCCGAAGTACGTTTTTTCGGGGGGTTTTCTCTTTTTCAAGGCAAAACGCACAGTTCGCCAAAGAGAGATCCTGCCGAACAGATGAACCTGCACAGCAGGAGAAAGGCGAATGAACCAATGAAAAACGATCAAAACGATCAGGAGTGGGTCGTCACCGACGACGACGCTCAAAGCAACCCCTCGGAAGCCGCCCCTGCGCCCGTGAAGCGGCGCGTTTCGCTCTCGGACCGGCACGTCCGTAAAACCGTCGCCGCGGCGCTCTTCGCCGCGCTGGCGTATCTCGTTATGTTCGTGTTCCGCATCCAGGTCGCGGGTTTTCTGACCTTCGATCTGAAGGACGCCGTGATGTTGATCGGCGCGCTCTTCCTCGGTCCCGTCGCCGGGGTCTCGATCGCCGCGGCGGTGGCGCTCCTCGAGATGATATCGGTCAGTTCCACCGGCTTTTACGGCTTTTTGATGAACTTCCTCGCCAGCGCGAGTTTCATCCTTCCGGCGGCGATCCTCTATCGGCTCCGCCGCACCCGCGCCAGCGCGATGATCGGGCTCGTTCTCTCGGCGGTTTTTATGACCGCCATGATGATCCCGCTGAACCTTCTGATCACGCCGCTTTATACCGGCGCGCCCCGCTCGGCGGTCGTCGATCTGATCCCGAAGACGATCCTCCCGTTCAACGCCGTGAAGGGCGCGCTGAACGCCGCCGTGACCGCGTTATTGTTCCAACCGGTCGCAAAGGCGCTTCACCGCGTCAGACTCCTGCCTGCAGAGGAGGAGGGAAGCCGCGTTCCCGCGTGGGTGATCCCGGCGGTCGCCGGCGCCGTCGCCGTTGCCGCCGTACTCGTTTTTATCCTCGTTCTGAACGGCGTGTTCCTGAAGCCCTTCAATTGATCCGATCCCCGTCCGGCGTTCGTCGGGCGGGGATTGCTCTCTTTTTTGCCCGGTTTGACCAAAAGGCGGCGCTCTCTTTACAAAACCGAAAGAGTATGATATAATTATTCTGTTATAGTATGACCATCCGGCGGGCGGCGGGGAATCGCCTCCGAAAAACAGGAAAGGGGAACAGATATTCAAATGACAACCGAACGACTGAAAAGAGCGGCGCTCTGCCTTCTTTTGATCTTTTCCATGATCTTTCTCGCTTCTTGCGGACTCGTATCCGTAGAGCCCGCCGAGACCGAGGACCCGGACGACGTAATTCCCCCGCGCACTTCCGCGACGACGAGCGCGGCGACGACCGTCGTTCCGATCACCGATCCCGCAAAAACCGAGGCGGCGAAAACCGAGCCCTCCGTGACCGATCCCGCGGGAACCGACGCGGCGTCGTCTACCGACGCGCGTCCCGTTACGACGCCCGATCCCGCAACGGGAGAGCCGCCCGTCGTGACCGATCCCGCGACGGGAGAACCGCCGATCACGGCGGCGTCCTCCGAGGAATCGACCGAGCCGGTAACGACGCCTTCGTCGAACGTCAAGTGCTATTTTGAGATGAAAGAAGCAGGGGACGATCCGCTGCCTTGCGTCTCACGCGCCCTGTTGCCGGACGGCTCGGCTGCCAAGAACGGCACGACGTATCCGCAATACACCCGTTTGGTTGCCGAAACCGAGGTGCCGGACGGTCTGACCTTCGTCGGCTGGACGTTCGGAAAGACGGCGAACGGCGGCGCTGAGATCGTTTCGACCGAACTGATCTATTCCTTCACGCTGACCGAAAAACAGACCGTCCTCTACGCCAATTTCACCCGCCCCTATCCGTCCGAAACGACGCTGACCTATCATTTGAACGGCGGCACGTCGAGCGCGGGCGAAACCTACGTTCAAACGGTCGACACCTCTTATTTCACCGCTCCGAACACCCTTTACGACGCCGGCGGGTTTACCCGCGAAGGCTACGTTCTGCTTGAGTATAACACGAAAGCCGACGGGACCGGAGAGGCGTATTCGCCCGGCAGCAAGGCAAACGCCGTCAACGGCAAACTCGACCTGTACTGCATCTGGGCGCCGGTCTCCACCGGCTTCACGACCGCGTCCGCGACCTATCGCGTCAGTTGGCGGGAAACCTATTCCGGCGTCGCGATCACGGGCTATACCGGCGACGACGAGACCCTCGTCATCCCCGAAACGATCGACGGAAAGCAGGTCGTCTCGATCAAAGCGGGCGCGATCGCAAACAAGAGTTTTACCACCCTCGTCCTGCCGCGCACCCTGCGCGAGGTCGAGGACGGCGCCGTCGTCGGCTGCTCGTCGCTCAAAACGCTCTATATGGGCGACGGCATCCTCTCGATCTCAAACGACGCGTTTGACGCGGCGACCTACTCGAACTGGTCGGAGTTCCGCCTGTCCGCGACCACCGCGCCCCGTCACGCGGCGGGATACGACGGCGGATACCGCGTCAAGTGGGACCGGCTGATGCAGGGGGTCGCGTCGGGGAAGAAACTGATCGTTTTCGTCTCGGGTTCCTCGTCTCTGCACGGGATCGCGACCGATTACCTTGAAACACTTTTGGACGACGAGTATTTCGTCGTCGAGTACGGAACCATCCGCACGACCAACAATATGGTCTATATGGAGGCGATCGCCAACTTCGTCGGGGAGGGCGATATCGTCGTCTACGGCCCCGAGAACTCGATCTATCAGTTCGGTTGTCCCGAACTGACCTGGAAACTCTTCCGCGACCTCGAATCGAGCCAGAACGTCTGGCGCTATATCGACGTCCGGAATTACGAGAATCTGTTCGGCGCGTTTCAGGAGTATCAGACCGACGAGACCAACGGTCGTTGGTCAAAAACCAAGTACTCGTACACCGACCATCCGTCCTATTTCGACCAAAACGGCGATTTCCAGAACGACGAGCATAAAGGGTATTGCTTAGGTTACGGCGCCACCAACCACGGCTATTTCAAGGTAACGCTGAACGAAATGGTCAACTCGACGACGACGGTGACCCAGCAGATCTCGCTCGATAATCCCTCCCAATGGATCGATATCGGGACCTACGCGTCCGACGTCCGCCGCATCCTCGGTCAAGTGACCGACGCCGGGGCGACGGTCTACTTCGGGTTCTGTCCGGTCAACGAATACGCCCTGACCCAGACGGCGAAGACGCCGGAACAGCAGGCGGCGTTCGACCGTCTGATCGAGGAGACCTTCGGTTTTGAACTGCTCGGTTCCTGCTCCGATCATCTCTACGATTGGATCTATATGTATAAGGGTTCCGACGGCTCCGATTTCCACCTGAACGACTACGGCAGGGCGATCAACACCTACAAGATGTACGTCCACCTCTGCGAGAAACTCGGTCTGACCCCCGTCGGAATGAAAGAATACGGAACCGATTTCGCCGGTTGCCTGTTTGAAGACGAATAACCGAAACGAAAAAAAGAAAAGGAGCAAACTCCGGATGGATTTTCTTGCTTGGCTGAAACAGTCTCCGTTTTCGACCCCGTGGTTCGACGCGATCCTGTTCGGCGTGCTTCTCTTTGAGATCCTGCCGTTCTTTTTCCGCGCCCGCGCCGCGCGTTACGGTTTTACCGCGGGCTCGGTCGCCTGTCAGCTCGGGCTGCTGTTCGCTTGCCTGTTCCTCGGGGCGACCCTGATCGAGGCGCTGGTCGCCCTCTCGGTCGCCGCCTTGATCGCGGCGGCGGCGTCCTACATCGAATACCGCGTTTTCGACAGGGAAGAGACGGTCGCCGCGTGCGCCGTCAAGGCGGAGGAAGCCGCGCGGATCGCCCGCGCCCGCGCCGAGGAGTTCGTCCTTCCGGTCGAACGCCCCGCGCCGACCGCTTCGCCCGAACCCGAACGAAAGCCGACGGAAGACTCCGCCCCGGAAACCGAAGAAGGGGGGGATAACGCACAATGACCTTCAATTCGATCCCCTTCCTGATCTTTTATCCCGCGGTCCTGCTCGGCTATTTCGGGCTGCGTCTGCTCCCCGAAAAGATCGGCAGTCAGGCGCGCTGGATCTTCCTGCTTCTCGCCAGTTACTTCTTCTATATGTTCAATAACCCGGCGCTGATCGTCCTGATCCTCTTCACGACGGTCGTCTCCTGGGTCTGTTCGCTCGTGATCGAGCGTCTCGACGGCAAACTCGCGGCGGGCGGGCTCTCCGAAAACGAAGTGAAACGCGCGAAGCGGCAACGGAAATGGTGCCTTGCCCTGACCCTCGTTTCGTCGCTCGGCGTGCTCTTCTTCTTCAAATATTTCATCTTCCTCGCCGAATCGGTCTTCGGGATCGTCGGGCTGTTCACCGGGCAGGCGTATCGGATCAACCTGAACCTGATCCTCCCGGTCGGCATCTCCTTCTATACTTTCCAGACGCTCTCCTACGCCATCGACGTCTACCGCGGGTCGATCCGCACCGAGCGCCACTTCGGCTACTACGCGCTCTTCGTCTCCTTCTTCCCGCAGCTCGTCGCCGGACCGATCGAGCGCCCCGCCAATCTGCTGCCGCAGCTGCGCACCCGTCTTCCCGTCACCCGCGAGGACGTCGGTTACGGACTGCGGAAGATGATGCTCGGCTTTTTCAAGAAGATCGCCGTCGCCGACCTGATCTCGGTCTACGTCAACGCGATCTACAACGGTCTCGATTCCATGACGACGGTCCCCGCGCTCGGCGTGATCGTCGCCACCCTGCTTTTCGCCGTGCAGATCTACTGCGACTTCTCGGGATATACCGACATCGCCATCGGCTGCGCCCGGATCATGGGCATCCGGCTGATGAAGAACTTCGACCACCCCTACACCGCGAAAACGATCCGCGAGTTCTGGGGTCGCTGGCACATCTCGCTTTCGACCTGGTTCCGCGATTATCTCTACATTCCCCTCGGCGGCAGCCGGTGCGCCAAATGGCGGCATCTGCTCAATATCACGATCGTCTTCCTCGTCTCGGGTCTCTGGCACGGGGCGGCGTGGACCTTCGTCATCTGGGGCGCGCTCCACGCGTTCTATCAGGTGATCGGGATCCTGACGCTTCCCGCGCGGAACCGGCTTCTTACGACGATCGGTCTTTCCCCCGACGGGCGGGCGGTCCGCGCGATCCGCACCTTCAACACCTTCCTGCTCGTCGATTTCGCGTGGCTCTTCTTCCGCGCCAATTCGACCTCGGATCTCGGCAAACTGCTCTCCGCGCTCGTCTCGCCCGCAAGCTGGAAGATCTCGTTTTCGAGCGTCGTTTCGACGCTCGGGTTGAGCGTTCCGGGCGTTCTTCTGATCCTCTTCTCGCTTCTGCTCCTCTTCTTCCTTGACCGGCTGGTCTGTCACCACGACGAACCGGCGGGGAACCGGGCGTTCGTCCTTCGCGGCGCCTTTATCGCCGTGACCTGGATCGTCGTCTTCGCCTGGATGTACCTCTCGGCAAACGACCTGACCTCCACCTTCATCTACTTCCAGTTCTGACGGGGGCACGGCATTGAAAAGAGAGAATAAATCCCTTCTGTTCCTGATCCTCGTCGTCTTCCTTGCCCTCGTCGTCTTCGTCGCGCCGTTTTCGGTCGTCGCCGGGGTCTATTTCGGGGGCGAGAAGGTCTATCGGAACACCTTCTACGCCGAACTCGACGACAAGTACGACGCGCTCTATTCCGCCGAGGGAGAGAAGATCGTGATTATCGGCGGCTCGTCGGTCGCCTTCGGCTACGACAGCGAAACGTTATCGGAGGTCTTCGGGCGCCCGGTGATCAATTTCGGGCTCTACGCCGAACTCGGCACCAAACTGATGCTCGATCTCGCCGAGGACGCGATCCGCGAGGGCGATATCGTCCTGATCGCGCCCGAACTCGACGCGCAGACCCTCTCGCTCTATTTCAACGGGCGGGCGGCGCTCCGCGCGCTGGAGCAAAAACCCTCGATGGTAAAGAAAATCGGGCGCGAGAACCTCGCTTCGCTTTTCGGCGCGATCTGGTCGTTTACCGGCGAAAAACTCGACTATCTGAAAAACGGCGCCCCCGATCCCGTCGGCGTCTACAACAGCCGGAACTTCAACGCCGCGGGCGACGTCTTTTACTTCGAGGATTTCGAGGACGGCGGAGAGACCCTGTCGCTCGACGGACGGGCGGCCAATACGATGAACGGCTACTATCAGTCGTCGAACCCGATCATCCCCGACAAAAAGATCGTCTCGACCGACTTCCTTGATTATCTGAACGCCTTTATCGACCGGATCGCCGACCGCGGCGCGAAGGCGTACTACGTCTTTTGCCCGATGAACGCGATGGCGCTGACCGAAAAGGACGAAAACGGGATAGAGACGACGGTCGGTCTTTCGGCGCTGACCTTGAAAGAAAAGAGCGCCACGACGGCAGAGATCTCGGGCGTTTCGCTCTCCGGCGACCTCGCCGACCGCTGCGCCCGGTTCGGATCCTTCCTCTCCCGGAATCTGCATTGCCCCGTTCTCGGCAGTATGACCGACTTCGTCTACGATCCGAAGTATTTTTACGACACCAATTTCCACCTCAACACCCAAGGGGTGAAAAAGCATACCGCCGCGGTCGGCAATCTGCTCTACGCGGCGGAAAACGATACCGACGAAAAACCCTTCGGCACGTACGCCGATCCCAAAGGGTTCCGTCCCCTCACCGCGTCGCTTCTCGATACCGGGACGGTCTACGAGGCGGGGGATCTGCTCTTCCGCCTGACGATCGAGGTCCCCGAGACCTTCACGGTCGTCGGGGTCAGCGCGGCGGGAATGGAGAAGGAAACGATCATCGTTCCCTCCGAGGTCACGGTGACCGACGCCAACCTGAACAAAGAGATCACCCGCGGGGTCGCCTCGCTTGCGACCGAGGCGTTCAAGGGAACGACGAAACTGAAAACCGTCGTGATCGGCGACGACGTCGCAATGAAGGAGATCGGTACGCGCGCATTCGCCGATTCGTCTGTATCCGAACTCTACCTGTTCTGTCCCGTCGAGGGGTTCCTTGCCGGCAAAGATCTGCTCGGCGGCGCCCGCTCGGGCTTTATGATCCGGGTCGGACGGAATCTCGGATACGAGACCGATTACAGTTGGGGCGAGATCAACGTCGAGGGTCAGCCGAAGACGCTCGTCGCGACCGATAAAACCTTCTCCGATTTTATGGACTGACGTGCGGATGCACGTACCTCTGAACGGTATTGCAAAAATATGCTTTATATGATATGATAAGACTTGTCAAAAGAATACCGTTTCCCGTAACGCAAACGGAAACGTTCACTTGGGTTTGAAGGAGTGTCGGTATGAAAAAGGTCCTGTTTCTTTTGCTGATCATCGCTTGCGCCGTCGGTCTTGCCGCTTGCGCGAAAGGCGAGGAAAGCGCCGAAATCACGACGTCGAAATCGGGCAAAGTCTCGGTTTCTCTGTACGATCAGTCGGTCCCCGACAACAAAAAGGTCGACGCCATGGAACTGACCCCGTTGGTCAGGACCTCCGACAAGAAGATCACCGACGACGCGAAAGGTATGTATCTCGTTACGGTCGGCAAGTCGGGGGAGGGGACCGTTTCGCTCTCCAAAGAAAAGGCGGAAGCCGGTACGACCGTGACGGTCAACGCCGTTCCTGCGACCTACTGGAAGATCGATCAGATCGTCGTTGACGGCGAGGCTTTGACGGAGGGGACGAATTCGTTCACAATGCCCGCGAAAGACGTTTCCGTCAGCGTCGCTTTCGCGGATATGCGCCACGTCGTCGTCCTGGGCGATCATATCGTCGCCGACGATTGGGGGGAACGCCGCTCGGATTATTATCTTTCCACCGCCTATACCCTCGTTGAAGGGCAGCGGTATTCGTTTACCGTCGATTATCACGATGAAAACGGTTATTACGAGGACGCGGACGTCATTTGCCGACGCTCCGTTGACGAATCCGGGGTCACCCTCACCAAAATCGGCGACGGGAGATATGAGTTCATCGCCCCCGACGCGGATTGCAGCGTTTGGGTCGAAACGCACGCTTATCGCCGGATCGACGCCGTGACGGTGTACGACGCGTACGCTCCCGGTGTCGGCGGAGGTACCGAGTGTACGAACGAGTGCGCCGTGTCGGTCTCCGTCAACGGAGTGCCCTATACGCTCGGGGACAATATCAAGGAAGGCGCCACCGTTTCGGTGTGCGTGACCGCCCCTTTCAAGTTTGACCTTGTCGGGCTTTACGGCTGGGGGAGCAGTTTCGCCGATTACGGGGGGCGCGTGACCGGCAACGTCGGCACTTTCCTCGCGTCGAGGTCCAGTTTGCCGAACAATCAGGCTCTGCACGTAGATATTCGCCGCTATTACAACGTCGTTTGCGCCCCGGCGCAGAACGGGAGTATCCAAGTGCAAACCGACGAATCGCGTCGATTGGATACCGTTACCGTTACCGTATCGCCCGACGACGAATACCAACTCGAGTCGCTCGCCTACACGACCGACGGCGAAAACTTCTGCAATATCGGCAAAGAGGACGGCGTCTATTGCTTTATGATGCCCGAGGGCGACGTGACGATCACGGCGACCTTCAAGGCGTGGGAGTGGTACGACTGGACGGTTATCGGCGCGGATAACTGGGGTTACGAGGGCGACTATCTGAAGGAATGGACCCTGACGGGCAGTCTGAGCGGCGAACATAAGAATCAAACGGTTTCGTCCCTCGTCAAAGGGGAGCGCGTCGAGTTTACCGCCACGGCGATCGACGGTCGTAAGATCAATTACGTCACGTATTCAACCGACAGCAGATGGCTTACCGACGACTACAACGACGCGCAAACCTACTCGAAAACGTTCGGCGAAGGGCTTGAGGAGACGCCGGGCGCGGGCATAGTGATCAAACTCGAAACGAGAGAGCAATAAGGGGGGCGTTATGAAAAGAAAAGCGCTGAAAACAGCAGCCGTATCTTCCGTCGTCGTTTTCATCGTCGGTTTTGTTCTCGCCGTTTTGGGCGCCGCCTTGTCCGTGACCGTCTGCGCCGCGGACAAAACCACCTATACGCGGCAGGGCGACACGGTCTGGTTCGGCAGTTATCCGCAGAGCAAAGCGACCGACGAGGAACTCGCGTCGATGAGCGCGACGCCCGACGAAAACGGGTACTATACCTCCGGCAAGGACAAGTTCGTCAAGGTGACCTCCGCCGATCCCAAGTTTCACTCGGAAACGGCGGACACAGACTACATCCCCTTCGACGACGGCTCTCAACCCGTTGTCGGCGCGACCTACTACTTCAAAATGGAGCCGATCGAGTGGAAGGTGATGGTCGACGACGCCGACGCGAACGCCGTCAAACTGGTGTCCAAGAAATATCTGGATACGCACGTCTGGCTTTCCACCGAAAACGTGCAGGAGATCACGCACGGACGCACCTACTACAACGTCGCGGACGGCGTTCCGGCTGAAACCCCCGCCAACGGTTGGCGATACAGCGAGATGCGCGCCTGGCTCAACGATGGTTTTTACAACGAGGCATTCACCGAAGAAGAACAAACGAGCATCTACCTCTTCGTCAACAAAAACACGATCGACTACCGCACGGACGACGATTCCACCGTCGTCAACGACTATATCGCGGTCGGCGACCGTTCGGACTACGACGCGGCGGGAAACGACGGCAGACCCACCGACTACGCGATCGTAAAAGGCGCGACCTGGTGCTATAACAAGGATCATATCTACTACTGGGTCAACGCTTCTTTCCCGACCTTCGGCTCCGATACCGTGCGCCTGTACCGTCACGACGAGCACGAAAAATGCAACACCGTGGACCGCGCCGAGGCGGTGCGTCCCATCCTCTACGCAAAGCGCGGCGACGCCAAGATCCTTGCGACCGCAACGCAAAAAGAAGAGAAAAAGACCAATCTGCTCCTGATTTGCGGGATCGTTGCCGCCGTCGTCGGCGCCGTCACGGCGATCCCGGTCATGATCGCCACAAGAGCAAGATACAAAAAACTCCCGCCCGAACAGCAGAAGGGCAAGTTCCCCTATAAGAAGCACGAAGTCCCGAGGATCGTCGTCGGACTCATCCTTCTGATCTGCGGACTTCTGATGATCATTCTTCCGATCGCGATCAACGGCGGATTCGGCGCGAAACTGCAGCCCGGGATCTACGTGCAGGACTACGAGCAAGCGCAGCAGGGGAACGTGGCGAAGGTCGGTAAATCAGCGTATCGGCTGAACGCAGACGGCACGTACAATTTCGCCGCCGTTTACGACGGCGACTCGACGGTATGGGACAGCGGCGGAACGTGGAAACAGAGCGGTTCGACCCTGACCCTGACCGGCAATCCCAATCCGATGTATCCGAGCGGATATACGGTTACGGCGACGGTTTACGGCAGCGACTCGTTCGGCCGTTCGGGAGAGCAATTCAAGCGGATCAATTAAATAGGTACGAAAGAACCCCGCACCGTCTTCCTATGAACAATTTGTAAACATTCCGCCGCGATCATTGACATCGCGGCGGAATTATTCTATGATAATACCGTTTGAAAATGAGAGCAACTCTCAATTTGAAGAGGGAGGGAGAAGCCTATGTCGGGGTATCGTACCGACCAAAAGGAACGGCTGCTCGACTATCTCGGGCAGAACGCGACCCGCCAGCTTCGGATGGAGGAGATCGTTTCGGCGCTCGACGGTCGTGTCGGAAAGAGCACGGTCTACCGCCTGATGCGTTCGCTTGTCGGAGAGGGAAGCGTGCGCCGTTTTGAACTCGGGCGCACGATCTACTACCAGTATCTTGTCGGGGCGGCGTGCGACTCGCATCTGCACCTCAAATGCACCGTCTGCGGCAGGATGCAGCACCTCGACTGTTCGGTCTCGACGTTTCTGCGCCGCCAGATCCTCGCCACCGACCGTTTTGAACTCGACGATAAACTGACTCTGCTGTTCGGGCGCTGCGCGAAATGCCGCGCCCTCGCTGAAAGCGAAAGGAAAACCGATGCTTGACGTCGTCCTCGATACCTTAAAGGACTCCGGGATCGTACTCCCGTTCCTTTTTCTGACCTATCTTTTGATGGAATGGCTCGAAACGCGCGCCGGCGCGGGCAGCCGCCGTCTTCTCTCGGGGGCGGGGCGGCTCGGACCGGTCTTCGGCGGACTTCTCGGCGCGGTCCCGCAATGCGGCTTTTCGGCGGCGGCGGCGGGGCTCTACGCCGGGCGGGTGCTCTCGCTCGGAACGCTCTACGCCGTCTTTCTCTCGACCTCCGACGAGATGCTCCCGATCCTGATCTCGGAACGCGCCTCGCCGATCCTGATCGTCAAGATCCTGACGGTCAAGGTCGTCTGCGGGATCGCGCTCGGGATGCTGACCGACCTGATCCTCTCGCTCTTTCGCAAAAAGGGTGGGGAAGCCGCGCCGCATCCCCCCGTCGCAAAGGACGGCGACCTCGACGTTCCGTCCTCCGAACCCGAAAACGGCGGGCAAACCGTCTGCACCTGCGGATACTGCGCCGAAAAACGCGGTTGGAAGCCGATCCTTTTGTCTTCGCTTCGGCACACGCTGATCATCGCGGTCTATCTGCTCGCGATCGTCTTCGCGCTCAATACCGCCGTCCATTTCGTCGGGGAGGAGCGCCTGTCGGATCTTCTGACCTCGGTTCCCGTTCTGCCGCAGGCGGCGGCGGCGCTCGTCGGACTGATCCCGAACTGCGCCGCGTCGGTCGTCGTGACCGAACTCTTCGTCAAGGGGGCGTTGTCGGCGGGCTCGATGCTGGCGGGATTGCTGACCGGCGCGGGGGTCGGCACGCTGATCCTCTATCGCGCGAACCGCCCGATCCGGCAGACCGTCGCGATCGTCGCCGTCCTCTGGGCGGCGGGTTTCTCGGTCGGTCTTCTCTTCGACCTGACCGGGCTTTCCTCCCTCGTTTTCTGACCGATCCTCAAAACAGGCGGCGCCCCGCGGGGCGCCGCCTGTTCGTTTCTTTTGTTTATTACTCTTCGCCGAACGAGAAGGTCGGGACCGTTCCGCCGGTCGAAGCCGGCAGCGTGAGCGCGCCCGAGACGTTCAGAACGCCCTCGGATTCGAGGTCGTAGTTCGCTCCCTCGTCAAGAACGTAGACGTTCGACGCGAGCCGCACGATATAGAACTCGGTCGTGTCCTTGTCCACGTTGATCGTAAAGACCCCGCTGCGGTATCTTACGTTGACCCACTTGCCGGTTCCGTTGACGTCGCCGCCGACCGCGTAGACGGCGAACTTCGCGTTATCCGCCGTGATATCCCACTCGTCGACGTTCCGATACTCACAACTGACGGTTCTGCCGTAGACGATGAAATCGACGCTCGCCGAGACCGTTGCGTCGGTTTTCAGCGTCACGGTGACGTGTCTGGAACCGGGCGCGCTCATATCGGGCGCGGGGTAGAAGGTCACGTCGTCGACCGACAGAGGCTGCGTTCCGCTCTTCGACCACGTCGCGGTCAGCGTTCCGTCAAACGACCAGACGTCGCCGACGTACCATCTCTCCGTGTAACCCGTCGCCGTAATCTCCCGGATCGCGTCGGGCTCGCCGAGGTAGATCTCGTAGGAGTCGGAGAAGACGCCGAGGTAGGTGACGGTGACCGTCTTCACCCCGTCGGTTTCGGTATCCGGCGTGACGACGACCGTGGTGTTTCCGGTCTCGTCCGTAAAGATCGAGGGCTGATCGGTCGAACCGTCCGAATAGGTGGCGACCACCTTCGCGTCGAAGTAGAAGCCGTAGGGGTACTGCGTCTGATTCGGCGTCACCTTGATCGAGGTGATCCACGCGAGGTTCTCGACCATCGTCAGGTTGATGACCTCGATCGTCAGGTAGCAATAGGTGCCGTCCCCGTATCCCGTCTGCTTCAGCGACTTGGCGTCGTATCCGTTGACGGTCACGGCGATCTCACGGTCGGGCGAAACGAGGCAGGGTCCCCGTTTGCATCCGCTGCCCTCCACGGTGAAGCGCAGGTCGTTGGGAGTATAGCCGAGCTCCGCGAATTCCCCGCGGATCTCTTCGGCAACGGCGGCGCCGTCGATGTCGGCGGGGAGGAAGATCTGGAAGGTCGTCTCAAAATCGCCCGCGTGATAGGTGTGACGGTACTCGGTCGCGGCGTCGAGATCGAAATCGTAGAAGTCGTCGTCGGTGCCGTTTAGCAGGGAAGCGATCACGTCTTCGGGATAATCCCGGACGGGGAGGACCGCGGGATCAAGGAACGCGACGGCGACGACGAAGCGGCCGTTCTGCGTCTCGGTCGTGAGGTAGAGGACGATCTCTTTGTTTTGCGAGACGTAGACCGTCTTGCCGCTCGAGGTGACGTCGGTGCCGTAGCCCGCCGTCTTCGTGAGCGCGTCGGTATATCCCTTCAGGACCGAGGACGCTTCGGCGTTCTTCTGCCGCAGACAGACGCGGAGCGTTGCGTCGCTCCAGGCGTACTCGACGGCTTTTTCAGTGCGGAAATCGATGATCCCGTCGGTGACGTCGCGCTCGGAAAGATAGGCGCTGATCTCGTTTGCCGGATAGGCGGGAGAGAACGCCTTGATCTCGATCGTCACGGTCGCGCCGCTGCTCGCGTTTTCGACCCAAAGACCGAACTCCGCTTCGCTGTGCGCGGTCAGGTAGTAGTCGAAGTTCCCCTCGTAACGGATATGCTCGAAGGCGGCGGGGATCGTTTCTCCTTTATACCTGTCGGCGGCTTCGAGCGCGGCGCGGGTGTTCGCCGTCTCGATCGTGACGGTGACCTTTCCGTTAACGAGGTCGGTTTTGCTCATGCTCGTCACGTAGGAAAGTTTCGGAAGCGCGGTATCCTGCGTCGCTCCGACGGCGTGGAAGGCGGCGGCGATCAGATCGTCGTCCCAATTGTCGGCGACGGGCGGCGCGGCGTACTTCGTCGGAGTCGCGTCGGCGGAGAGGGTATAGACGCTCGTCAGAACGAAGCCGCTTTCGGTATAATCGGTGCGTTTGACGCAGTTCGCCGTCGCGTCGTAAAGCAGCGTGACGTCGCCGCCGACGACCATGGTCTCCTCGCCGTCGAGGAACCGCTTCGAGGGCGACAGAACGATCTCGTATCCGCCCGCGGTCTCCTCGATCGTATAACCGCCGCCGAGCACGAGGTCGAAATCGGTTACCTGGCCGCCGCGAACCGCCTTGAGCGTGCGGATCTCGGCGTAGTTGCCGTCCTCGCCCGAAAAGAACTGGACCGTCGCGCCGGCGTAGGCGGTGTTGTACGCAGCGTCGTCGGAACCTGTCGAGGTCGCGCCGGCGAAGGTAAAGACCTTCCCCTCGACGAAGCGTTCGTAGTTGTCGTCGCCCGTATCTTCGGGGACGTCGGCGTACGTCGGGACGGCGTCGGTCTTTTGGAAGAAGAAACTGCCCTTGACGGCGACGTTCTGCCCGGCTCCGACGCTGCGGTTGCAGATGTAGGAAGACACCTCGAACAGTCCCTTGGTGGTATTGAACCCGATCCCGCCGCTGACTTCGAGGATATAGAGCGGGAACGAATCCGCGTGGTAGCCGTGATAGTATTTGCCGGTTGCGCCGTCGTAGTACGACTCGACGTTGACAGCGCAGGAGAGGTCGGCGGATCCGGCGGAATAGGTGCCGAAGATCGCCCACTCGATCTTCCCGTCGCCGTCGGTCGATTTGACCTCGAAGCGCGCTCCCGTCACGTCCCCGTCGCCCTCGACCGTCCCGTCGTTGAAGAACGAGATGGTGATCTTCGAAAGAAACGCGTTGACGTCCTTGTCGGCGGGGAAGACGGTTTTATCGTAGATCGCGCCGTTATAGCCGACGTAGGTCAGAGTCGCGCCCGCAAACCGGTTGTTGATCGTGGCGGGCGGCGCGTATGGCTTTTCTTCGAGCCGGGTATGACAGACCGTACACTCCTTGTACGATTTTCCCGCCGCCGCGTCGTCGATCCACTCGCCCGGCGTGTGCGCCGTCTTCTCGATCGTCTTGGTCTCGATCGTCGCGCCGCAGACGGTGCAGGCGATATGCCCCGTACCGGTCTTCTCACAGGTGGCGGCTTCGTCGACGACGAGCGTCCCGGCGGTATGCACGTGCTTCGGTACGACGAGGAAGATCGAAAAATCGGAGATCGTGAAGGTCAGCTGATCGCCCGATACGGTCGGGACGATCTCGGTCGCCGTTCCGTCGTGAATATGAAACACGGCGTATTGATCGAGCGGCAGTTCGTGCGTTTTCAGTTCGATTTTCACCGTGATCGGATTCTCGAGCGAGACGGGTTTTCCGTCCTTGTCGGTCAGCGAGATATCGATCGCGTAGCTTTCGCTGCCCTCGGCGACGAAATACCCCTCCTTCACTTTCGAGAGGGCGTCCGCCTTTCCGGTCGCGCTGACGGGATTCAGGTTTACGCTGCCCGAAACGCCGTCCAGCCCCTCCACGTCGACCGAGCAGGGAAGGGCGGCGGCGACGTCGTCGTCGACGACGATCTTGCCGTCGTCGACCTCCGCTCCTCCGCACGAGGAAAAGAGCAGGATCGCCGTGAGCATCGCCGCAAGGACCAGCCACAGTTTCTTCTTCATAAGTTTTCTCCTTCAATGATTTGATAAGAGGTCGCGTGAGAAAATACCAATTTCAATCTTATCATAATTTTTGAAAAAAGCAAGTTTATTTCCCGAAAAACCGTTCTTTTTTCTCATTATCTTTCGGACAAAAAGTTTTTTCCCCTTTCCTATGGACAAACGGGGAAGGATTTGCTATAATAATCTATTGGAATATTGTTTTGCCGACAGAGGCAAAAGGAGAGACGGAATGAAGAAAAACGTGGTGGTGATCGGATACGGCGGACAGGGCGCCTGGCACGCCGATCACGCGTTGAAGAGCGACGTCGTCGCGCTTCGCGGCGTGTACGATATCAAGGAGGAACGGAACGAACTTGCCGCGTCGCGCGGGATCCGGGCGTATTCCTCCCTCGACGAGATCTGTTCCGATCCGGAGGCGGAGATCTGCGTCGTCGCGACCCCGAACGACGTGCACGAGGAGATCGTCGTCCGTCTTTTGCGCTCGGGGCACAACGTCATTTGCGAAAAGCCGGTGGCGCTCTCGGTCGAGTCCTTCGACCGGATGGCGGCGGCAGCCCGCGAATCGGGCAAACTCTTCACCGTTCATCAGAATCGCCGTTGGGACGTCGACTTTATGGCGATCCGCGAGATCGTGCAGTCGGGCAGGATCGGCGAGCCGATCAATATCGAGTCGCGCATCCACGGTTCGCGCGGCATTCCGAGCGACTGGCGCTGCCACAAGCAGTACGGCGGCGGGATGATCCTCGACTGGGGCGTGCATCTGATCGACCAGATCCTGCAGATCGTTCCCCAAAAGATCACGAAGATCTATTGCGAAACGACCCATATCACGACCGACGAGGTCGACGACGGCTTCAAACTCCTTCTGACCTTTGAAAACGGCGTCCGTGCGCTCGTCGAGGTCGGAACCTATAACTTCCTGCCGCTTCCGCGTTTCTATTTGCAGGCGAAGAAGGGGACCGCCCTCATCACCGACTGGCGGCAGAACGCCCGCGTCGCCTATTGCAAGGCGTGGCACGAATCCGACGTCCTCCCGGTGCAGACCGCCGCCGGGATCACCAAAACGATGGCGCCCCGCGACTCGATCACCCTTGACGAGTACGACTGGACGCGCCCCACGTCCGACGTCCACGACTTCTACCGCAATCTCGTCGCCGCGATCGACGGCAAAGCCGAACCGATCGTCACGCTTCCCGAGGTGCGCCGCGTCCTTCGCGTGATGGAGGAGGCGTTCAATTCCGCCGCCTCCGGCGCCGCGATCCCGGTTTCCGTCTGAGTTCGCCGTTCGCTCACGCCGCGCTTGCGCGGCATTTCGCGCTAAATCCACGTCCCCCTTTTCCGGGCAATTAGCTCAGTTGGTTAGAGCTACCGGCTCATAACCGGTTGGTCCTGGGTTCGAGTCCCCGATTGCCCACCACAACCCCCGCCCCGCCTCGTGCGGGGCGGGGGTTGTGGCGTTCACTCGTTGAACTCGAACCCAGCGAGTTTTCGGGGCGGAGCGCCGAAAACTCTGTTGTCCCGCCATCCTATGCAGTTTTCATTTTCGCTTTTGTCGGGCGGGACAACGTGGGTAGCGCCGCTTCGGCGGCGCGTCGAGTCCCCGATTGCCCACCACAACCCCCGCCCCGCCTCGTGCGGGGCGGGGGTTGTGGCGTTCACTCGTTGAACTCGAACCCA
>Ga0310696_10003788_pt1 | contig 18771 bp, 15 predicted proteins | sample AusTroGonzalo_MG_4_FD_203885 | JGI IMG/M metagenome (GOLD analysis project Ga0310696, IMG submission 203885) | Bovine rumen microbial communities from tropical cattle in Woodstock, Queensland, Australia - Gonzalo_02 (v2) (version 2) | ecosystem: Host-associated > Mammals > Digestive system >...
CACTGCGGTCTTGACCATCAGGGACGCTTCGTTCATCCCGCTCTCGGCTGCGGCCGCCTTGGCGCATTTGAGCGTCTTGGCGAACAGTCTGGCGGCTTTTCTCGGGGAAAGTTCCGCGATCGCAAGCGCTTCGGCGTAGGGCTTTCCCTGAATGACCCGGGAGAAGTCCATACCCTTGGACGGAGCGATGCGGACATACCTTGTTACTGCCCGAACTTCCATGTTGTTCTCGCTTTGTTTGTATGGTTTTGGGTTGAAGATGGTGCGAATTGTATGTATTTGAGCATCCCGGACCCCGCGGCACAATGCGCCGCACGGACCGGAACTGGGTTTCCGACGGGAGATCGCCGTCCGCCGCGTCTGATACCGGGCATTTTCAGCTTGGCTGAGTGTCCCCGGGCAAGGAGCGCTTTAGACAGCTAATCGGACTGCCGCCGCGTTGTTTTGCGGCAAACAGAGCTAATAATATATCTTCCTCTTTTCGATTTTTCCAGTCGTTTTTCAAAAAAACCGCTCTTTTTTTCCGTTTTTTTTGATTCCGGCATGAAAAAATGTTCCATTGTCCAATTTTCCGTTTATTTGCCGTCCCGCCCCCGTCTTCCGTGAAACAGCCGTCCCAACGCTTTTACAACACGCATCGTCCGTGTCATCCGCGGCTCGATGGCACCCTTCGGGCAATGTTCCTGGCAGCAGAAACACCGGATGCAGTGCGGTAGGTCAAAGGAGGGTTTGCCTTTGACGAGTTTCAGGGATTTCGGCGGACACATCTTGACGCAGACGCCGCAGCCGACGCATTTTTTCGAATCAAGCTTCGGATTCACGACCAATATTTTGTAAAGGGGCTTCTGTGCCCATCGCGGGATTCCGACTCCGAGATGCAGCTGCGCCATATCCAGGACGGGACGTTCCGGGAGCGCCAGCGGTTTGCAGGCGGGAAGCGCGTCCGGGATATCGACCGTCGCGGGGTCCGGGAGCAGGCCGCGCGCTTTCGCGCGTTTAATAAGGTGAAGTTCATCCGGCTCGACGCCGAGGACTTTCGCCGCCACAGCGTCAAGCGCGAGCGCATCGGGGCCGCCGGCGATGAAGAAACGGTCCGCGGGAGTCCCGGCGCCCGGTCCGTTGCCCTCCATGCAGGTCACGGCGTCGAGCAGATTGAACGCCGGACGGACAACGAGATACAGGTCGAGCAGCATGTCCGCGAATTTGTCGTAATCGCGTCCGACGGCGAGATGCCAGCCGAGGCGGTCGCCGCCGTTGACGAGTCCGAAGAGGTTTTTTACGCAGAAGGTCAGGGTCATCATGCCGTGCGTCTTGGCTTTCGCCAGATCGGCGACGAAATCGAAATCCCGGAACTCGTCGGCGATCTCCAGATTGCGGAAACAGACGGCGTCGAGCGGAGGCTGCTTTTTGTAGTTCGAAAAATTAGCGGACGCGACGCCGAGTCGTTTCAGCTCGTCGGCGATGCCCATCGCCCGGAGCACCTGCGGCGCGGTCTGCACCGCCGGGTTCTCAAGGATCGCGACACGCGACGCTCCGGCGTCAAGGAAGACCTTCGCCGTCTCGACGATGAATCGCGGATGCACGGCTTGCGGGTCGTTCTTCTTCCGCCAGGCCAGCAGGTTCGGCTTCAGCATCACGGATTTGCCGGAAACCCCGCCTGCCGCATCGATCTGCGGATGCAGGACATGTTCCAGCGCCGGACGAAGGCTCTCCGGCGAGTAATCCGCGCAGGGGGCAAACGCCAGCCGTATGCGCTTTTCCGACGGCGAGGGTGCGTGCGTGCTGTTCATTTCCGTTTCAACCATGGATCATTGCGGTCACGTCGGCGACGAAGCCGGGATCCCGCGTGCATTCGGGTTTGCGGCCGGGGACGGAAGCCGCGATACGGCTGCCCCGCGGCATATCGGCGAGGTGCGCCTGCGGATTAGACCTGACGTTCACGGCCGTCTCCGTGAGGACCGCGACCGGGGAGACCTGTTCCACTTCGGCGCAGAGTTCATCTGAGAAAAAAAGTCCATGGCGTCTCCTTTGCGGATGAAAGCGGGAATGATGGATGCGGGGGCATGCGGAAAACGAACCGGAAAACCGCAGGACATTAATATAGCATTCGACCTGAGGTTTTTCAAAACGATGCTTGAAAAAAACATCGCCCGCGTGTATTGTAATGGGATAAAGTAAGCGGAATCCCGCCCGGTCCGCACGCCGGGGCGGTGCCGCATTGTTTTTGAACGAGGTCATCATGGCTACTGCAGACGCGCCTACAGCCGGAAAATCCGGCGTTTTTCCGCCTCCCCGCCTCGAACCGGGATTTCGTCCGGCGGTACTGGAACGCCGCGCTTTTCGCGCCTCCGTCCGCGCATCCGGCCGGGGAAAGCCGCTCAAGCTCGCGGTATCGGCTCCATCCGGGCAAACGCTCGTGTTCGGGACGGTCGCCTACGACGATCCCGACGCCGTTGAGGCGGGAGCGAATTTCCGGCATGCGGAACGCATCGTGAAAAGCCTGTTGTGGATCGGTGGCGGCAGCCGCATCGTCGTCGCCGGTTCGAACGCGGTGGCGGATGCGCTCGCGAAGGCCTATTCCCCCGGCGGCGAACGCGCATTCGACTATGCGAGCATGACGAAGATCTACGAGATGCCGCTCACGGTGGAATCCGTCCCGTACGACGAAGCGCCGACGGCCTGCGAGCCGCAGAACGGCCTCGGACGCCATTTCGACGGCTGCCGTGTGGGATTCGACCTCGGCGCCAGCGACCGGAAATGCGCCGCCATGCGGGACGGCAGGATCGTCTTTTCCGAAGAAGTCGTGTGGAATCCGTCCGCGCAGCCCGATCCCGCCTGGCACCGCGCAGGCATCAACGACTCCATCCGTCGTGCCTCCGCCCATCTGCCGCGCGTCGATGCGATCGGCGGCAGCGCCGCGGGCGTGTACATCGGGAATCGCGTCCGGATGGCTTCTCTGTTCCGGAGCGTCCCGCCCGAGCGGTTCGAGCGGGAAGTCGCGCCGCTCTTCGAGCTTGTCCGGGACGATTGGAACGATGTGCCGTTCGAAATCGTGAACGACGGGGAAGCCGCCGCTCTGGCGGCCTCGGTCCAGCTCGAAAAAAACAGCATCCTCGGCGTGTCGTTCGGCAGCAGCATGGCCGGCGGCTATGTGAATGCCGCCGGGTGCATCACGGGACGCCTCAACGAACTCGCGTTCGTGCCGGTGGACGCCTCCGCGTCCGCGCCCCGGGACGAATGGAGTGGCGACTTCGGGTGCGGCGCAAACTATTTCTCGCAGCAGGGTGTGGCGCGTCTGGCCGCGTCCGCCGGGCTGAAATTCCCCGCTGACATGCCGCTTCCTCAAGTCCTGCTGGAAGTCCAGGCGATGGCGGAGGCCGGAAACGAGACCGCGCGGGACGTCTTCCGCAGCATCGGCACGGCGTTCGGGTACACCGTCGCCGGATTCACCGAGTTCTACCCGTGCATCGGGACCGCCGTCGTGATGGGGCGCGTGACCAGCGGCATTGGTGGCGACCTCATTGTCGCCGAAGCGAACCACATCCTCGAGGAGGTCTTCCCCGAGCTCGAAACGACCGTGGCGGCGCCGGACGACTCCATGCGGCGGCATGGACAGGCCGCGGCGGCGGCCACGCTTGCGGAGATATGAATTTGTTTTTCCTGAATTTCACCTCATACCAGAACAGGAGATTATAATCCATGAAAGAAATGACCTTGATGGTGCTCGCCGCGGGAATGGGCAGCCGCTACGGCGGGCTCAAGCAGATCGATCCGGTCGGCCCCAACGGCGAAATCATCCTCGACTACTCCATCCACGACGCCATGCAGGGCGGCTTCAACAAAGTCGTCTTCGTGATCCGCCGCGACATTGAACAGGCGTTCCGCGAAGCCGTCGGCGCAAAGTGGGAAAAGCGCATCGCCGTGGAATACGCGTTTCAGGAACTCGATGCCCTCCCCGCCGGATACGCCGTCCCCGAAGGCCGCCGGAAACCGTGGGGCACCGGCCACGCCGTGCTCTGCGCCGCCGACAGGATATCCGGCCCGTTCGCAGCCATCAACGCCGACGATTTCTACGGGCGCAGCGGCTTCGTGCAGCTCGGGAAAGCCCTGGCGGAAAACGCCGGCCCGAACCGGCATTTCATGGTCGGATACCCGCTCCGCAACACACTCTCCAAGTTCGGCTCCGTCTCGCGCGGCGTCTGCTCGGCCAACCCCGACGGCACGCTGAAGGAAGTCACCGAACGCACGAAGATCGAACCGGACGGCGCGAACGGCGCCGTGGCTGTCGACGAAACCGGCGCGAAACTTGCATTTACGGGCGGCGAGATCGTCTCCATGAACTTCTGGGGCTTCATGCCGTCGCTGTTCGACGGACTCCGCGCGCTGTTCGACGGATTCCTGAAGGCGCATGGCGGCGAACTCAAATCCGAGTTCTATCTGCCCGCCGCGGTCGCATCCATGATCGGCGCAGGACAGGCTTCCGTCGGCATCCTCGAAAGCCGCGATTCCTGGCTTGGCGTGACCTACCGCGAAGACAAGCCGCGCGTGCAGGCGGGTATTGCCGCGCTGGTCGATTCCGGCGTGTACCCTTCGCCGCTGTTCCGCGACTGACCTTCTCCGCAGGAAAGACAGCGCCATGGCCGTTTCCGACCTTACCGCCCTCGCCGCCGCCGGGTCATTCGAACTCGGCGGACGGCCCGTCGCCGCCACGGCATTCGGCAGCGGCCACATCAACGACACGTTCGCACTGACGGTCGAAAAGCCCGCTTCGGACGCTTTTGTCCGGTTCGTCCTCCAACGCATCAATCCGCACGTCTTCCCGAACCCCCTGGCCGTGATGGACAACATCGTCCGCGTGACGCGCCATCTGCGGGAAAAATACGCGGTCCTGCCGGACGCCGCCCGGCGTGTGCTGACCGTGATCCCGACCAAGGACGCGAAACCGTGCAGGTTCGACGAGGAAGGCGCGTGCTGGCGCTGTTATCGCATGATCGAACACGCGGGGACCGTCGATGCCGTCCGGGAACCCGCCCAGGCCAGGACCGCTTCGTTCGCGTTCGCACGCTTCGCCCGCGACCTCTCCGACCTGCCGCCGCCCCGTCTTCACGAGACCATCCCGGCGTTTCACGACACCCCTGCGCGACTGCGCGCTTTGGACGCCGTCGCAGCGGAGGACCGTCTCGGCCGCGCCGCCTCGGCCGCACGGGAACTCGCCGAAATCGGCGCCATGCGGCATCTGGCCCCGCTGATCACCGATGAATTCGCGGCGGGGACCATCCCGGAACGCATCGTCCACAACGATACGAAGATCAACAACGTCATGCTCGACGCCGCGACAGGCGAAGGCATCTGCGTGATCGACCTCGACACCGTGATGCCGGGGCTCGCACTGTACGATTTCGGCGACCTCGTGCGCGTGGCCGCCAATCCCGCCCGCGAGGATGCCGGCAGGCTCAAGGGTCTGGAAGCCCGCCGCGACATGTACGACGCCTGCGCGGAAGGCTTTCTGGAGGGCTTCGGCGGTTACCTCACTGCGCAGGAAATCCGCCTCATGCCCGTCGCCGGTGCCGTCATCACCTTCGAACTCGCCGTCCGGTTTCTCTCCGACTATCTCGACGGCGACCGCTATTTCAAGACGGCCCGCCCCGGCCACAACCTCGACCGCGCACGCACTCAGATCGCTCTCGCACGTTCCCTCGAAAAGCTCGCGAAGTAGGCGTCGTCCCGGCGTTCTCCCGCCTCCCCGGCGCCGTTCCGTTCCGCTCAAGGCTCTTTTCCTCTCCGCATGCCGGATGCGCGCCGCGTTACGTCCGGCGGAATACTCAGAGAGAAAGCGCCTGCCGTTTTCCGGCAGGAGATGGCGGATCGTTCGCAAAATCGCGAAAAGATGGTGCGGAAAAAGCTTTTTTGCGGAGAAAAACGGAAAAACGGGTTGAAAGCGGCCGAAAGTATGATATATTGCTCATGATAGTTTTTTTCTAACAATTATGGTGCGCGTTTATGCGTGCGCCCTGAACCCGCCGCAAAGGAGCGAAGCAATGGACCTCATTAAAATTCTCACCTACGTCATAATGTTCGCGGGGCTTGTCGCCGTGATCTGGGGCATCAAGAACCTGAACAAGACTGCCAACGGACGCCTCGTCACGATCATCGGCGCGGTCGTGCTGTTCGGCGGCGTGGCATTCAACATCGTCTACTCCTGGCCGACCAAAGAAAAAACCCTCGGCCGCAACGAGAAAAAAGAGGCGGCATTCCGCATCGCAAAAGCAGAAAAGGCCGCCCAGTACATCGCGGATCGCTTCCCGGAAGGCAGAGTCGTTTTCCTGATCGACGAAGCATCCTCCCAGAACCAGGAATCCGAGGCCTGTTTCGTGCTTGAGGAGATGAAAAAGCGCCTCTCCGAAAAGGGGCTGACCTACGATGAGGAAATCAAGATCAAAGTCGCCGAAGAAGACGGCGATGCCGCCAAGAAAAACAAAAGCAGCGCCGATCCGGAAGAGGCGTTCGGCAAAATGCTGAACAATGTGCTTGACAAGATCAAGGACAAGGACAAAATCGACATCGTCGTCAATTTTGTCGGAATGCCGAAATCAACGGGCGGATTCAAGGAGATCAAGTTTCTTCAGGGCTCCTCTTCCACAGGCAAGAAAAACATGCTGCTTATGAATGATGTGGGACTCGACTTCGTCAAGCAGTCCATGATCGAAAGCGGCCGTGTCAGCGCCATCATCGACTACACCACCAGCGAGGGGCAGAATTTCGACTTCGAAAAAGACAAAGTGCCGAAGGACGTTGACAAGGCATTCAGCATCAAGTATTTCTTTGTCAACGCGGATTCGCTTGCCGAATTCAACTCGTTGGAAAACGACACTTATTTTGTCAACAACTCGACAAAGTAAGTCCGGCAAACCGGCACGGCTTTCCGCCGCGGGATGGCTGAGGCGGCGCGGACAGTTTTTTGCGCACGGCGACGCTCCGGCCATGTCCATGCCGGATCTTCCCGGTCCGCCTCGGAGCGGATGCGGGAAACGGAAACCGGGACGCGGCGACGCGCCCCGGCTTTTTGTCGGGAAACAGGAAAAACATTGCAGGGAGAGATCAAGATATGTCGGAACAAGAAGAAGTCAATGCCGCACTGAAGTGGTTTACGCCGAGAGCGCGCCAGTCGCTCGGCATGGCGCAGAGGGAAGCGGAGCGCTCGAACCATGACTGTGTCGCGGTGGAGCATCTGCTGCGCGGAATCTGCATGCTGAACGAAGGCATCGCGGTCGAAGTGCTGCGCGGCATGAAGGTCAACTTCCAGCATCTGCTCGCGGACCTCGCACGGAAACTCCCGCAGCCGGGCCCTGAAACGCGCCAGCTCGGGACTCCGCCGTTTTCCGCCAGTCTCCGCAAGATCATCATCATGTCCGGCGCCGAAGCGCGGGCCATGCGCTGCAACTACATCGGCACCGAACACCTCCTCCTCGCCATCCTCAACGACGGCACGACTTCGGCTGCCGGCCTGCTCCGGGCGTCCAAAGTCGACCCGGCCAGAGCACGGCAGAGGATCCTCGCCACGCTCGACCCGGATTATCTGCCGGATTCCGACGAGGATCCCGATGACGAGGACCTTGACGACCAGGACGAAAAATTCGCCGGGGAAAACGAGGACGGGGACGGTCAGGACCACCCCGCGCTGAACACGTTCGGACGCGACCTCACGGCGCTTGCGAGGAACAGCAAGCTCGATCCGGTCATCGGACGCCACGACGAGATCGAACGCGTCATCCAGATCCTCTGCCGCCGCACGAAAAACAACCCGGTCCTCATCGGCGAGGCCGGTGTCGGCAAGACCGCGATCGTCGAGGGACTGGCCAGGAAGATCGCCGCGGACGATGTCCCGGAACTCCTGCACGGCAAGCGTCTCGTCGTGCTCGACCTGCCCCTGATGGTCGCCGGCACGAAATACCGCGGACAGTTCGAGGAGCGCATCAAGGCCGTCATCGACGAGGTCCGCTCCTCCAGAAACACCATCCTCTTCATCGACGAACTCCACACTCTCGTCGGCGCGGGCGGCGCCGAGGGCGCTATGGACGCCGCGAACATCATCAAGCCAGCGCTCTCCCGCGGAGAACTCCAGTGCATCGGCGCCACCACGCTCGACGAGTACCGCAAGGGCATCGAAAAGGACGCCGCCCTGGAACGAAGATTCCAGCCCGTCATGGTCGAGCCCCCCTGCATCGCCGACGCCATCAGGATCCTCCTCGGCCTGAAGCCCGCCTACGAGGCGCATCATCAGGTCCGGTACTCCGACGACGCTATCGAGGCCGCCGTGAGGCTTTCCGACCGCTACATCAGCGGACGCTTCCTGCCCGACAAGGCCATCGACCTCATGGACGAGGCCGGCGCGTGCGTCCGCATCGCCCACGCCCCGCGCCACCCGGACCTCCGGGACACCGAAGACGCCATCCAGCAGATGGTCCGCGACAAGGAAAAAGCCATCTCCGACCAGCGCTTCGAGGATGCCGCGCGGTTCCGCAACCGCGAACGCGAACTCCGCGCACAGCTCGAGGCACAGCGCCGCGCCTGGGAGGACGCCCGCAGCGAGACCGTCCCGGAAGTCACGCGGGAGGACATCAACAGCGTGCTTTCCAAGCTCACGCGCATCCCGCTGGAACAACTTCAGGATTCCGAGACGAAACGCCTGCTCCACATGGAGGAGGAACTCGGCAAGAGCGTCATCGGCCAGGACGACGCCGTGCGATCCGTCGCACGCGCTCTCCGCCGCGCACGCGCCGACCTGAAAGACCCGAACCGCCCCATCGGTTCGTTCATCTTCCTCGGCCCCACCGGCGTCGGCAAGACCCTGCTTGCGAAATCCCTCGCCGAATTCATGTTCGGCGACGCCGATTCCCTCATCCAGATCGACATGTCCGAGTTCATGGAGAAGTTCAACGTGAGCCGTCTCGTCGGCTCTCCGCCCGGATATGTCGGGCACGGCGAGGGCGGCGAACTGACCGAACGCGTCCGCCGCCATCCGTACAGCGTGGTCCTCTTCGACGAGATCGAAAAGGCGCATCCGGATGTGACTCACATGCTCCTTCAGATCATGGAGGACGGACGCCTCACCGACACCCTCGGACGCAGCGTCGATTTCCGCAACACCGTCATCATCATGACCGCAAACGTCGGCGCGGAACGCATCACGAACGGCGCTCCGCTCGGATTCTCGACCGGAGCGGGCGTGAACGACGATTACGACAAACTCCGCGACAGCCTGCTGGAGGCCGCCCGGAAAGCCTTCAAGCCCGAATTCATCAACCGCCTCGACGAACTCATCGTCTTCCGCAAGCTCGGGCCGGAGGAACTCCGCAGGATCGTCCGTCTCGAACTCTCCAAGCTCACCGCCAGACTCGCCGACCAGGGCCGCACCCTCGAAATCGAAGACGACGTCATCGACTGCCTGATCTCCTCCGGCGCCAACCCGGAACACGGCGCGCGGCCTCTTCGCCGCGCCATCGGCACCCTCATCGAAGACCCCCTCGCCGATGAAATCCTCCGCGGCACATTCCACGGCTGCACCCGCATCCGTGTCGCCATGGCCGACGGCAAGCCGGCGTTCTTCCCGGAACCGTAACCCGTCCCGCACCCCGTCATGAACAGCGAAGAACTCACAGACTCGCAGGAAAGACTCCCGGAACAGCAGCCCCCGGCCCCGGAAACGGCCCGGGAGGAAGCCCCGCCGAACACGGAGGATTCCGCCGCGTTCCTGACGCCGGGCCAGCTCATGGTCCGCAGATTTTTCCGGGAAAAGACCGCCGTCTGCAGCCTCGCCTTCGTGCTCCTGCTGATTCTGGCGGCCGTGACCGCTCCGCTGTTCGTGAACGGCAAACCGCTGCTCGTCGTTTCCGCTTCGGGAAGCGTAACCAGTCCGGCGCTGCGCGATTTCTTCGCCCCGGACGCGCAGGAAGTCTTCGTGGAAAAACTGTTCAACTGGCTGTTTCTGGCGATCCCGGCGGCGCTGGTCCTGTACGCCTGTCTCAGGAAACGAAAAAAACAGTATTTCCGGCCCGCGCTGGTCACGGTTCTGGTCCTGCTCGCGATCCCGTTCTGCATCTCGAAATCGCACATGTCGCAGGTGAACTGGCGCCTCAAGGCGCAGGAGGACACCGCATCGGAGTATTACTTCGCGGCGGTGCCCTACGGTCCTTTCGAGACGTCGCAAGACATCTGCAAGAACCCTTCCCGGCAGCATATCTTCGGCACGGACAACATCGGACGCGACGTCTTCGCCCGCATGATGTACGGGGCGCGCGTTTCTCTGGCAGTCGGATTTCTGGCGACCGCACTTGAGCTTGTGCTCGGCACGATGATCGGGCTGTTTTCGGGGTATCGCGGCGGACGCGTCGACTTGATCGTACAGAGGCTTGTGGAGATCGTGATCTGCTTTCCGACGTTCCTCCTGCTGCTGATCCTGATGTCCATTATGCTCGACTACGGGGCACGGCAGTCGATCCTGCTCGTCATTTTCGTGCTCGGGATGACCGGTTGGCCCGGTCTCTCGCGCCTGGTCCGCGGCGAAGTGCTGAAAGCCCGCCAGATGGCATACATCCAGAGCTGCGAAAGCCTCGGCGTACCGTTGCGCAGCATCCTGTTCCGGCATCTCCTGCCGAACGTCTCCGGCCCCATCTTCGTCTCGTTCGCGTTCAGCATCGCCGGATTCATTCTGGCGGAGAACAGTCTGAGCTTCCTCGGATTCGGCGTTCAGGCGCCATCCGCCAGCTGGGGCGAACTCCTGAAGCAGGCGTTCGACAACCCGCTGAGCCATTGGAACCTGATGCTGTGGCCCGGACTGGCCATCTTCCTGTGCGTGACCGCATTCAATTTCATCGCGGACGGGATACGCCGTTCCATCGACCTGAAAAGCTGACCGAACCGAAAGGAGCCCCCGATATGCCGCTTGCGATCCGTTTCAAAATGCAGGAGGGCGCGGAAGACCTCGCCCCGAAAAAAGCCCACGAGGACGACGCCGCCTGGGACCTGAAAAGCCGCATCGACGCCGAGGCGCAGCCCGGCAAAGTCACGCTCGTCCCGACCGGGCTTTTCCTGGAGCTTCCGGCAGGCTACGAAGCGCAGATACGCCCGCGCAGCGGACTTGCGCTCAAAAACGCCGTCACCCTGCTGAACACCCCCGGCACCATTGACGCCGGATACCGCGGCGAAGTCTGCGTCATCCTCTTCAACGCCGGGGAAAATGCATTCCCGATACATCGCGGCGACCGTATCGCCCAGATGGTCATCGCCGCTCTGCCGCAGGTCGTCCTGACACCCGCCGCCGAATTGAACGAGACCGACCGGAACGCCGGCGGTTTCGGTTCGACGGGCGTCCGCTGAACCGGGGCGTTCGCGTCTTTTTTTCCGCCGGAGGAGCCGTTATGAAGACCGTCCCGACCCTTTCCAAATTCCTGCGTTCCCTGCTCGTCCCGCTTCTGGCCGCGGCGCTTTTCTGCTCGGCGGACACGACGGAAACGACTGCCGGAGAAACTTCGGAGACGTCCCCGAAAACGGAGAAACCGGGCACGGACGCGGACCGTCCTCCCGCGCCGAAAAAGTCCGCCGCAGACCTGAAAAAGAAGAAGAAAAAAGAGGATTCGGCGGCCCGAAAGCCGGTCCCTGCCGATCCGGGCTGGATCGGGGACTGCTATTACTATGCGGAGGGAGGCTACTACCATCAGGACGGCGTGTACTGGTGTCCGGACATGAAGACGCACTACGTGTACGCCGAGGGATGCTGGCATCTTGCAAACGACGGGATCCTGACCGCCGCGGGGGTCTATTACCCGCCCATGGCTGCGCCGGACGGCATTTTCGGCATTCCGTGGCGCCTGGCGGCGGTCATCAGCTCGCTGGTCGCAGGGCCGCCGCAGGATCCGGGAAAACCGCCGGAGCCGCCGGCACGGGAAACGGAGCCCTGACTCACAGAAGCTCGTTCGTCTTCGGATCGATGAGGCGGAATTCCTCGACATGGATGGCCGGGTCGGCGCGGAATTCGAGGTCCCGGCCGTATTTGCTTTCCATTTCGTAGAGGATCTTCGCGTCATCGTTCTTGAGTCGGGCGAGTACGGCGGGGTTCAGGATCACGCGGACGGTGGCAGCCTTCTTCGATTTGGTGCGCTGCTTGAGGATTTCGAGCAGGCGGCGCTGAATCTCCACGCTCATGCTGATGGCGGATTTCACATGCCCGGAGCCGCCGCAGTAGGGACACGGGTCGAACAGGGAATCCTGGACGCTTTCGCTTTCGCGCTGACGCGTCATTTCCATGAGGCCGAACTTGCTGATGGGGAGGATCTTGGTCCGGGCGCGGTCGAGGTCGGCGAGCTTGTTCATCATGCGGTTGACCTGTTCGCGGTCGGCGCTATTCGACATGTCGATGAAGTCGATCACGATCTGGCCGCCGATGTTGCGGAGGCGGATTTGGCGCGCGATTTCCTTCGCGGCTTCGAGATTGGTGTTCAGGATGAGCTCCCGCTGCGCCTTGCCGGCCTTGGATTTGCCCGTGTTGATGTCGATGGCCACGAGCGCTTCGGTCTCGTCGATGCAGAGGTAGCCGCCGCCGGGGAGGTTCACGATGCGGTTGTAGATCTCGGCGACCTGGGGCGTGACTTTGTAGCGGTCGAACACGGATTCGGCGCGCTTGTGGCGCGTGATCTGCGTGTTGAAATCGTTTCCGACGAACTTCTCAAGCGCGGCGACCAGGAAGTCGAACTTGTCCTTGTCGTCCACCACGATTTCGTCGATGTCGTCGGTCAGCAGATCGCGCACGGTGCGTTCCAGCAGATCGGGCTCGGCGTAGACGAGCGCAGGCGCACGCGGCTTCAGGAGGGCGTTGTCGACTTTCTGCCAGAGTTCCAGCAGCATTTCCAGATCGCGCTGGAAGAAGACGGCCTTGCGGTGTTCGCCGACCGTGCGGCAGATGAGCCCCATGCCTTCCGGGAGCTTGAGTCCGAGCAGGATCTTGCGGAGGCGGTCGCGTTCCTTCTTGTCCTCGATGCGCGAGGAAAGGCCGATGTGCTTGGAGTAGGGCAGCAGGACCAGATAGCGGCCGGGGATGGTGATGTTGGTGGTCACGCGGGCGCCCTTGGTGCCGATGGGGCCCTTGGTGACCTGGACGAGCAGTTCGGAGCCGGCGGGGAAGACGCGGGGAATGTCCTCGATGGTGATCTTGCCGGTGTGGATGCGTTCCTCCATTTCCTTCAGGCGTTTGGCGCGGTCGCCGCCCGATACGAGGTTGCGGAATTTCTCGCTGAGGATGGAGATGATGCGTTTTTTCTTTTTCGGGGAGGCGTCGGCCGCCTTGGCGCGTTCGCGTTCGTCGCCGATCTTTTTGAGGTTGTCGAGGATGTCGTAGGAGGCGGGCAGCATGTCGCGGAAGTGCATGAACGCGTTCTTCTCCGCGCCAATGTCGACGAAACATGCTTCCAGGCCCGGCTCGATGCGGGTGATCCTGCCGAGGTAGATGGACCCGGCGACGATGTCGTCGCCCTTGCGTTCGATCTGGTAATCCTCCAGGTGCCCGTTGATCAGCAGGGCGGAACGCGTCTCCAGTTCCTCGCAGTTCAGGATGATCTGTTTTTTTTCTTGAGGCATGACTGGGGTAAGACTTTCAGATGGTTGGCTGCGGTGCGGGCAATCCGTCCAGCAGCATGTCGCCGACTTCGAGGCGGGCGCCATTCAGGAAATCGGCGACGGGCATTTCCTTTTTTCCTTCCGGGACGATGCGGTCGAGCAGCAGGGAACCGGAGCCGCAGGACACCATGATCCTGTTGTCGGCGAGCGCAATGATCTTCCCCGGGGCCGCACCGGCCGCTTTGAAGGCCGTGTAAGACGCTTTTGTGATTTTCACCGACATGATGCGGCCGCGCACGGAGACGCGGAACGACATCGACGGCCAGTTATGATAAGCCCTCACTTTCCGCTCCAGGACTGCGGCGTCTTCGTTCCAGACGACAAACCCGTCCGACTTGCGGATCTTGACTGCGACCGTGACGCCGTCTTCCGGCTGGGGCCGTGGCGTGATCTCGCCGCGGGCGATACGGCCGATGCAGTCGCAGATGCGGGAACCGGCCATCTCGGAAAGGGATCTTTCGAGTTCGTCGGCCGTCATCCCGGGCAGGACCGGCATACGGTGCATCTCGTAAATCGGCCCCGTGTCCAGTCCGCGCTCCATCTGCATAAATGTCACTCCGGTGACTTCATCTCCGTTCAATACGCACGTGGTGATGGGCGATGCCCCGCGGTATTTCGGGAGAAGGGACGCGTGCACGTTCAGGCAGCCGAGCGGCGGCAGATTCAGGATCGGTTCCCGCAGAATCTGTCCGAACGACACCACCACGATCATGTCCGGCTCCAGCGCCGAGACGTGCTCCAGAAACTCCGGAGTGTTCACGGACTGAACGCGCTCGCAAGGGATCCCCGCCTCGTCCGCAAACCGGCCGAGCGGTGTCGGCGTCAGCACGCGTTTGCGCCCCGCGGCGCGGTCCGGCTGGGTCGCGGCCACGGCAAGCGTGAGGTCATGGCTGTTCGCCAGGGCCTCCAGCACGGGAACGGCGAAAATGCCGGATCCCATGAACACGATGCGCGGGTTTTTGATCATGATGTATTTTCTCGTCCGAAAAAGTTTTAAACTTTAATATATCATGAGATTTCATTAAATTCAAATCCCTTTTGCTGAAAAAAACCCGTCTTCTAAACAATTTCGGACAAAAAAACAATTCTCCGCTTCACCAGCGGGAAAAAATGCATGTTTTTTTCCGGGCGGATCCCCCCCCCGGAAAAACAGAGAAAGGCCGCACGGGACCGCGGCAAAAGCGTCAGTCCTGCGCGGGGACAGGAGACTGCGCGTCCGGAGAAGCGGACGGGATCGGCGCCTGCGAATCCGGGGAAGCAGCGGCGGAAGCGGACGGAAGAGGAGACCGCACGCTTCCTTCGGGCAGGATCAGGCGCATGTGGATCGTGACTTTCTTCGGATTTCCGCGCAGTTTCCGGTACCAGGCGGGGACGGCGCGGTCGAACTCATATTTATGCACCTCTCCGAAACGTTCTTCCGGGATCGGCGTCGGCTGCGCTTCGCCGTCTCGCCTGATCGGGAGTTTTGACAATCTCTTGTTCATCGCCGCCACGACGCCATGCCGCTCATCGCGTTCGTCCCAGATCATCACGCCGCCGCGCTTGAAGAATTCCGCCGGATCGACCCACTGGCTTTGCCTGACGTCCGCGCAGAAGAACGCTTCCGGCGCCTCCGGGGAATAGACGGCCACACTGCACGAGCCCGACCGGTCCGCGACCACGAACGGAAGCGGATCCGGCGAGACCGTATGCCAGAGTTTGACGGCCTCCTCCGCCACGGCGTGTCCGGGGTAATTCTCGTAGTCGCAGCCGTCTTTCCGATATCCCTGCGTCTCAAGAGAACGGATGACGAAGATCAGGCCGAAGACGAATCCCATCAGCAGGACGGCAACAGTATAGGCGCGCGCCTTGGCGTGCGTGATTCGAGGCGACCACACCATGAAAAGCCAGATGCCCATGAACGGAAAGCACGGCACCAGCCAGGAATAGTTGATCTTGCCGCCGGTCGCCAGCGAAAACAGCAGCGCCGAGGCGAAGGATCCCCAGCAGCAGGACCACACAAACACCTTGTCGAACGCGGAGTATTCCGGCCGATCTTCGCGTTTCCGCCGCCACGGGAAGAACAGCGCGAAGAAGATGACCGCCACGCCGAACACGCCCGCCGCACGGTCCAGCGCCTTCAGAGGCCGCGTGAAATGGTCCGCCAGCGAAACGGCGTCCCCTTCGCCCAGGCCGGCGCGCCCGGCCGCATACTCGAACGGCTTGGAGCCGAAGGAGAAAAGCCAGAAGACGTTGGGCAGGATCACGAGGATGAACGGGATGAGCGCCAGATAGAACTGCGGCTTGCGGAACATGGAGCGGCCTTCCTTCGTGAAGAGCAGCGGGATGCCCACGCAGAGGTACATCGCCGGCGCGAAATACTTCACCATGAGGGAAAGACCCGCGAAGAACCCGGCGCACAGCCAGTACGCCCATCTGTTTTTCTCCTCGCCGCGGACGCCGAGGTAGACGAACAGCATCGTGAGCGGCCAGGCCGCGTGTTCCATGATATCGTCGCAAAGCTCCGTGGCTTTGATGCCGTAAAAATTGATGACCAGGAGCGTGACGGCCGCCAGAAACGCCGTCCGGGGCGGAAAGATGCGTTTCGCGACCAGATACACGCTGAAAATGCCGATGAACACGCACACCTGGCTTGCCAGGAAGCTTGAGAAGAATGCTTTGCCGCTGAGCTGCCACACCCCGACGCCGAAGAACGCTCCGGCATACGGGTTCTTGTCGAATCCGAACTGGAAATGACGCCCCCATACGATGTTCTCCAGCACGTCGACGAAATCGTTCGCCAGCGAAATGCACGGGAGTACGGTCCAGAACACCAGCCAGCAGAGCAGGATGACGAGCAGGATGCGCGTGTAGTTGACTTTTTCCTGCGCATCGTCCTTCTCGTCGTCGAAAAGATAGTGGCGGAGGAAAGACTGAAAACGGGAAGGCTTTTTTTCTTCGGATGGCGTAGAGGTATTGTATGTCATGGCTTCGGAAATCCTGCGGAGGGTAAGGAGACTGCCGGAAAGGGATTCGGATTGTGCGGATCGAGCCGGATTTCAGGCGGAGAGAAGATTCCGACATTCCCTTCCGCCGTAAAACCGATTCAAAAAATATAGCATGCTTTTCCTGACAATTCAAACCGGAAGAGGGAAAACACCCCGTCAAATGGAGGAATGCCCGCCGGTCACAACAGTCATAATCCCCGCTGCAATGCAATATGGCAGCAGCAGTACATCGCCCACGATCGCAAAAGGCGTCATCAGGACGCATGCTCCGTACCACAGCGGATCGCAGGAATCCCGGAGCTGCCTGGTTTCCTCTATGACATCCTTCTGGACTTTTTCATCGAAGGCGGACACTGCCGGATACGCCAGCATTTCGCATGGGCGGCCGTCCGCGGTTTGCGATTGCGGAAATACGAGACAGTAATAATAGCCAAAATCAAGCCCGGTCGTAAGCTGGTTGTCCATCGGCGGGTAGCCCAATTCAAACAGGCACGGTTCGGACAGGACCGGATAATCCTCGGGGGAGATCCGCAGCCGGATCGTATCGCCGGGGCGAACACCGGATTCGGCGCTTATCGTTTGGGCATCGACATACTCTCCATCCCGGAACAAATCCGCTACCTCAAAACGGTTTGCCGTCCTTGCCCCGTCTTTGCTCCTGCGCTGCATGTGGGAATACGTCGAATATGGTTCTTTTTCCAGAACGACGGGAATCATATCTTTTCGGGCGGAGTCCAAATCGATGCTTAAAAAGACAGGCTCATACGTGTCATGCGTCAGGAAAGAACGGCAGGGAGAGTTCCGTCTTCGTGAGACAGGTATAAATGAACTCGCTCCTGTCCGCGGAGTATTCGTAATACCGGTCGTCAAGAGTCGCCGTCCGGTCTCCGATGCTCCAGGCATTCCTGATGCAGCAGCCCGTCCCGCACAAGCAGACGGCGAGAAGCGTGAACAGGAAAGGCGGCAGACGCTTCATGACTTTGCTCCTTTCCCGGTTCAGCTTGGTGCGTTTTATTCGATATTGGGGAGATATTGCGAATGTGGTTTCCCGGCTCCATTTGGACCGGCCAACACATAGCAATGAGGCTGTTTCCCGTGTTTCATGCATCGTCCTCCATGATTCTGGGCTCTGAATGAAACAATATAGTTATGTAAATCAGACTTTTCGATCTGTTATTGCATTTGACCGTCTGATTATCCCGGTTATCCGAAGGTCGTCTCTGCGCAGGTTTTCTCGGAAGCGATCGGCTGTCAGCGGCTTCCGCCGGGCAGTCTGCCGCCGGGCATCCGACGGCCGGGTCCGTACCCCTGCCCGGGCTGCTGTCCCGTGCGGCGGCCCGGCTGAAGCGGTTGAGGCCGGCCTTGCGTCTGCGGCTGGGATTGCTGCCGGGGTTGCTGCGGCTGAGCCTGGACCTGTGGGCGCGGCCGGAGATTGTTCGGGTCGGGACCGATGGTGAGGATGAGGTCGCGGCCGTCGACTTCGATGTTGGAGATGTCAAGCCCGGAGGGCGAACCGTCCCACCAGAGGCTGTCCGGCTTCGAGGTGTCGTTGAAAACGACGCGGTCCGGGGGATAGAAGTAATCGGTGGCGATGCCGTTGCAGTCCCGCCCGTGCGTCTGATGCCCGAACGTCCCCGGGCAGGTTTTCTCGAGAAGCGGGACTCCGCCGGCCTGTTCGAGCGAGATCTCGTAGTGTTTCTCCTTCGTCATCTCCTCGTCTTCCTCCTGGTCGGTCACGGCATCGTCGACGTGCCAGATGGCGAGCCCGTGCGAGGGAAGCGCCCGGTAAAACGACGTGTCGGCGTTGCGGTTTTCGAGCAGGAAGTATTCGTCCGGGTTCTGCGGATTGCGGTAGATGTAGCCGTACTCGCTGGAGGCGGGAATCCGGACTTTGCCCTTCGAAGGCAGCGGGAGCGCCTTCAGCCAGCCGAGGCGATAGCGGAACGGCCCGGCGAGCGCGGTCGGGTTGGTCTGAAGTCCGGTGATGCGGTCGTACATGCCGATGCCCATGATGCAGTGGTTGCCGAGGCCGTGGGAGACTTTCTGTTCGCCTTTCGGCGTCTTGTCGCTTTTCTCGCCGTAGTCGACGTAGTCCAGGATGCCGAATGTCTGGTGC
>Ga0310696_10003789_pt1 | contig 18758 bp, 36 predicted proteins | sample AusTroGonzalo_MG_4_FD_203885 | JGI IMG/M metagenome (GOLD analysis project Ga0310696, IMG submission 203885) | Bovine rumen microbial communities from tropical cattle in Woodstock, Queensland, Australia - Gonzalo_02 (v2) (version 2) | ecosystem: Host-associated > Mammals > Digestive system >...
TCCCGCGGCCCTTCTTGACGGCCTTGAGGAAGAAGCGCCTCCGGCTGGTGGCGTCGCCGAAGTCGGCGCAGTTCACCACCCGCCACTCTATCTCGTACCCGCGCACCTCCAGCGACTTGAGCCACGTCTCGAAGTACAGGCCCTTCTTCGCCTTGATGGGCCTGTCCTCGTCGTCGAGCGGCCCCCAGCTGGTGAACTCGGGGACGTTCTCTATGGATATCCTGTCCACGTCGATGTCGTCCGCCCAGTCGACCACTATGTTCGGCTGGGCCCGCAGCTGCCTGCTCCTGGGCCTGCCGCCGCACGCCCTCGAGTGGTGCGTGCAGGACGGCGAGGCGTGCAGGTGGTGCAGGTGCCGCCCGGGGATGACCTCGGACGGGATCACGACGGTGAGGTCCTGCTCGAAGGTGTGCACCCTCGGGTGGTTGAGCCTCATCGTCTCGACGGCGCGGTTCCAGTGGTTGACGGCCCAGTACTCGAACGCGACCTTCGCGGCGTCCAGGGCCATCACTGAGCCGGTGGTGTACCCGCCGGCCCCGCAGAACATGTCCCCCGCCGCGTACAGCTCGTCCAGCATCACTCCTCCCCGGGGACCCGCCCCTCGCCGCCGCACTCCTTCGGGGCGTAGCGGGCGTTCTTCCACTCCCCGTCCACCCAGCAGTGGGTGTCGTCCTCCACCTGGACGTCATCGTCGTCAGACCAGCACGGATCGTCCTTCTCCTTGCCGATGACCTCGTCGAACGCCGCGTTCTCGGCCTCCTCCTGGGTCGCGGCCTCGACCTCCACCCAGGTGTTGAGCATGCGCGTCAGGCGCACCTTGTACTTGAACTTCGGCCCGGGCGGGGTCTCGGACTTGGGCGTGGCGCCTATCGGACCCTGGCTTACGTAGATGTCGTCGCCGTGCACCTCGATCGTCGGCAACGTGACGAATAGGTTCCTGTTCAGCGTGCACTCCCCGGCCTTGTAGCAGAACGCCCAGCGGTCGGCGTAGAAGCGGTGCATCGCGCGCCTGGCGCCGCTGTCGTCCTCCGCAAGCACCGGCTGCACGTAGTTGGCCATGGGCGAGCCGCACCCGAACGTACAGAGGAACTCAGTCATCGCGCCCCCCTTGCCATGTCGAGGCCGAACAGCGCCCGGCACTTCGGGTTGGAGCACCGCTTGCCGCGGCCGGTCAGGATCCACTTGTGCGTGTGCGTGACCGTCCCGCAGAACGGGCACGTTATCGCCATCGCCGCCGCCCTGCGCCCGAGCGCGAACCGCCCGTCCTTGACGTCCTCCGGAGGTATCTGGCGGCGGTCCTCCCAGCCGCCGTCCATGACCTTCTCGGCCACGAACGTAACGTCGGTCTCACGTGCTACGTGGGGGGTGCCGCTCTTTATGCACAGGTACTTGCCGCCCACGCCACCCGGCGCGGGCCGCATGACGCTTGTGCAGGAGGCGCCGTCGGGGCCCTCGACGCAGAGAGGCGTGTCGAGGCCTTCGGGGTAGTTCACGCAGTCGGCCGCGGCCAGCATCGCGAGCTCCCGCACGGTAAGCGTCCCGCAGTAGCCCTCCTTGGTCACCTCGTTCCGCCGCGAGGCGCTCCTGGGGCCCCACAGGGCCCGGAACTCCTCCAGCCGTGTGAGCCGCCTGGGCAGCCCCCCGCCCGCGCCGCGGGGTCCCTGCCCCTGGTCCACGCGCGACCATGCGGTGCGCAGCCCCTCGAGTTTCCCGCTCATGCCGCCTCCTCGATACCGGCCGCCTTGAGCAGCGACCTGTACTCCTCCAGGTCCTTGTCGCTCTTTCCGGCGCGGAGCCGCTCGAACATGCCGAGGAGCTCCTTCCCGTACGCCTGGATGCGCTCCTTGTAGTGGGCGTACTCCCAGTGCGGGGCGTCCCAGTTGGGGCCCTGGACGTACCAGCGCAGAAGCGCGGGATCCTTCACGTAGCTGGGGTTGACCTTCAGCAGGCTCTTCGCCCACTGCTTGAACTGCTTGAGCAGCTTGGGGTCTATCTGCCCGTCCGCCGGCTTCGCGGGGGCCGCCGCCTCCGCGGGGTCGGCCGGACGCAGTATGTTCACGTGGTACAGGTCCTCCCCGGAGCCGTCCGCAGCCCGGCACTTCCACCAGCCGCCCCCTTCGTCGGAGACGACCGTCAGCCGCCTCTCGCCGAGGGCGGTCTTGGCGACCACCTCCGCGCCCGGTTTCAGCACAGGCCTGGCGGGCCTGGTCTTGCCCTTTGTCGCTGTCTTTTTCATTGCATCCTTTCCAGCTGCCCCCACGACACCTCGCGGAAGCGCAGCATGCTCTTCGACGGCACCCGCGTCGGGTGGAGCTGCGTCGCCTTGAACTCGGCGGAGTCGGTTCCGCCGTGTTTCGTTGCGTCGGTCAGGTCGATCCGCCCCTCGGCCACCAGCTTCTCGGCGCCCTGCTTCGCCAGGTCCCCGTCGAACGTCTTGACCGCCACCTGCATGTGCCTGTGGCAGTCGATGTCGACCAGGAACCACTTCCTGTCGTCCTTAGGCGTTCTCTGCGCCTTCGGCTTGCTCGTCGTCTTCGTCGTCTTTGTCATATTCGTTCTCCTCCGACGGATGCGGCTCGAAGCACAGCCCCGCCCCGCATCCGCCGTAGCTCCATATCGTGACGTCGCGGAGACGGAAGTCCCCGTTGGCGCGGAAGTACAGCGTCAGCTGGTCCACGTCCGTCATCGGGGCGTGCGGCGTCCTGTCGCTCCACTTCACGCCCGCGTCCCTGAGCGCGTCTATCATCATGGCCACCCCGGCCTCGAACTTGGCGCGCTGCTCCAGGTTCAGCTTCAGGTGGTCTTCGTACCTGTCGTACGCCTCGCGCTTTGTCAGGCGCCGCGGCCCTCCTGCCGCAGGCGTCCTGGTTCTCCTCAAGAGGAGCCACTTCCCGTCACTTTTGGGCATCTTCGTACGCCTCCGACGGCTGCGGCTCGAGGCACACCACGATGCCGCACTTCCCCTCCGAGCCGATGACCAGCTCGCGGATGGTGCGGTCGCCGTTGTGCTTGAAGCGCAGGATGATCTCGTTGACGTCCGCCATCGGCCACTTGGTCGACGGGTCCCACGACACCCCGGCCGAGGCCAGGGCATTGGCGAGCGCGGTCACCGCGTTGTTCAGCGCGGGCTGGTGCAGAAGGTCCACCCGCACGTGGGCGTCGTACTTGTCGTAGTATTCGCGCTTCGTCATGCGTCGTGCCCCTTCCACCCGCGGTAGACGCGGCGAGCGGTCTTCCGCATCTGCGTCGCGAGCTCGTTCCAGCTGCGGTAGCCGACCGGGTGGCGCCCGGCGTCCAGCATCTTCACGTTCTTCCCGAGGAGGTCCAGCCCCGGCACCTCGATCTCCTCGAGCGTGTCGTCCACGTCGCCCTCGCACAGCTTGGGGTCGGCCTTGGCCATCGCCTCCGTGACATAGGGCATCTCGAAGTCGACGTCGAAGTCGCACTGCATGGCGTTGTTGTGCGTCTGCCGGCCTATCTTCCAGTAGATGCGCCACTCCTCGTGCGACTTGCGGGTGTGCAGCGTGCTCTTCCCCACCTTCACCGGCTCGCCCGGCCCGTCGTCTACGTCGACCTTGTGCCATCCGACGCACACGCAGTACCGGTACTTGTCGGTGTCGGCGAAGTAGATCGAGCAGCAGCCCGCCTGTTCGCGGACCAGCCACTCCACCCATCCCTTGACCGCCTTCCCGGTCAGCTCCTTGAGTTCACATTGTTTCATTTTGCCCCCTTCCATGGCACGAACCTCACCCGCACGCCGGCCTTCTTCGCCACCCCGCGGACGTAGTCCATCGCCTGGGACGCGTCGCCCGCCACGGCCCACCAGCCCCACGACGGCTTGAAGTGCCCGCGGCACAGGCGCAGCGCCCACGCCTTGGTCCTGACGCGCGGCAGGAAGGTCACGTGCACGAACGAGTCCCACTCGCCCGAGACCGGGTTCCAGTGCGTCCCGGCGAAGCGCCACCTGCGGTCTACCCGCCGTACGGCGAAACGCGTCTGCGTCGCGACGCGGCCGTCCGGGAACACCCGGACGGTCACGGAGCTCGACGTGACGGCGTCGGCCGCCTTTCCCTCTGGCTTCTTCATGGCTGCTCCCTAGAACGGCTCGTGGTCTTCCGAATGGCAGTCGTCCTCGACGAGGCCGCGCTTCCTGGCGGTGTCCCACAGGTTGCTCGCCTCGGCGGACTCGTCCATGCCGAGGTCGATGGCGTCCATCTGGTCCTTGAAGTCGGCGTAGTCCTTGAACCCGCGCTTCAGGATGTCGTCGAGGATGCGCGCGGAGGTCCGCGCCGCCTCGATGCGGGTGAGCCTGCCGCGCGCCTGGTACTTGCCGGCCCTGATGAGGGACGAGAACGGGTACTCGCTGCCGTCGTACTGGGTGCGCCCGGACACCGACGCCGCGACGAACTCGCCGGTGACGTACACGTCGTCGCTGCTCGGGTCCTCCCCGTGCCCGATGAACTGGATGCCGGCCTGGATGTGCGTGAAGTCGAACGACTGCACGAGCTCCTTCAGCGTCGGCTTGTGGTACGAGCAGAACTGCACGACCTGTCCGTTGGGCAGCTCCGTGGTCAGCGCGTTCGCCGAATGGAAGAGCGTCTTGCCGCGCATCTCCTCCAGCTTGCACTCGATCTTGTACCAGTCGAACGGCTGCCCCTCTACCGGGTACAGGTCGTAGTCGTTGACCTTGTCGGCGCAGAGCGCCCCGCCAGCGAGTATGAAGGGCGAGTCGTCCAGCAGCTTGTATACCGTCTTGTAGTCGAGCTTGAACGCCCGGCGCAGGACGGCCCTCTCGGCTATGGCCCTCAGGCGCTTCCCGAGCACCTTGTCGGCCGCGTCCTGCAGCGCCTGTTCGTCTATCTCCATGTCGTGGTCCTCCTATGCGTTTCGCATCTCCCCGTTTTCCTCGAAGGTCCAGCCGTTGGCCGCGCACGCCTCCCGGAACCCGTCTTCGCCCACCTGGTACGCCCAGTCGGAGCTGGCGCTCTCGAGGAGCGCGTCCATGCCGGCGCGGAGGAGGTCCCCGACGGTGCTCCGGCTGTCCTCCGCGAGCGTCCTGGCAGACGGCACGCGTCTCTGCAGCCCGGGGTCCCACCGCACGCCGAAGCAGAAGTAGGCTATCGGGTCGAGGGCGTCGTTGTCGAAGCACATCCCGGTCCACGGGCACGTCCCGTCGTACACGCGCTCGAAGAACACCTTCGACCTGCGGACGGGGTTGGGCTCGCCGCTTCCGCAGAGGAGCCCCTCCCGCCACTTGCCGGTGGCCTTGTCCCTGTACCACCACGTCTTGCGCGGCTCGAGCAGGACGGCGCCGTGGTTGTTCCAGAACCAGGCCCTCGCCCTGTTGCCCCTGAGGGCCAGCACCTCGTCGTCTATGCCGTCCGTCCGCATGTCGAAGCTGTGGTCGTACGGGCCGTACCGCCACGTCCTGACCTTGACCCCGAACTCGCGCTCGTACGCCTCGATGGTCTTGCGCACGTCCGCGTCCCAGCCGTAGTCGAAGTGCTCGGCGTAGTCGAGGCGGGCGCGCTCCTTCGCCTTGTCGGACAGCTCGTCGTACTCGTAGAGCGTTATCTCGACCTTCTTCACGGCTACTTCTCCGGGTGGTCGAAGTCCACGTTCGGGAGGTCCGGGCTGTCCTTCATGAGCTGCCCGACGAGGTCGCGGTAGCGCTCCTCGAAGAGCTTCCGGGCCTCGGCCTCCTTCTTGGGGCTCTGGCGGGCGCACTCGACGAGGATCCACTTGCCCCCGGAGAACGCGACGCACGTCTCCATGACCATGCCGTCCCCGTAGTCCTCCAGCGACACGGGCACGACGTGGGCGTAGTAGCCCCTCGGCTCGCGCTGCCCGTTGGCCCAGTTCACGCCCCCGAGCTGGTAGTCGAGGTAGACCTTGACCACGCGGCGGGACTTGTGGCCGTCCCGCTCCTCCTCGCCCCCCTTCACGGGGTAGTACCGCTTCACCAGGTCCTTCATCGCCCGTCCTCAACGGCCTTGTAGCTCTTGCCGTCGACGCCGAATCCGTACTTCACGATGCGGCGCATGCACTCGCGGCACTCCCGCTTGGAGTGGTACGCCTCCCCGGTCATGAGGCCGATCGCGGCCCCGACGGCGAGTCCGAGCACGAACACTACCGCACACAGCGTGACGCCCATGGCACTTGCTATCAACAACATGGCTTATTCCCCTTTCCCTTGGGTTTCTTCACAACTTTGTCTCCCGCCCGCCTGTTCCACGCGTCCCTGGCCTCCGAGACCGGGTCGCCTTCGCTCGTCCTGTCGATCCTGCCGTGGCACTTGGGGCACTCGACCGCCGCCTTGCACCTGAGCCCGCCGTGCAGGATCCGCGCCTCGCCTCCGCAGAAGGGGCAGGACCGAAGGTCCTTGCGCGGGTCGAATGGCACGCCCATCACCTCGCAGGGGTAGATGCGCCACTGGATCTGCCGGTCGGATCCGTCCCACTCGTACACGCGCGACCCGCGCCCGCCCTGGGGCTTCCAGTCCTGCAGCACCTCGTCGGCCTTCTCGTCGAGGTCGTACTCGTCGTCGCTGCCCTCGTAGACCTCGGCGATGCGCTCCTTCACGCACTGCTTCAGCTCCCGCAGGGCCGTCTTCCGGTCCGCGCACGGCAGCGCCCACGGCTGCGGGCAGTCGCTGTCGCCCGTGAGGCGGAACGCCTCCGCAAGCATCCACACCTTCATGTCGCCTCCGCGGCCCTCTGGACCCTCATGGTTACGCCCGCCGACTGCCAGTTGTAGTGGCCGCTTTTCAGTATCGCGTCGGCGCGGCGTATGGCGTCCTTCTTGGACGTCGCCTCCACCTCCACCTCGCAGACGAGCCGTTCGGTGGACGTGACCACGTACTTCTGCAGCTTCACTGGAAGAGCCTCCATGCGCTGGACTCGATGGCGACGCGCAGCAGGTTGCACTCCATGGCCGTAAGCGCGACCGTGTTGTCCCCCGCCTCCAGGACCAGACCCGCATGCGAGCCGAGGTTGGGGCGCACCTTGAGTCCGCCGGTCGGCTCCTGCCGCTCGAACTCCACGTGCTTGGGGTACTGCAGCGCGTTGAGCAGCACGGCCACGTCCCGCGGGCGCAGGAATACCGTGCTGCCGTTCTTGGGCATGTCGGTCTCCGCCGTGACCTTGGTCACCGCCGCCGGTTCGAGGTTTTCCAGCGAGATGAACTGCAGCGTCATCTGCGCCGGCATCGAGCTGAAGAACAGCCTGTCTCCCGATTCGAGCGTCATTGTTCCTCCTTTTCCGCGTCCGCGGAGTCTTCGAGTATTCCGCCTTCCGTGAAGGCCTCTAGGTTGAAGTCCAGCGTCTTTCCCGTCAGCTCCCGCTTGAAGCAGTAGGTGAGCTTCCTCTCGGCGTGCTGGGCGTTCCGCGCCCGCACGTGCATGAGGTGCTCGCCGTTCATCCGGACGGAGTACAGGTTCTCCTTGTTGACCACGGGGGCCTTCTCCGGCTTCATCACGAACTGTATCATCCCGCCTCCTCCGGCTCGGACACGGAGACCATGGCGCCGTTCCGCCACACCTCCCAGCCCCGGCCGTTGTTCCGCACCGCCTCGGCCAGCCTCTTCGTGAACTCGGGCACCTTGGCCGCGTCCATGCGGGTCACGTCGATGTCCACGCGGTCGAACTCCACCGGCTTCATGACGGGCAGGCCGTCGCACTTCAGGAGCCAGACGATGTCCGCCACCCATGCCTCCACCAGGCGCGCGTCGTTGAACGTCATGGCCACCGCCCCACCCCCGTCTCGTTGACCGATACCATCAGGTACGGGGCCCAGAACCCGTCGCCCGGGTTCATCATGACCTCCAGGACGCGCAGGTCGGGCGTTTTCTTGTCCTTCACCTTGAACGCCGCCCCCAGCCGCTTCACGCACTCCTCGAGCCGCTCCGTCTGTACCTTCCGGTATGCGTTGGAGATGAACCCGTCGCGCGACACGTGGTACTGCACGTGGTGCGGACCTACGGTGATCTCGTAGAAGTGGATGCGCTGCTCGGCGCAGACTCTCTGCACCTCGGCGTCCACCTTCTGGAACCAGTCGAACCTCATGCCATGCCTCCTTCCGCCAGCAGGGACTTGGGCACCAGCACCCATTCCCCGTCTTCGTCCATCTCGGCCGTCACGCCGTCGTACAGCCAGCCCGGGAGCCGGTTGTCACGTCCGCGGGGGACGAGCTCCAGCAGGTCGCCTATGCACCGTACGTCTGCCTGCTGTATGACCTTGCGCAGCTCGTCCGAGATGGTCTGCACCGCCTGCCTGTGGCCCATCGCCGGCGCGCCGGCGATGTAGCCCAGCGTCTTCATGACCTCCAGCTTCGCCCAGCCGCTCCACCCGTGGCCCTCGACTATGGTCGGGGCATGCTCGGCCACGATCTTCTTGACCCGCTCGAACTTGATCATTTGCATTGCTTGTCCTCCTGCGTTTGTACGACCGCGAGTGCGACGAGCCGCGCCGCGTCCAGCCGGTCCTCGCGGGCCTGCCACGCCTGCGCGAGGCGCTGCGCCTCCTCGTACACGGCCTTCGGCTCGTACGGGACGGCGATTTCCTCCGGCCTGCCATGGTCTCCGTAGCCCATGATCTTGCTGATGACCGGGCGCCCGTCGCGCATGACCACGTGGTATCCTCGCATGCAGGACTTCTCCGGGTCGAACACGCGCACGTGCCTGACCTCGAACTTGTCGTTGTGCGAGTGGCGCACGAAGCTGGTGAACGCGGCGAGGGCCGCGGCCTCCGGGCTTTCGGCCGAGACGGCGGCCCTGTTCTTGCAGGCGTAGTGCCTGCGCGTGCGCGACTTCAGGCCGGGGAACCGGTCGTCGCACTCTATCCATGTGTCAAGGACCATGGCATCTCCTTTCTATGCGTCGTCGGCGTCCTATACGCCCTTGGTGCCCTCGAGCCGGCCGTAGAACTCCCTGCGGTGGGCCTCCGCGGCGCGTTCGCTCAGCACCTGCTCCAGCGCGTCCATCGCCTGGAGCGGCGTGCGGTACTGCTGCCGCCCGGCCCGCGTCTCCTGTATGTACAGGGCGGCCGGGCCGCCCCAGTCGGACGTGAACCGGTAGCGGTACCCGCTGCGCATGACGCCTGTGTCGTCGCAGACCTCCTGCACCAGCCGGTACGGGAGCCCGGACTTCTCGATGGCATCGGCCAGGCGATCGTACCGCACGTAGCGGCACACCTCCGAGCGGGCCTCGTTCCGCGCCGCCACAAGCTGGTCCAGCTCGCGTCTGAAGGTCGCGTACGTGGGAGGGGGAGGCCCCTTCCGCACGCCGCGGTCTGTCCTGTCATTTCCCATCAGTCGTCCTCCTGCTATGCGAACGAGATGATCGGGCTGACCACCCGCGGGAACACCGGCTCCACACGCAGGTACCTCGGCGGGTCGGTGCGCAGGTCGCGGGCGACCTTCCATCCGCGCTTCCGCGCGAACTCAGCCGCATACCCCGGGACGCGGAACAGCACCGCCTCGTTCAGGTTGCTGTGCCAGCCCACCCCCGTCCAGTACATGGGGACGCCGGCGCCCGCCTTGGCCGGCGGCTTCACGAGCACGCTGAAACCGTGTTCCATGGCTACCTCCCCGTCCCGAGTCCGGTGACCTCGTGGGCGATCTGCGACATCTCCTGCGAGATGGGTATTCCGCTCCCGAGGACGGCGATGCTCTGCGCAAGCGCCATCAGCTTGTCCATCTTCTCCTTTTCGCTCATTGTCAACTCCTTTCTTTGGTTTGCCAGCCTGTCCGGTCCGCCGGGTGCGCTGGGTACGCTCGGCCCGCTCTATCTGCAGCGACTCGGGGTCGCGGTCCCAGCTGTACCCGTCGCGTATCCAGCCACGGTGGCACGACCGGCCGTTCGGGCCGGGCACGCACACGATCGTCGCGAAGGCCCGCCCGGGCTTGTGGCCGAACGCGGGGTTCGGGTGCTCGTACCTCTCTACGGCCTCGGCCTCCGACATGCCCGCCGGCATTGTCCAGAGGCCCTGGCTTCCGTCGACCACCAGGTAGCAGTCGTTCCCGTGCAGGGTCCGCAGCTGCTCCAGCGTGCGCATCTCCATCGTCAGGCCTTTACGTTCTTTGCGTCGTCGTGGTAGAGGACGCAGCTCACGCAGCATCCGTCGCTCAGGTCGACCTGGACGCGCCCGTCCTCGTCGAGGGACTTCCGTATGGCGTTCTCGACCCCCGTGAACTTCATGCCGTGCGACTTGAAGAGGTCGCGGGCGTAGTCGATGAAGGTCCTGACCGCCGTGTCCTTGCTCGTGAACGTCTCCGGCCACGGGGTCGTGAACTCCGGGTCCTCGCAGTCGCTGTCGCCCCACGTCACCGTGTGCCACAACTCGCCCTCGACCTGGCCATCGTCCACGTCGAAGTGCCACGCGCTGTACCCGTCCCAGATGTAATAGCGCGGGCAGCGCTCCAGGGCGGCGCGCAGGTACGCCCGGAGCTTCCCGACGCAGCCCCGGCGCACGACGACGCGGCCGTCCGACCGCCGGCGCGAGAGGAACTTTCCGGCCTCGGCGTGGTTCTCGTCGTTGGCCATGCTGACGGCGATGTCGTCCCGCAGGTCTATGCGCTCGAGGATGTACTTAACGCACTCGTCGAGCGCCTGCTCGCGGCTCGTGTACGTGCCAGCCACGCAGTGGTCCAGCTGGTCGTGGTCGGAGTTGTCGGTGGACGACACGGTCCATGCCTTCATCGCGCCGCCTCCTTTCCGCCCTCGCCGCCCTCGCCGCCTTCGGCTTCCGCGTCTTCCTGGTCCCGGTCGGCCTTCACCACCACGTCGGACTCCCAGAAGTACGCCGTGTTCCGGTCGAAGCACGCCTCCCTGTCGGACGGCGGGAACTTCTCGCCCGGCTGCGCGGCTGCGGCCGTGACGAGGTCGTAGACCGCAAGCCCCACGGCCCTGGCCACCTTCATGATGTCCTCGCCCTGGTGGCTGGCGGCCACGACCGTGGACAGCCCCGCGACCAGGGCGGCGGGGCTGGCGTACAGGCCCACGTTCTCCGGCACCGTGCCCTTGTAGGACGACTTCAGTACGTATATTATGCTGCTCTTCTCCATGTTGCCTCCTATACAAACGCCCGCGGGGCGTACTTCGTCTCGAAGCACTGGCTGCGGACGAGGCGGGCGAACGCCTTCACGTGGTCCTCGTACTCGCCGTACGTCATGTCGCGCGCCAGGTCCTCGTAGATCCGCTTCCTGTCTGCGGCGACCGCGTACGCCCTCTCGGGCGACGGGACGTCCAGCAGGTGCCAGTCGTCGCCGTCGGGGAGGTGGTCCGAGAGCCACCCCTCCGACGCCTCCTCGTCGTTGAGGTGGTGGACCAGGCAGTCCATAGCGGCCAGCACCTCCGCGTGCGACGCGACGTCGCTCTCCTTCAGCTTGTTGTCCTTGTAGTCTGCAAACACCATTGCCTACCTTCCCTTCTCACTGTCCCCGGCCGGGCCCACCTTGAGCTCGGCCTTGAGGACCGTTATCCGCCTGCGCGCCGCGTCGTCCAGCCCCTCCAGCAGCTTCGCGAAGTCCGCGTTCCCGGAGATGAACCGCTCGGCGTCCTCCCTGGAGACGAAGCCATGGGCGGCCAGCAGCTCGTGCGTCCAGTGCCAGGTTGCCTTCCGCCTTCCGGCCACCGTCCCGAACCGGGCGTAGATGGGCGGGAAGCAGAAGTGCGTGCCGACTACGTACGTGTAGCCGGCCGCCAGGTCGTGCATCGTCATGGTCTCTCCCTAGTACGGGCTGCTGATGTTCGCGACGAGGCTGCCGTTCCACATGCGTCCGCTCGCCCGGTCGAGCGCGTCGTACTGGGCGTCCAGCAGGCGCGTCTGGATGTCACGGACGATCTGGGCCCGCATGCGGTTCTCCCGTGCCAGGGAGTCGTCGGACACCGGGTCGGCCGCGTACGTGTACGTCGCCGTCGTAGACTGGCCCGTCTTCGCGCCGTCCACGAGGCTGCTGCGCGTGACGCCGAGCTCCTTCTCGAGCTTCTCGAGCGTGAGGTCGTCCGTGTCGGTGGTCCAGTCGCAGATGTAGTAGAGCTTCCGCGAGTTCTTGATTAGCCCGAAGAGGATCGGGTCGCGGCGCTTCTCGCGCTGCTTCCTCTCCTCCTTCGCGCTGGCCTGCTTCTCCACCGCCGCGGCCTTCCGGATGAGGTCCGAGTAGTGCGCGACGACGTAGTTGTCGAACACCATCAGCTTGTCCGCCTCGACCTTCTTCGCCACGGCCTCCGGGGGCATTTCGTCCTCGTAGTAGCGGAGGAAGTCCACCATCGTCCCGCGCTCCGACTTCCGGAGGAACTCGATCATCGTGTCCTCCGCTATGTAGCTCGTGAACCCGGCGGCCGCCACCGTGAACTCCTCGGCGAGTATGGCCCTGAGCTGCTTCAGGACGTCGGCCTTCTTGTACTGGCCGGCCTGGCGCATCCCGGACTCGATCTCGACGAGCCGCTTCATCCGGGCCTCAAGTTCGGGCGTCGAGGTGAGCTCGATGTGCTCAAGGAGCTCGTCCATCGCTATCTCGACCGGGACCGTCCGCCGCCTGCGCCTGAGGGCGTTCTTCACCTTGTCCCAGACCGTGAGCTGGCGGACGAACTTCGCCTGCTTCAGAATCGCCGCGTCCACCTCGCGCTCGTGCTTGCCCCGGATGTCCCAGCGGTCGTCGCGCACGGCGTGGTTCATCGCGACCAGGTTCTTCGCCTGCTTCAGGATGACGGCCTTCTCCTCGTCCGTCTTGTCCTTCAGGCTCTTCACCTTGTTCTCCAGCTCCTCCGGGGTGGTCGTGTCGTTGATCCCCAGGACCTTGCGGAACTCCTCCCACTCGGCCTGGAAGCGCCTCCACTTGGGGAGGTCGCGCTCGATGTTGAAGTCCTCCAGCACGCGAAGCCGGATCTTGCCGCCCACCTCGATGAGCGAGGGGTGGTCCTTGTCCTCCACTACGACCTTCACCGGCCTGTCCTTATTGACTGGCGTAGCCATCCTATGTCTCCTTTCCCTGATTCACTGATTAGGCGTGCCCGGATATTACCGCCGCGATCCCTACCGGGATGTCCCTGCTGGTGGCGTCGCACACGAGGCGCACGCCCCGCTTTTCGACGTTCTCCCTGCACCACGCCTTCCACGACGCGACCGCCTGCTTGAACTTTTCCGCCTTGTCCCCCTCGTCGGGGCGGTGTATGGCGGATGCCATCAGCAGGGCGTCGCCGCTCGCCAGGACCTTGGCGTACTCGTCCTGGGCCTGCGCGAGCAGCTTGTCGTAGTCGAACGTCATGTCGATGTTCATGCCTTCTCCCTCTTCCTGATGGCGCGGGCCACGAAGGCCTTGCCCTTTTCCGTAAGCCGGCATATCGGGAGCATGACGAATCCGCTGGGCTCGAGTCGCACCGGCGGGGTCTCTATGAGCCCCGCGGCCTCGAGCGTCTTCAGGTTGCCCGCCCCCTCCGAGTAGTCCTTCACGCACACGCAGTCGTCGTTTATCGGAAAGCCGGGGTTGACCGTGAGGACGCCCCACGGCTCCCCGTCGGCGCAGGTCGCCTCGATGGCGAGGTTTCCGTTGGACTGGTAGGTCGAGGCGCGGAGGCGGCACTTGGCGCACCGGACGCTCCCGTCCGGCGCCAAGATGTCGACCACGAGGGATTTACGCGGCCTGCTCATCGCTCGGCCTCCAGTCCGTGGGATACGGCATGTACCACTTGCGGACCTCCGGCGAGGGGTTCCACTCGCGGGCCTCGGCGACGTACTTCCGCACCTGCAGCAGCACCGCGTCGTGGGCCACGCCGTCGCGGGCGGCGATCTCGCAGATGTAGTGGTTGCGCTTGCCGCGGTCCTTCCCTTCGGGCTCGCCGTCCTTTGCGCCGGCCCGGTACTCGTACTTGACGGCCGAGCCCCACTTGAAGTCCATCTCCCTGTAGTCGATGTAGTCCTCGAGGAACAGGCCGCAGGGCAGCTGATAGTAGCTGGTCCGGTTGATCTGTTGGTTGTTCGGGGCCTTCGGGGCTTCCTGCACGCCAGCCGCGTCCGCCTCCTCGAAGAACTCGTCGAGCAGGTCATGGGCCGGCTTCAGGCTCGGATGCGCGGCGAGGATGGCCTGTACGTCGGCGACGTCCCCGATGCAGAAGTTCTCCAGGAGCTCCTTCGTGAAGAACCCGGCGCCCTCCTTGCGCAGCGGCTCCTCCAGCTTCTCGGCCAGCCGGGCCTTCGCGTGCTCGACTCTGTCCTTCGCCACGTCCAGCAGGTCGCTGTCGTGGATGACGATGGCGAGCATCTCGCCCGCGATCTCGGCGGCCGACGCGGCCGGCGCAGCTGGCGCCTGTGTGGCGTTCCACGCGGCGACGGCCGCGGCCTCGGAGTCCCCCGACCCCGCGCCGAGCAGCCCGCAGTGCCCGCACCGCACCATGTACGGCGGCTCCGTCCGCAAGTGCAAGTGCTCCTGCCCCGCGCCGCAGCGCGGGCAGGGCTTCACTTCGTATCCTGCTATCATATATCCCCCACAATCTGGTGAATGGCGTCCAGCGCCTCTCGGTCGCTGAAGTTCTCGTCGTATTCCTCGTTTGGATCCCCGTTGTCGTCCCGCTCGAAGCAACGTCTCAGCACTTTGGCGATTCCGCGCCTCAGTGCCTCGTAGTCGCACGCTTCTGCGTAGTCTTCGTGCTCTGGCATGTCGCCTCCTTTTCGTTGTCGTGGTTCCAGGCCCTGACCGCGCCCTCCTCGGTACAGCCTCCTAGTCCTTTACCTTCTGGCCCCAGCGCTCGTAGACGTCGATGTCGACGCCGAGCGTGAAGTACTTGTCCGGCCCCAGCGGTATGTGTATGTCCCCCAGCGTGTGGTGGAACATGTACTTGGTCACCTCGATCTCCTCCTTCGGCACGTGCAGCATGACTGCGTCGTGGATCTGGTTCTGGATCTCGAAGTGGAGCCCGTGCTCGACCCGCCACGCCTGCATCTTGTCCATCGCTAATTGCACAGAATCGCTGACTGTTGATTGAATTGGGAAATTAGCGAAGTTCCTCTCTGCCCCCGCGTCGCGCTGCCCGCGTAGCAGGAACGGTGCCCGGCGGATCCGCCCGAACGGGTTCTTGATGAACCCGGGGTCGTAGACCTTCGACATGCAGCTCTCTATGAACGCCCATGCGACCGGGTATTCCACCTCCTTCCAGGTCTTGATGACCTGGTCGAGCTGCGCGGCCAGCACGTCTATCGACTCGGCGGCGCCCGTTTCGGCCTTGACCTGGATCGCGGTGTCTCGCCCGCCCCGGCCGTACAGGATCCCGAAGTTCACGTTCTTGCCCGAGATTCTCGGACCCGCCTTGAACTGGGCGTACGTGAGCTCGTTGCCGTGGGCATCCCGGAACACCAGGTGCTTCTGCCAGGTCTTGAACTCCTTGTTCTCCGCGTCCCCACCGTACTGGGTGCGCACGAGCTCTACCACGTCGTCCTCCGTCCACTCCTTGCCGTTCTCGTCGAACATGTGGTATCCGAAGGCCTTTGCGGCAATGGACGTGTGCATGTCGCGGCCGGGGGTCTTGAGCATGTCGATCATGTGCGGGTCGCCCGACAGGCTCGCGATCGTGAACAGCTCCGCCTGCTGGAAGTCCGCTTCCATCATGACCATTCCCGGCGGCGGCACGATTATCGTGCGGATCAAGGGAGGCATGTTGTCCTTCCCGAAGATCTCGGCCATGAAGCCCTCCGCCTTTTTTGGCCAGTTCTGGGCATTCGGGGCGCTGGACTTGAATCTCGAAGTCGTGCTTAGTTGCGACATGTGGCTGTGCAGCCTCCCGTCGGCCCAGAGCTGGGCCTCCAGCCCGCGGTCCGTGTTCTTCGCGTCCTTGTGCCTGAGCCACGTCTTGACGGGCTGCTCCACGCGGCGGTACTGCAGGAGCGTCCTGACGAGCGGGTGCGCGTCCCCGAGGATCTCGAGCGTCTGCTTGTCGGTCCCCGGAGACTCGTCCATCTCCTCGTCCATGCCCCAGTTGCCGACGGCCTCGGCCCAGTCCTTGCCGGCCGTGGTCTTGACCGGCGGGAGCCCCAGCTTCTTGAAGAGGAGCTCGCGGACCTGCGTGGCCGATCCGGGGTTGAAGTCTGGCATTCCGGCCTGGGCCGCCCCGAGGACGACCTGGGCGAGGAGCTCGGCCTTCTTGCCCTGGAACGCGTCGATGAGCTCGTTGAGCCTCTGGCGGTCGACGGGCAGGCCGGTTCCCTCGATCTCGTAGATGACGCGCTGCGTGTTGAGAGTCGTCTGCAGCATGGAGGGGTATTCGCCCCCCACCCCGCGCGGCTCGAGGTAGCCGAGCTTCGCGAGCTCGGGAAGCTGCCCTTCCATGATGTAGCGGAGGCAGTCGACGTCCGCCGCGCCGTACGGGAGGAGCATCCTGTCCGGGACGTTGCCGAACCCGAGCTTGCACTCCCTGCCATGGCGCTTGACCCAGCACTCCAGCTCCGAGCAGTACCGCCCGTACGGGGCGTACCGCATGGCCGCCTCCTCCAGGCCGAACGGCCCGTCCTCGCAGAGGAGGTAGCCGCCGAGCATCGTGTCGTACACGACGCGGGGACGGATGTCTATCCCCTCCTGGAGCAGCCACTCGCCGTCCGATATGACGTTGTGCCCGACTATGCCGCAGCGCGGGTCCTCCAGCCACCGCTTCACGGCCGCCATGACCGCCTGCGTGTCCGGATGGGATGGGAGGCCGCCTTCCTCGTGCAGCTTGACGATCGCGACCCGGCCTTTCGCATACCCGATCTGCACGGTGCGGATGTACCGCTCCGGGTCGAGCCAGTTGCGGCCCTCCCATTCGCAGTCCAGGCACAGCAGCCCGTCCGCGATCCTCCGGCCGTCGACCATCGCCATTACGTGCTCGTGGACGAAATCGACGTCCTCGGGCGTCGTCAGGACGTCGTAATGCGGGCGCTTCGCCGCATACGTCGCGAGCAGGTCCTCGCCGTCCGCGAGCCGCTTGACGAGCTTCAGCTCGCGGACGGCCTGGTGTACCAGGACGTGCGGCGGGATGTCCGAGAGCGAGAGCCTGTCCTTGTAGCCCTCGCCCCCGTTCATCATGACCTGCGGCAGGTTGTACGTCGGGAACAGCGTCCACCCCGCGCTGGTCGGGACCGGCTCGCCGCGGCAGCACGCGAACGGCTGCTCGCGGGCGTCGGCCACGGCGGCCCAGGCGTCGGCGCCGAACGCCACCACGACCTTGGGCGCCACGGTCCGCACCTCCTGCCCGAGCATGGTCGCGCAGACGGCCTTGTCTGTCGACGACGGCTTCCGCCCGGCCGACAGCGGCCACTTCACCGTATAGGTGTAGTAGCACCGCTTCGGGTCGATGCCGGCCTGCCTGAGCAGCCACTGCAGGCACTTCCCGACGCGGTCCGTAAGCGGCCGGTTGGTGCGCTTGATCTCGTCCCCGGGCCAGGAGTCCACGAACACGATGTCCGCGTTCGGGTTCCCGCACCCGTTGTACCAGCGCTTGCCGCCTATGTCCTTGTACGGCTCCTCGAACCGGTCGACTTGCGGGATCTCGGCGGCCTTCGCCTTCATGCTCACGGCACCCCTCGCGCGCACTTCTCCTCGCGCACACGCTCCCAGTAGCCGACAATGCGGCCGACGCGGTGCGCGGTGCCGATCGCGACCACCACCAGCAGTGCCGTCAGTATGCAGCACATGACAAGTGGGGCGTCTACCGAATGGCCGCATGGCTCCGTCCGGGGTTCGGCGGGCCCGACAGTCCCGGCGGATTCGGGCTGCATCGTGAGCCAGAGCTCGATGTTCTGCCCGGCCTCGTCGGTGGCCCACGAGATCGTCTTGACCTCGCGGGAGAGCGTTCCCGGTGTGTCCTTGACGCGGAGCAGCTCGACCGAGCGGAGCTCGTGCGCATACACGTGCTCCGCGCGGCTATGCGGCACCTTGTCGATGATGTCCTTTACCGTCATCGTCGTCCTCCTATAGGCAGGCCGCGGCGTCCCACGCCCTGCGGATCCTCTGGTTCACGGTGCGTGCAAGGCTCTGCGCGCGCCTGGCGCGCAGCCGCTCCGCCTTGAGGATGGCCTTTGCGTGCTTGCGCATGAGCCCCTTCATGAACCGCTCGATGCGGCGGCCCTCCGGGCTCGGGTTTCCGGCCAGCGGACGCCGGCAGTCCTCCAGCATCTCGTCGACCGCGTCCTCCACCTGTGCATTGATCTCGACTTCCATGTTGTTCCTCCTCTAGCTTAGGCTGTTCTTCGGGCTTGCCTGGCTGCACCCGTGCACCAGTATGTCCCGCCCGGCGAAGGGGCAGTCCGCGTTTCGGCAAGGGTCACACCATTGTGCGTCCCCGGCCTCGACCTCCTCCTCGGTGGCGGGCCGCACGCCCTCGGGGAGCAGGCTGGCCGGCGCGGGCTTGGCTTCGGCGGTTTCGGCAGTCGCCGCGGCGTCACTCTTAGCCGGCGAGAGCAGGTAGGAGGCGACCCCGCGGTACCCGAAGTTGCCGTCCGCCTTCATCTCGTCCAGCATCGCCCTGAGCGCGGCGTCCGCATCCTTCTCCACGTCACCGGTGTTGAACCGGTCGCAGTTGCGCCGCGGATGCAGCCCAAACGCGCTCTCCAGCATCTTCCGCACATCGGCCTGCTCCACCGGGTCGAGGCGCTCGATCATGGCGTGGCAGAGGTGGTCCAGCTTCCACGCCAGCGCAAGCAGCAGCCTCCTCATTGTGGCTGGCCCTCCTTGCCCGCCTCGCAGGTAAGGCGCGGCGAACCGTCCCAGTTGCGCTGGAAGTCGGGCGGGACTACCGTC